>JGI24158J21664_10013440_pt1 | contig 10801 bp, 5 predicted proteins | sample Ectturendosymbi3_FD_21664 | JGI IMG/M metagenome (IMG submission 21664)
GTGTAAAAACGCCCCAATATCGAGTTCGCAAGTGCGTTCACGAAGGTAAGCCAAGGGCAACGAATCGCTCACGCGTCAATCCGATAACAGTGCAGTGTAAAGTTGTCTCCATTATACTGCTTCCTTATCTTGCTAATCGTTCCCCCTGCAAAACAATAGGCATCGACAAGTCTACAGGGCCACCCCTTCGAAGAGTTTCAAACATTGCTGCCAGGTCTTCAAACACGTCATTCATAAACTACAGTGCTATAACCTGTTTTCAATATTTACTACCTTTACACAACAATATTTTGCAATAGGATCGTTTAATTTACGCTCATTAAAGTAAAATAGAAATGAATCTTATTTCTTCAAGACTGTTTACAACGCAAAGTGTCTGGAAAGCCCCTTACTTTATTGAAAATCCCAGCGCTTCGTTTTCTGATGCTTCCGCAATGACTCTGAATTTTGATTTGTTGCACCAAAAACGAAAAAATGAGTGCAAACAGTCCTTATCAAACTTCGACGTCTCTTATCAGCTGGTTTCCTTTCCATGCATCATAAATTCCCAGACCACAGTGCTGTTGCACGAATACCAAGCGTGGTGTGCCGCGCTTCATTCCAACTGCGACACCATTCATCCGACCAAGCATCAGTGACGTTCCATCAGACGTGAACATCGCCGGTTTTTGAAGATCCAGGATAATTCTACTTGAAAACGCTTTACAGCTGACACAACTGTACCGGCGTCAAATGCTTTCAATGCAAGTAATATTACTAGTGACACTTTATGCACTGAAAAGAGTTTTTTAGCCGGAATTTGAAATACAAAACCAAGCGCTTGTCGGCTTATATGTTTGTCGATTCGTCAACAGTCAAGGTATGAAAAAGTGAAAATGTTATTTCTTCAATCATTTGCTTTTGGACAACAGCGTTTATGGCCTCTAGAAATTGCAAAGCATTGTTCTTTCTTCGTCAGCTGGTAGGAATGGCAACTTATTCCTTCATATGTTCATTTATACACTGGAAAGAAAGCAATGATGCATTCGTTTTGACGCCCAGCAAAACATTGCTGATCTGAACCTTCATTTTCTCTAGGTCCAACCAGGGTCGCCAATTTGGCTCTTCTGAAGCCAGATTTTGAAAGTCTGGCTTTGTTTAATGCACCTGGCTTATTTAGAAATCGAAATAAGCCAGGAAAAATCATTTTTTTCTGGCTTTTTTTCAGTCGGAAAGACTTGGCTCTGGCAAAACATTGTCTGAGCTGCATATTTATTACAAATCGCTTCTGACGAGAGTCTATGACCATGCAAGATGCAAAGAATTTGCAATGATTTTACTGTTGCCCTAAAAATGCTCGATGAATTTAATAGGAAGCAGATGTACGACAGTATAATTACGGGGAAAGAAAATGCTTCTAAAGAGTGGAGTTGTATTATATCGATGTTTCTGGCGAGTTTTAATGTCTATTTTGTGTTTGGTTATGCATGTTTTATGTGTATATGTGTTAAAAACTGCTATCTGTTTTTTTGTGGCTTTTTTTGAGACAAGGTCTGTTTTTTTTGGTGGAAAGACGTTGGCAACCCTGGGTCCTACCGCCTCCGTTTTCGGTCGTCGTCCATCACGAAGCGTACGAAGTAAGCCTGTAACTGGCGAAAAAGGATTTTTTCTCCGCAGTTTCTGCACGCTGTCTTTGTGTGCTTTGCTTTTCGAATGGCATATCAAAAATATATTTTCTAGACGTCAAACCATCTCTTTCCGCTTGCAAAGTCAGCTGGAGATTTTTCATCTCGGCAATGCAAGCAAACGACGCGAACTTCTGGCTCGTACTCAAATACACCACCAGCTTGATATTCCTGGCCTCGGTATCATTTGCGGTTTCAATGTTTACTTCTTCGTCTAATCCAGGAGATGATTGCGGTTTTTTCGAGTAGTTGGTGCGGCTATCCAACCATTTCTCACTTGAAAACGTGTTTGTTTGGGTTGCTAGTTTTTCCATTTTTGTTACATTGCATATTCAGGTCTATAGTGCAGAATCTTCCGCCCCCAAAACCACCAGTGAATTAAATGCTATAAACAAGATTTTCAATATTTTGTTTATGCCTACTTTTTAGATTACAGCCTAACTGATAACAAGTTAACTAATTGTGTAGTAATTTAGATACATTGACGAATTTTAGTAGTTTTCGAAATGTAGAAAATAATCTATGGAAAAACTGCATTTGTTTAAAATTTCAAAGTCAGTATTTGCATCTTAAAAGCAAAATACGTTGAAGCAGTTTTAACCACCCAAAATCTTTAAGTATTGCAATGACATGTAAAATGTTGTTTCGATTATTTTCTTGAAATAAAGCAAATAACCTCACTAAATCCAAACGTTTTTGCTTGTTCAACGTAAGTGTTCAACATTTCCATTTATTTTTTCTGTTTATGCATCATCATGGAAAAACAACCCTTTTTATGCCAAGTGCAACTCAACAGAGTGCTATTTTGGTAAAGTATCCAAACAATCGCGGATGAATTTGAGTTATAAATTGTCAGTAACAGAGGTACAATGATAAATTTTTAGTAAAGGTTCTGTGATTCAAAAGCCACGTTTTTTTGGAACCAATTCAAATTGATTCCAAGTCAGAAAATGAAAATTGCGTCAGTTTTTTAAACAGGATTTTCAAACTAAAAAAAAGTTGATATGCAACAGCTACAACATTTGTGTGGCGACAACAAAACGCTATCTTGCAAAAACACTCAGCCCTAAATTGCACTGGAAAACAGCTGTAAATGAGACGTTAAGGAATCAAAGATAGCGTGGTTATAAGCGTTGCAATGGTACATATTTATATATATTTCCCTGCAGGCGATTTGAATCAGTGCTACGCGTACACTATGGTTATATGGGACTTAACAAAAATCCGTAAATGGAAATAGTTGCGCTTCACAAACAACTCACAGAGCGTCCCTAACAATCTGACTTTCGTCAGCTGTCCTTGTGTTACATTAACGTTTAAATAGTTGATGAAACAAGATGTGAGATGTGAAGGATATAATGTATTTGTCGTCACAATAGAATTCCTTTCCATCCTCTTTCAATTACTTTTATTTACACCAATTCTTTTCACTAACAGAGCTGATCGTTGTGTTATTGATCCTCTGTAGCAGAGAGACTCGGAAATCTGACTCTCTGGGCGCGGTAGAGCAAAGCCCTTTGACATCTGGGGCCATAGTGATTACAGTATCTGTTAAGGTACCTCTACGTTTACAGACAGAGAGGCTGTCCAGTTGCAATTCCGTGGTTAATTGTGACGCTTTACTTAAATAAATTAATTTGAGTGCTTTAGTGCTTAAGCATTGTAACTAGCGAGTGCGATAAAATTGATCTAGGTATTCAAATGAAGCTTTTTCGCAATGTTTTCAAGCAATTTGTTTATAACAAAAATTCTTAATTTAACTATTGAAGCGATTCCGATTCTGCAGGGGTAGATGCCAAATTCTGGTTTTAATTGGACTTTCCACTTTCGGCTTCTTCATCCAACAGTTCTTTGAGTTCCACACTATTCAAAACGTTTTGCAAATTTTTCAGTTGGAACAGATTTAGATCAAGAGCGAATAAGGAACAATGACAGAATAAAAAGGGCTTCGTGATTTTTTAAGTCTGCTTCATTTTTACTTTCGTAGAATTGAGTAAGCTGCAGTGAAACAGAAGTTGATTTTCGGAGCAGTCGATTGCCTCGCTGATATTAAACATCCATTGCTAGTTGTTTTCGTCTCATCAATGGTATGCAACGAATTTCCTGTAGAAAGTTTTCCTTACCCTACCAACGACATCTGTAATTTCCTCTTCTTTGTTGACTATTAGGATATACTTGCAGAACGTTTGCCAATGTTGGATTGCGAAGCAGTGCAAAGCAAAGAGAAGTCGAATAAAGGAAAAAAATAAAACTGAAAATGTATAGGGGCAGTTATGCCTCTTTTTGATTTTATCCAACTAATGATGATAGTAATTTATAAGTGAAGCGTCTCCGTCTACCCTTTAGTTCTAAAATAATTATTTTAGCCTTTATGTGCGATACCAAACTAGAGTATGTCTTATATATTGGATGCATAGCAGCTGTACAGACGTTGTGTGAATGCCATTAATAGTTAGGCAACAGCAAATGTGTTCACAAAATTTCTCAAGCGGAACGTTCCAGTCACTGATTTGCTACCACACTTTTGTGTTTTCATTGTTATTGTTGCAACCTCTCCGGTGGTGTTGCGTTTATTGTGTGATTCACCACGAACGGGATGTGCGTGAAGAACAACAACATACATATATGTGGCGCGAACAAGCAATAAAAGAGTGATTGTGGCGTGCAAGCTCTGCCGATATTAACGTGTGAACGATTGAACATGATGACTAGCGTAGGCGGAGAGTGATCATGGCATGTGAACTCTATTGTCGCTTGCTGCCACAGTGCGAAGCTTTGCGCATATGCCGCTCGGGATTTCAGATCGCAACATTATCAAGGCCTTTCCCGTCGAGAGTGGCGTTGGGAGCGACGCCGTCCGCAGTTATTAATGCAGCTTTGTGAGAATTTTTAAATTCGAATTGGAGCAGCAGCATGCCATAATTATCGCTATTGCATGCAATCGACTGCCACTCGGCCGTGAAATGTGAACTGTAGCAAGCTCACTGCAGCTCGCATTTNATNCACCATACTAGTGCAGTGTTTACAAAAACGTCAACGCTTTGACTTCCTCTGCTTTGGCTGTTGCTTTTTATCGAAAACGGGCCAGCATTGGTAACTTAGCTTGCTACTATTTACCGACTGGTTGAGCTTCGCTTTGTAAAGCTGAAACCAGTGAAAAATCCATGCCTAACGTTTGGGGGTGGGACGGTGAAAAAATGGTGATAAAAACCTATTTTTTGGAGCGTTCTCAGGAATCAAAAAGAAAAGTCAACCACATATGAAGTGGCCAAGTTACACAAAAAGCTAGGAGACGCCAAGGTTGTTTTCCGGATTGCATTTGCGCAAATTGCCTCTTAGGGATAGCCAAAGTCACTGTAGCGTTTCAGTAACTATTGCTGAAAGATCAGTAAAATTGTACGTAGCAGATGCAACCGATTTGCTCTTATTTTTAGTATTCAACAACCGCCCTCGCATTGCCTGGTTGGCACTGTTAACTACATGAAGTATGATTTGCTAGATCTTATTTTGTCGATCACAACAAAGTACAAACTTTGCCTTTTCAGATTTTGGCAGATTAAACTAGGTTTGTCATAAAAATATCTTTAAATATGTGGAACTTCATCAGCGACATCACCGGGCAAATATCTCGCTACAGCACAATCTTCGGTCAAGCCTGGTATCTCTGCGTTTTCTTCTTTCGTCTCATTGTCGTGGCGACGATAGGTGGCGCTGTTTACAGTGACGAACAGTCCGCGTTTCGCTGCAGCACAAAAGTGCACGGTTGTGAAAATGTCTGCTACGACCGCTTCGCGAAGATCTCACACATCCGTTTCTGGTCATTCCAGCTGTTGACCTTGGCTGCGCCGGTCATTGTATTCCACTTTTACACGTTATATGTTCAGGTGAGCTCGGTTTGCGACGTTTGATTTAAATTACCAAACATCTCTTTGAATGTACGGAAACATGCAGCTTAAACATCACCTATAAGGATGTGGTACAAATTTTAGTTCTATGTTTGGAAAAATAATATGCGCAAGATAGATTGACAGCTCAAAGACAATGCCATTGGTTGTTACTTCTGTATATTTCAAAAATTACAACACTGTATTTTGAAACTTTAAAGTCCAGCAGAGTTATATTAGAAACAACAACGAATAATCAAATGGCCAGCAGTCAATTGTATTGAAACTTTCGAAAACAACTCTGTTCGTTATATCAGCCGGATTAAATGAATTTAATTTCACCAGCTGTCGCTGACAATAAAAAATAAGCGTTGTTGCGTGACACCTCGAGCCTCTCGCAGACCAACATGGTTGATTCCGACCCAAAAAATTAGGATTGGGACAAAACTAGGTGGGACTGGTACTATAAGTTGCCCGAAGTCGGCAAAGTCGATTGATCAGCAGTTTTTCGATGACTTGGGCAAGAAAACGATTGCAGTTGAATAATCATACTGGTGACAGACATTGCATATTATAATGTATGTGTATCAATGTGATCCGTTTATATTTAATATCAACACATCATTTACATGAAAGCTGTATTCGCATACTGTATGTACACTGTGCAGGCTTTCTTTGGCTTGGATGCACTTTCTTGTCGGAAATAACTCAATAAATGTTCAGTGCAATTCATGAGTGCTCGCGTAACCCTTGCAGATGCACAAACAACTAGTTTTTCAATCTCAGTGTTCGAGAACATTCTGCGCTCACGTCGATGTCCTGCTTATGGCAAGGGAAGGCAGCCCAATTGCGAGAAACAATAACGCAACATCGCTTCACTCGGATGTTAAAAATCCCGGATGTCGCTTAAATGAGGTCACTTTTTCAAAATTGCAATGAATCGCGACGACGCGGCGTGAATAGTTCTCGAATTTCGGCTTGAAGTTAAAGCGTGGTGTTGAACCCTAGAGAGACTCACTAAGTGACCTTTGGGTGTCGCAATGGGATGAAATTCAAAGGGCAAACATACGAAATGCTATTTGTCTAAGGTGCAAGTATTATCTTGTAAGGAAATCAAAATTATTGCACACTGAAATTAGCTGGGACTGGGGGAGTCTTAAACAACATATTGAGAGTTATCAATTTCACAAGAACCTTGCACCCGGAACTCTCTTCACATTTCAGTCAAGCACCAAATTACTAATTCAAAAGCGCATTGTGTGTCAGAACGACGTACTGTAATAACAGAGAAATGTTTGGCATGCCTTCCAATATCAAAATGATTAATTGGAAATTGGTTAATTGGATTTTTTCATATGTCATATTTCACGGACGATACAGTATATTCGCAGATAATCGAAAATCTTGAAAAAAACAAACTAAACATTAGCAGAACATGTCCTGTATTGTAAATATAAATAATAAACAATAATTAGCAGTGAAAAGTCGTTAATGTGAGTTTCAACCTACTGCTAGCGGCCTAAGACTTGTTGCTAAAACATTGTCAGGTTGTCTGAAATAATAGGTAACCGCAAAGGCATATTTGTTTTAGTGCTTACTGGCCTACGTAGAACTATATCGAAGTGGGATTTCACAACTTTCATGAGCTTATTTTCCGTGATCAGCAGTTACTTTTCTCTCTATGTCGACGTTTTTCCTTCAGCTGCATTTCAATACATTTTTCTGTTTTACAGGGAAACATTGAAAAACTGAAGGAACAGGACAAAAAACGAGAAGAGCTGAAGTCTGAGGAAGAAGAGAAAAAAAGTGGTTGGGCGTTGGTGCGCGAAAGAGTAGAAAGAAATAACTATAAGACGAAAAAACGTGTTGGGAAAATATCCCAAAAGCGAAAATATGATAAAAACGCTCTTGTCGAAGTGGAGTTTACACGTGGCATACACTTGGCTTACTTCTTGGCTGTGATTGGTCGAATTATAGTTGAACTTGTCTTTCTTATTCTTGCTTACGACCTTTTCCGTTTCGGTGAATACCCCAACGAACCGGATGACGGACGTATAGTGTCCGACGGACGCGTGGTAGGAAACTTTTTCGATTTATTTTGGATTCGCGTACCGCAGCTTTATCGCTGCAATGGCAGAAAGGTGAGTTGGGCTTGCGGCCAGCACTTGTTGCCAGGCAACGACGCCGCTTATGTCCCGTGCTGGGTGTCGAGACCCTGGGAAAAAACTATCTTTCTGCGTTACATGAATAGTTTCAGTCTGCTTTGCTTGATCTTGTCTATTATAGAAATGATCCTACTCCTGGTGCGTCTTTGCAAGGTATATCGTAGGAAGCAGAAAAAATTTAAGAGAGCTTTTTCGCCAGAAAAAAGCATACCACCAGCGGAACCCAATCAGTACATGTCACCACCGGATGTTCCTGTTTCGAATGAACCCGCACTTGAACAGCAAGTTACCAAGCCACTTCCACAGCAGCCGTCCGATGGAACCAAAGCAATTTCTTCTGAGCCTCTGCAAGTTGCACTGACAAGCAAGAAAAGGAACGTGTTTGATGACATTGCTACTGGAAAGATCTCTGTTGAACAACTTCGATACAACCTGAGACAGGAAAACGAAAAAGATCAGCCTAAGAAGAGACGATCATCACGTCAGACACGTTTCGTCATTCCTACCGGGACGCAGTCGCTCAATCGACCAAAGAAAATGCTCAAAACTCAATACCAGCCTTTGTTCAAAATGGGAAAAATATCCTTCTCCGAATCCGAGGGTGAAAACGACGACGGTGGTGGTTCTTCGTCTTCTGGGGAAACGCAGTTGAGCTCTGTGTCTCAGCAATCCGTGGGAGAAGTTTGAAAGAGCAACAAGAAATGAGTCTCATTAATGAAAGACAAAAGCGATACGAAGTTCACTCACTGAGACGCTTGTTTTTTAATCCGGTTCCAATCAGACCCGTAACCAGGGGGCGCAGGGGGGCGAACCCCCCTCTAGAAAAATGTGTTGGACATAGTTTGTAAGTATTGGACATAGTTTAAAAAATGTGGGCCACTCTCAGAAAACTCTTCGCCCTCCTGGTGTCCTAAGCTGGTTACTGGCCTGAGAATGAGTGCAGTGAAACTAATGAAACCAAAATAACGTCAAAGTCTAGTTACCAAATCAGTGTAGCTGTAACTGAAAGCGATGCCAATGTTGACGTTTCACAACATCCAACAACGTTGAATCATTTGTCGTTGATGAGTATTGAGAGCGAACTATTACGGAAACAAAACTTTGACAAGCTGATGCATGAATTTGCTTGCAAAAAAGCACGCAAAATATTATTATAGTTTGAGTGTCTAACAATGATGGGAAAAACTGAGAACTTTTTCGCATTCTTGAGTTTATGATAGGACAAACGTTTTCATTTTCGCATTGCTGATCTATCCTTTTCATCTGATGTTGTAGAATGTGTTATTTCGCGATGAACAAGAGTATTATTGTGACAACTTGCGACATTGTTTTTTTTTATTAAAGATGTTTTTTTACGAAAAATTGTCGCTCAGGGGCCCTGAACGCCTCATCTGGTACTAGGGCCATGGCACCCCCAAATTTTCAAGATATGTAGTTCTTTTTGGGCTTTTAAAAGCGGTATTCTAAACAAAACACTGTTGCTTGCCTAAAATCAGCATTTTGCCTTCCCAAATTTTTTGCCCCCACCCCGAAATTTTGCGATGGCCACGCCACTGAGATGTGTATGGAGTGTTTTTGCAAGCATTAAAGCGATACAAACAAATCTCTAGTACAACAATTGATGAATATCAGGGTTTTGCGGTTTTAGTCTGCCGTGTAGCAGGAACCTACACTTAATTTCACAATCTTTTCGGGAAAGAAAAAACATTTTATCGGAAAAACGAGCTTTCAACAAAATTGCAAGAAAGCAACATATGGCAATTTTCCTATGGTGAAACAAAAACCATGTATCTTCTAGGCCATGGTGTAGACCCATGCAATCAAAATCACTGGGTAGAAAGGTGAGTCGCGTTTAACGTAAATTATTGCCAGTAGCTTCAAAACAAGGAAAATGGATGTTTGTTCAAATTTTGATTTTTGAAGACCATCACAGATTTACTGGTGCGAAAACATTTGGCGTTTTTATAAAATTGTGCTTGAATGAGAATTTTGATAAATGAAGGTAAGTGATGGTATTGAGCTTTTTTATGTAGTATTGAAAAAGTATCAGCATGGGAAATTATTTTTAAAAACGTGTGGCAACCGTGAGCCTCACAACAAAAAGTTTAACCATTGACTGCTTTCAACAACTATTTTTCAAAAACTTGCTTCAAATGTGTCGATTCTTGCAAGTATAGTGTTTCCCTGCGTAGGAACCAATATAGAGGTTTGGGGTGTTGCCCAGCATAGAGGTTGCTTGCAAGGAATGCTGTCGTTGCATACAGAGACGCTGGTTTCCCAAAACGCTATCAACGAGGCAGCCTAGTCATTGTATGAGTATTGTTCTAACTCCCGACTAAAACAGACTGACATTTTTAGTTACCAAGCCGAAGCAACGCGTTTGCCTTTCACCTCTTTGCAGTTCGTTTTCGCAGATTCCCTGGTGCAAATCTTTATTTACAAAAGGCTTCTGATTAGCAGCAGCAGCAGAAATAGCTTTGACGAAGGCGCGACAGCAGAAACAGCCAACGTGGTCCGTGCGCTAGCGATACCAGAAACTCGACTCACAAAAACGTGGTGTCCACGCCGATGGCAGAGATGAGCGGACTGTGAAATTTTTCAGTCCGAGTCCAGTCCTGATCTGTAAAATTTTTGAAAATCGCCTGTCCAATCCAGTCCTGATCCGCCAATGTAAAATCACCTACTTTAATTTAGCCTCATGAGGCAAAATAACTACTGAAGCTATTTTGCCTTTAGTCAAATACGATTGGTTGAAGGCAAAATAGTTCCAGCAATGCTTTTGCCTCATGAGGCAAAATAGACACAGCCTTTTGGCAAGGACATGTCTATTTGGCATCAGAGGAAAAAGCACTTCTGGAGTTATTTTGCCATTAGGAGAATCCGATTGCTTGCATTGGTCGAGTGAAAAGAACGATACACTTGGATTACCAAAAGATCCTTGTTACATGACCTGGAACCCTAAACCAAAAACCTAAACCTGAAACCTTAACCTAAACCCAAAACCAAAACCTAAAACCTAAACCCAAAATTTACTACCAAAACCTAAACCCAAAACCTAAACCCAAAACCTAAACCCAAAACCTAAACC
>JGI24158J21664_10013444_pt1 | contig 10799 bp, 6 predicted proteins | sample Ectturendosymbi3_FD_21664 | JGI IMG/M metagenome (IMG submission 21664)
TACCAGGGCAGGGAAGGCTTTGACGGATGTGTGGAGTGGGAGGATTGGTAATCGATTTTGGGATGTGTTGTTTGATTCGCTCTTCTAAGCGCTGAGATGTGCGACCAACGTACCGACTGTCACAGTGGCGCACAAATTGGTAGATTACATTTTTTTGATGATGGGAAGGTAGCACGTCTTTCTTTGTTGCTGGTAAGAGCTGTCGGGTTGTAAAAACAACACGTGGTTCAACGGAAAAGAAGCAGCCCTTCACGGCAGACGTGATCTGCTTTTCGAACTTCATCAAAACGTTTCCGATCCATGGAATGTGCAAGTAGACTGGGCATTTTTTCACTGTGTGGACCGTGTTCAAGTTAAGTTGTTGAAGTTTTCATTTGATAGTAGACTTGATTACATTTTCCGGATAGCCATTTTCCAATAGGATTGAAAGGATTTTGTCAAGCTCTGGGTCAAGTTTGCTTTTTGAACTGAACAGGTCTGTTCAAAAGGCAAACTTTACCCAGAGCTTGACAAAATCCTTTCAATCTTTTTGAACTGAACAGATCTGTTCAAAAGGCAAACTTGTCCTTGGTATTAGATAATTGCAAGTAAAGCATCAGATTGCACGGGCTGGTTGGGAGCCCTAAACTGAGTTTGTCCCTAGGCGCGGGAATTCCAAGGTACGCCACTGCTTGAAGTATTGTTTGTTTTTTGTAAAGTGCTTTCATGTCTGTTGCTGCAACATGATACTGTAGATAAAAATGCTATTTGGAATCTACGTAGTCGTATTTAATTTCGTTCAAACCAGCACGAAAAAATTCTTGTAACTTAGCTTTGTAATGAAATTTCGCTTTTCTGCTACATCGCACGTTCTTTTTCTAATAGGCGTCACTGTGTTTTTTTCACATTACAGTTGATTTGGGGAAACGTTATTTTTGTAAACATGGTCGCACGGGTCTTCACTTTGAGCTTCGTGACTCGGATTGTGCTAAATAAACTTAGAACAACTAGATTATTCCCTTTTTTCTACTCTGACGACTTTAGTCTTATGAAAAAAATATCGTCTTGGAGAACCGTGAATGACATTGTTATTACCAGGGCTGCGGAGACGGAGCCCGGAGCACCGGGCCAGCCATTTTTGGTGATCCGGAGCGGGAGTTGCTTTTAAAATTTAGCTGGAGCCGGAACTGTTTTTAAAATTTTGCCGGAGTCGGAGCTGATGTTTACATTAGCAGCTCCGGTACCGGATCTTTTCTGCACACTGACAGTTGCCATGGTTCGCTCATGCTGCGTGACTAACAAATTTCATCAAAGTAGGTCCAGGCCCATAGCCAAGGGGACATGCGGGGGCAGCGCCCCCCAAATTTTTTTGGGTCCAGAAAAATTTGTTTTAAACATTATAGTAAAAGCAAAAATTGTGCCCCCCTAAAATGTATTGTGCCCTACCAAATCTTGAAACCTGGCTACGGACCTACTGTAGGTCACCGCGGTGAAATCCGAGGGTCGGTTCAACCAGGGATTGAGGTCACAATGCGTTTTTGTTTCAAGTTGGGACTTGTTCTAGTCTCATCAGACTGTGGAATTACTGCTGATGTAGACAAATCAGTCAACACCAGCGCAGCGCATGATTGCGCATTTTGCGAGACTAAGTCCTTGTGCAAAAACGCAAAGTGTGATGCTTACAAACTTTTTTGTGGCACAAACAGTCACAATCAGTGTTGCCACTGCTGGGGATTTTTCACTAGATCTGGGGTTTTCCTGTTTCATCTGGGGTTCGGGGGTTTTTATTGAAAATCTGGGGTTTGTTTGGCTCCGGTCCAATTTTAGATATGTATGCTGTATTATCGTATTTTCCATTCAAGAATACAAGAGGTTCATAGTCGTAATGTGCAGAGTGAGTACAGTAGCCAGTACAGTTGAGTAGGGCTAGGCTTTACCAAATCGGTTAGAGTCTAATGTTTTACAGATTAAACGTTTCTTAAAAAAGATCTAACTAACATTTATGTTGCTGCATGCACTTGATTTGCTGCTAGCCTAGCTGCTTGTAAATTGTCAGTGTGTTCAAAATATCCTTGAACTTGTTAAAAACTTGATGAAAATAATGCATAATACCTTAGTTTTTGATGTGCAAGTACCGGCAGGGTACATTTCAAGTTTGATTTTGACTTTTTTAAAAACATTTTGTATGTCTGTTTTTTTTATCATTTTTTTTTCAAGGTAAATTCTGGGGCTTTCTTCATAACAGAGTGGTAACACTGGTCACAATCGGCGAGCAGAAGATAAGCTCGTAGTCAGAAAATGATTTTTACCGACTCCGACTACTCAAGACCAAACTCCTTCCGACTTCGACTACGCAGGCCTGGTAGTGGTAGCAGCGTTTAAGATTAGTTTAAAATATGTTGGAATAAAACGCTCACTTGCTACAAGAAGGGCACTAGTGTTGCAGTTGACTGCATCGCCTTGAACTACTGAGACAAGCACAAGCGAAAGATGGCAATTTGGGGTATTAGCTAACATGAAAGCAACCAGCAACAACAGAGTTCCCTCGACGAGTTCACTCTACTACTGTTAGGTTGCACTATCATTATATAGGGATAAGTGAACTACGATAAATCGCTTGTGGTGACTATTACAGTGACTTGTAACTTATGGGCACTATCTAGTGGTGACCATTTATTTACATGTGGCGCCATCTCCAGGCCGACACACTAGGAATACTGAAATTCTTGAAGTGTGTTAACAGAGCCAGAGCCATGCATACGAAAACAGAGAGCTCCGGAGCCGGACTCGTTTCATTTTGCAAGAGCTCCACAGCCCTGGTTATTACTCCACCTTAACAATAGTATTGCATGTTTTCATTACCATTTGCATTTTCGTAGATCCTTACAACGTTTACAAGCCAGAAAAAAATTTGCACCTATGAAAAATCAAACTTTTCGCTGAACAAAAAAATGCACAGCAACGTTGAATAAAAATCGCCAGTTTGTCCACTAAGCGATGCGAATCTTGAGCAACATAATCTATGCGATTACAGGCATCCACTGCTGGTTTTCAAGTAACACAATCAGTTGTTGCGCTACGTGTTTTGCTGAAGCTGTTATATACCTAAGCACCTTGGAAAACACTCTTCACATCCGACGAAGTCGAAAATGCAAATTATTTTACGGCTTAGCATTAACGCGCATAGAAAGCAAAGCTTCTTTGTATTCCAAGGGTTACACTGCGTGTAAGGAAACCTACTAAATGGTTGCGGTTATTTTTTGTACCGAAATATCTTGTCATGTTAATCATAATGTTTTAAACCAATACCGAACACCTAGCAGTAACCTTCACAATGCACCCAATGCGCAGAACAAATTTACATTCAAATGTTGAAGTTGTCATGCTTCTAACCTTGTGCACCAACTTTCAAGTTTTTGCGCACTTTGCTTTGAAATTTTCGCCGATAAAGTTGAGCTTTTCATATTTGTCTTGCATACATTTTCCTGAAAGCACTCACCAATATATTTTATTTGCTCCCCTCTTCACTTGAAACATTTTGAAGCATCTGCGTTACTTTGTGTTGTAAAAGATATACCGCTAGACACAGGCGCGCAACCAGGGGGGCATTTGGGGTATTTGCACCCCCGAAATATTCAAAACGTTGCATAGCAATTTTGGCATTTGCAGAAACTTTCAAAGAATAAAGATGAAATTTTATATTCTAATCATTTTAAAGAAGTCTTATTGGAATTTTTCTTTGTTCTACTGGTAAATTATCTCCTTACAAGATTTATCTTGAAACAGGTTATCTGATCGAAAATTTCGTAAATGATTGGTATTTAACCACAAATATGCAAGAAGTGTCAAAACTTGGTAGATAGTTTAAAATGTTCGTATTTCTAAGGCATTTTTATCTATTTGTTCGTGTACTATTTTGTCTTAGACAGGCCTCAATTCGCCCTCATGAAACTTTATGACATTAAGGTACTGTTGAACCGTGCAAATTGCTGAAACTTTCAAATTGATTAGAGAAATCTTGACATAACAGCTAGTGCCACGTCAAACTTCTTGTTCTTCCATGACCTTTTGATTATTTTTGTTAGAGGCAAAGCGGACGTAGTACATTTCTTTAAAAAATGTTGTTTAACTGCATTTTTGGTTCGAAACCTGATAGTTTTTAACTAAATTTAGCGTGGGGACTGTTTCACGCTTTAGTGTCTTTCTGGGTTGATCCCAGCACCACGGCTTGAGAAAAAGGTTTGGTAAAGTATCCTATGAGTGCTAGTCAAGTGTTGAACGCACCTACCTAGACCACTTTGGCTCCAAATGACGCTTTACAAGACCCTAACTTTTGCAACCAGTGCAAGCCCTGAAAGCTGATAGCCTTAAATGTGCTTCTAAAAACTTTCACACAACTCATGGATGCCAGAAAAAGCTGTTTTTCCCCAAACACACCTGATCCATTATGCGCCAATTACACAAAACTCCTGATGTGTTTTGCCCGAAATGGTAACATTCAAAGATCCCCTCATCCTTGACATAGGCTATACCTCAAGTTTGGGATCTTCATTTGTGATAGAAATTCAAACACATGCCAGAAGAATAGAGCTAGAACGAGTTTGTTAAACAAGACGAAAATTAGGCAGGATTACTACTGTTGTAGCTTATACATCTGTCACACCAAAGCCATGAATTTGTAGCAGCCAAAAAATGTTGTCTACTACAACTTGTATATTGAACACTGGAAAGAAACACCATATGGCAAGCCAGAGGTTGCAAAGACCATGACTGAGAAAGACTCAAACAAGAAAAGTCCGAAACCAATGAAGCATGAAGAAACGTCATGGAAATGCCCTACTTTCAACAGCAACCGGACTGGATATCTACAAACAAACATGGTGTTGTTTCCTAGCAACGCAGGAAGTGCAAACACCTTTAGGTAATATGTAGGGACTTTCCCAATAAAAGTATGCACCAATCACACGCTGATCAAGTATGTTGCCTAGGGATACGACTTTTAAATTATCTAAGTAAAAACACGCCTTGAATGCATGACTTTTAGTTTTAAAAAGGGCTAGCTTTACAGGTCCAGGTCAGAGTGGTGCTAGCATCGTTTGAAAGACTTGTTCTTTCCTGACGGCCCCACTCTCCTTCGGTTGTACTGCCCACTTTGGTCAGACATCAGAAGTAAAACTGAAGCTCTGCCTCACAGCATATCCAGGCTTGGGTGGTATGTTGTAGAGTGCTGGGAACCATACCGCCACGGTTGAACTATGGCTGTCGTTCTCGGCTTGAGTCTTCAAACTAAAAATGAAGTTAGATTCATTTTTAGCAAACAGAAGGGGCTTGTCCCAACAGGACTCTGTTACCCTGTTCTGTATAAGGCTTGTCCGGGGTAACCGCTGACAAACTATTTTATAAATGACTTGTACCATCAAAATCTTGTCAAAATGAATCACAAGTTCTAGACGACAAATTTGGATACAAAATATTTGTTACAGTAACACCTTGTTATTATGTAACATGAATTACCTTTGTCAGAATGAAGTTCTGTCACAATAGATGAAAACATTAGCATATTAAAACTACTTATGGTGAAAACAAGTTATCATTAAGGCTAAACGTTTGCAAGTCAATAGACTTTGCTTACCTGGCAAACCAGGAAACAGATAAAGCCGATATCTATTGAATCATCATATCCTGTCTCGAGGCAGAAAGCTAAGATAGGAAGTATGGGCGTTGGCAGTAAGACTCCATAAAAGTAGTGTTCACGATAGGGAATCATTTAGTTGACTTAAAGAACGAGTTAGAAGTAACCTCTTATAAAAAGTATAAAATCGCTATGTTGCTGGTTGCAAGGCATCCTCCTGTGTGCCTTTTGGATTGTTTCGAGAGAGAGAAAGATTGGGCTGTAAATGTGGAAATATTTAATTGGTAAGTGTACCTGCCTTTTCAAAGTAATGTTTTCGAATAAAAATGCATATGAACAAATTACATATGTATTGAAGGTGTATGTATAGAAAAGTGGTCAGAAGTTTTAGGTAGATCAAATAAGCATAGACTTATGAATATCCCCCTAGGTTTAACTGCTAAAGCGGATCCACGTATTAGCTATAGTTAGACCTAAAGCATAACAATTGTGAAGTCTCACCAGAGACCAAAACAATTTGTTATGTACAAATACACAAGTTGAATACGGAACCAGGTGTTTTTATTAGGATACTAATTTTTACTCTGTCCTGATCGTTCGGTCTGTATCTTGATTTAAAACTGAAAAGTTCTCATTTTCGGAAATGTTGCGAAGAGAACTTTTATCTGTGTGTCAGGTTTTAGCAGAATCGCATGGAAATATTTTCAACTGCAGCAAAACTGTTGGTATGACGTTTAAGGCTAAGAGTGCAAAAAGCACAGTCACGCCATTACTGACAAACGGGTGGGAAAAATCTAAAATCTGTTAACCAACCACAAATATCTGGGAGCTGTAGGCTACTGAATACTGAGCTCTCAGATGACAAAACATTCAGAGACAACTGCGATAAAAATATTGTGCAGCAAATAAGATGCGAGCCTCTTTTCCGATGTTCAAATGCAGTCAAAAATGTTCTTTTTCGTTCCTTTTGTACGCCCATGTATGCATCACAAATATGGTGGAATTTCAGAAAGTCATGCATGCAAAGATTGCGTGTGGCCTATAATTTGGGATGCAGAACTGTATGCTACCTACCCTGGAGAGCGAGTGTTAGTGATCATGACTCATCAGGTTCAATGTAACATTCCTGCATTTGAGGCATTATTAAGAAAAAATAGGTACTTGTTTCTCGAAAGATGAAGAAGGTCTAATAACGTATGGTAGCCTGCTTTGACGCAGTCAGATTGTTTATATTCGTCCTTATTCTTTGAACACTACAACCATATTTTACTTTGTGACTGAGTGCTCGAACATTGCAGTGTTTGTTAGTTTGAGGATGTGCATGTCACAATGCATTCGTACTTTACCTGGCCTTGACCAGTTTAGGAATTAGCAGGCTTGTCCATAGGAATGTCATTCCTATGGGAATCCCATGGGATGGGATGGGACCGCACATATTTGTATTTCCCACGAGACAGTAGCCACGCCAGAGCAACTTCGGAAAGAGAATGAGAGTGTCAGAATGATACTGAATGTCTTACTTAGACGATACATCTGAATTTTAAAGTCAATAAATTTTGTCGTTTTCCATGTCTCTTTGTACATTTAGTAGATTAGTAGATACTAAAACTAATCTTTCATAAACGTAATAATTTTAATTGAATTGCATTCCATGTTAATATTATATAATGGGAATCCCGTGGGATGGGATAGGCATAAATTGCCATGTGATGGGACAGACAAATATGTCCCATGGACAATCCTGGGAATTCGCCTCCCACTCTGCAGTAGTGTTGTACCAAGTGAACAAATAGTGTTAAGAATGCGTTTGCAAGCCTGAGGCTCGGCTTCCAAGGCCGTTACCAAACGTTCTGTTAAGCAAATTTCTGTAGCCCAGTGTCAAGCGAAATTTCTGACCTTTGCGAAGTTTCTGACCTATTATTTTTTGTCAGTTATTTTGCTTCTCAGAGTGAAGGAATAAAGTTGACGATTACTTTATGATGTGTGTTGTGTGAATTAAAACTTTTTGGTTAGATGTCAGATACCCACAACAAGCTACACTACTGGAATAAGTAAAACCAGTGAAAAATATTAGACTTAATCTTGGACTTCAACTATTTTTCTTTTTCTAACTGTAACATAAACCCTAACCCGACACACTTACCTAAACAGCAAACCCTAAGCCCTAATCATCAGTTTTCTTAGTGTATTTAATATGTAGAATGTTGCTCTTTGCATGTGCATACGGCGTGAAGTCAGAAATTTTGCTTGACACTGGTGATTCAGCCTCCAACGCTGTTGTAAAATGTTCTGTTGTTATTAACCAGCGTTGTGCAGAATGTGTGTGTTTGTATATTATGGACTTCGTGTCTGCGGGCAAAAATACATTATTATTATATGTGACCGTTTGCGAAAAAGTTGTACGACGGTTGAATAAGCACGATGACATCATCGAAGGAAATATAATGAAATTGCCCCCCCCAGAAATGAAGAGCTGGTTGTGCCCCTGACTAGACATTGGACTTAATTTGTGACATTCCCCAGTACTCCAATCGCAAATCAGTCATTTTCCCTACTCACTAAAAAAAATCTGTTTCCTGTGTGAAATTATTTTCGTTGAAGAATTTTACACTTTCACTAAACGAGAAACCGAAAGCGCATTATTTTTGTTTTCTGCTACTCATTCAACGTTCTTCTCTTCAGCAAAAATCAAACAAGGCTACTTTGCCAAACACCAAATGTTTTTTCTACTGCAAAACTCTCGTTGTACGTGCAATCGCTATATTCATTGCTTCACAATAATTTTTTAGTTTTCAATGACAACCATGGGCGTCCGCAGGAGTGGGGGGCAAAACGGGAAGTTGCTCCCCCCCGGAAATTCGGACTAAGAGCCAAAAATTTCTAGAAAACCTGAAGTCAGCAGCTTTGTTTAGATTATTTCACTCACGGCCTACTTAAGATGTCTTAAGTAGGCCGTGTTTCACTTAATTCTTGCAATGAGTTTTTTTGGCGGTATGGCATTCCCTCTTCTGGTATCATGCAGTCATTACATCCGCTCCTTTGCCTGCAAAGTCAAGATTCTAAACTTAGGAGCGGATTGTTCTGCGATTGGTCTTCATTACGTAACAATAACATGGCAACAAATCTTCAAAGGTTCACTTCAAGTTACGGCCAGTGTTGCCACTTTAGCTGATTTGCTGCTAAATCTAGCAGGTTTTTCTCACTGTTAGCAGGAAAATTTTCAATCTATCAGTTTAGCTGATTTTCTAGAAGCATTTAAAAAACTATTTGGCAGGCTTAACGGGTAACAAATTCCTGATAAAAATGTGTTTCAACAGTTTTTGGAGATGAAAGTTTTTATACCTTTTTCATCAAAACAAAAAATTATCTTCCTGATGAAGCTTTAAATTGGGCAGCACCAGGACCAGGCACATGAGCGTCCGCAAGAGGGGGCAAAATGAGGATTTGCCTCCTGGAAATTGGGACTAAGAAGCAAAAATTTCTTGAAAACGCGAAATCAGAACTTTAATTCCGATTAGTTGTGTTAATCCTTGTAATGACAGTTTGCTTGCAGGTGAAACACTCGCTCTGCACAAGAGCCAGGTTAACTGTTCTAGTTCTGGTGTCATATGCAGTGACGAGCTTGCAGTTCCCTCATAACTGTTGAACGAAGACATCTTATCACGTAATGCAGCGAAACAGCGACTGCTGATATTAGTAAGCCACGGAGTTTACACCAGGGTCTCAAACTCAAACTGCTCCAAGGGCCAAATGAGGACTTAATAAAGCAACCCGAGGGCAGAATATACGATGCTGACGCAACAGTGGCTGTACTTGAACCTTACTAGAAACATTTAAACCTGCGAAAGGCAGGCCCGTGACCAGCTTGGGACACCAGGGGGGCAAAAAGTTTTCTGAGAGGGGCCGAAATTTTCTTAACTATGTGTAATACTTTCAAACTATGTCCAATACATTTTTTCAGCGGGGGGCGAAAAAGTGTTCAGGGGGGAGAAACCCCTAGTTACGGGCCTGGCGATAGGGATTGTGAGTTATAGGCAAATCATGTCTAGGCATATCTATGTTCGCTTAAACTTTAAAAGGAACTTGTTCACTCGCTGGCCAAGCACTTTTAAATACAGGCGAATAAACTAAATGACATAAATGTTAATTTTTTGAAAATACCAAAAAGTATCGGGGCCGCACGAAACACCTTCGCGGGTCACATGCTGTCCGCGAGCCGTGTGTTTGAGGCCTGGTTGTTACGATGTGCAAAACAGCATGAGTGAAAAAGAAGCATTGCTGCCAACAAAGCACATTTTTGCAACTAATACTCCCTCTAACTAAAGCGTGCAAATGCACATACCATTTGCGCATTGAAATCTCATCTCGCGCACTTGCGACATTCCAAAACATAGAAAAAAACATGAAAACAAGAAGAAGCTATTTGAATTACTGTAAATGTGTACTTTGTTCGTATTTTGATAAGATTTTATATATTTATTACGTTTTTTTTAAGGAAAATGTTAGTAACCGGTATGGACCTGTAGGGACCCGATTCACCTGATTCTAAGGAGCCGATTTTCTCTGATTCTAGGGACCCGATGATAATTTTCTCTAATTATACGGACCCGATTTTCAATTCTAGAGACCCCAATGTAGCAGAACAATTACATTGTTCTCTACATGTAAAAGAACTTAAAATTACAACAACAGAACTTGAAACGCAAGTTGGAGACTAAATTAAAAAAAACCACTGAACAACTGCTAGATTGTGCAGTTACTGGAAGGCTGCTGGACAGCTACTGAAAGGCTGAAAATACAGCGGTCTTAACCAAAGAAATCCGAAAACAATGAAGCATGAAGAACGTCAACAATAAGCCAGAACTTCGAAAGTAATCGGATTGGAAACTTATAAACAAACATGGTAGGCCCTCCCAGCAATACAGGAGGTTTAAGCACCTTTGGGTAAATTTTAGGGGCTTTCCCAGTGACAATGCAGCGCTTCCTAATGACACGGGAAGTGCAAGTACCTTACGGTAAAATATAAGGTTTTTTTCAGTAGCAGCAAAAACCTATCAGTTGATTGCATAAACATCTTGTGACTTATCAAGTAATTACGTAATGGTCATGAGATCTATAATTAAGTATTACGTAATGGTCATGAGATCTATAATTAAGTATTACGTAATGGTCATAATACCAAACCGGG
>JGI24158J21664_10013445_pt1 | contig 10798 bp, 10 predicted proteins | sample Ectturendosymbi3_FD_21664 | JGI IMG/M metagenome (IMG submission 21664)
TCAACCTGCGTTCTGCAGAGTGTGTGTGTTCATACTATGGACTTCGTGTCTGCTAACAAACAAATAAATTAAATTAAATTAAAAATTCACTGAAAGCAAGTAAAATTTTTCATTTTGTCTTGGAATTTGCATCTGCGTGGAAGTCAATTTCACACTGTAAATTGTTTGAAGTCATTTGATTTCAAACAGTTCTTTGTCTACAACTCTACGCAGTTGCTGAGGGACCTCTTTTGGCACGCTTGCACACACGTTTTACTTTAATTTGTCAAACATGTGGCTTGCTTGAGAGTGTAAATGTGGCTTGAGAGTCAAGCTTTTGTTGCGAAACTCTCCGAAGGGGGCGCTCGCGGTATCACTGAAAGATGGGAGCCCGATGCGACCGCCTCGTTCGCCTCCCTTAATATCCACCCATAATTATATGTATATAATTTTTTCAGTCCAAGAGGTCACTGTTTTGCTACATTTGTCATTAGCAGTTACCGCATTTATTCGATTGTAAGCTGCGGCGTATAAGGTGTTTTTTATCATTTCGTGCGGCTTATAATCAAGGGCGGCTTACATTTTTTATTTCTTTACCTTATTGAAAGGAATAAATGACCATTAGCCTTTCCTTGGCTTCGTTTTGTCGAACAAACTCTCTTTTCACATTCTATTCTCTACCTACAACGTTGCCAATTACACGCGAAACGTGCTATTACGCGAAAGTATCTCAGAGGCTTAGGTAACCATTTGTTCAAATGCGGCTAACAATTGAATAAATATGGTAAGCGAATAGTTTCAATTTAATGCTTTTACATAAGACTACTGTGGTTTGAAAATTGAAGCATCTTACATTTATTTGCAACATTATGGGACCACTCAAGCAATGAGGCCAAATTGCATCAAATTTCAGATATTGCATGGTTGCATTGTTTTGAACAGCATTTTAAAAATATTATTACATCATATTGACCTAATCTATAAGTTGCGTTACGTTTTTCGTACTTACAAAATGATTTGGCCAGTGATGGCAAACCTGGAGTTTGGCCATAGATCTGGGGTTTTCAATGCTTTTCTGGGTTTTTCTTCTGAAGATCTGGGGCTTTTAGGAATTAACTGCGCATGGTGGTGATTTACGATCGGGCATGATTGATTCAACTTTATTTCTAGTCTCATCTTTCTTCATCTTGTTTTATCACGGTATCTTAATCTTCAGCATAACTGATGAACAAGCAACTAACACCTTATAAGCTGTAAATATCGGCTAGGTGCAATGAGTTCAAGTGGCAGGCAGAAATACTAGTCCATGGCCCGAAATCTCCACCACTTGCTACTTAGGACCAGGTTTTTCGTATTTATGAAATTCAGTATGCATAATGGTAGTCACATGGATGTCCACAGAATTTATGATTTAACAGTGGTTCACTTGTTCAAGCGTTATTTTAAAACTTAGGGCCCCGCTCCTCCTTAATCCGGCACTGAATTTCGTTTGCGTCGATGGTTGCCGGAGTGTGAACAGGAGTCGGATTCTGAAATTTGCAAAAATTTCGAACCCTGATCCGGACCCGGCTTCAAAAAATTTGGAACTGGAGCGTGGTCAGTCTGAAAATGTGACTCCGGCCACCTCTGATTTAGATATGTACAGGTTGTCAACTTTGACAGGCTGTATCTCATGACGTGTTTGTGATGTCATCACCAAAGTTGGTCTGCGGCTTCTCTCGCCACAGCCATGTGGTTGCGTCGTCGATGACGTCCTCACCGGGGAAGATAGGGAAGGCGAATTGTGTAGTGACCCATCACTTCGCAAAACTTCTAGCTAGTGTCATCTTGCAAAACTTCAAGTCTCACAAAAAAGTGGGAGGCACATCGTAAAAAATGTGATCCAAAGCAAATGAAAGAGCTGTCACGTGGCGTAAAATAGGCTTTAATTTCAAATCAACAGGTCTCACTTTCACAGGAAAGTGAAATGAATGTGGTCTCAAATGCACTGGTATCAAATAAAGATCTGAAATTAACAGATCTCAAATAAACATGGTCTCAAATAAACTGATCTTAATTGTCCTGGAACCCATTAAATTACATGCCATGCTTTCTTTCTGAAAAAACAGCCAGATCATATTATAGACCTGCTTTTGGCCGCAGAAAGACATAACTCAGAAAACTTGTTCGTACTTGCTTTCCTGTTTCCTTCTGCTGTCTTCGTTAACAGGCAATAATTTCAACTTGAAATGCAACATTCATCAGCGATACTGACACAGCTTTTGTACTATTAAAAGCACAGATTTATGTACAAAGAAAACAAGCAGCATTGAAAGGTTGCACGTCCAGTTGAGTCCAGTAAAAATCTGGTCGGATCTCATCGTTTTAGGCGGGAAGAATGACTGATTGTGTAAAGGCAAAGATAAGAAAAATTTCAGATTTAAGGATAGTGGCTTTTATTTAAGATTAATTTGGACATTTTAACGAATATGACGGAAAGAGCACAACACAATTTTAATGTAAACAGTTGTATGTACAGCTCTGCCTTACTGGGAACCTGATATAAAGAGTCCTCAGGTAAACTAGTGTCCAGGAGCTCCTTCGGAAATCACCCACAAAAATATAAATGTTCGATGAAATCCACATTGGCTCATATGGAACAACATTTGAACCCTGTATACCTGAACTCTCAGACAATGACCGGGTTTCATAAGTTATGACTGCCGTGTAAATACGTCATACAAACAAGCATGAGCGCCGGAAAGATTTTTTCCAGGGGGGCAGCAGTAGATATTTCCAGGGGTAACCGAAATATTTTTCCAAGGGGGCAAAAGTGGTGAAATTTCAGTTTTCCCAACTAAGAAATCAACCTTTCTTTGCTAAAAATTTTATAGAAAATGTCAAATTTCATGATCAAGCCTTGGCTGCCTTGCTCTCCTTCCGACGCTCATGCCAACAAGAAAATGAACAGTTGTTTTACTTTCATGAACATGATTTGAAACTAGTAAAAATGGATTTGTCTGAAAATCAAACCTTTGCTGCAGTGATGTTCAGTAACATCACCATAGTATAGATGGTATTGCCAGTAAACTACTCAAATACGTTTGTAATAAATTTTTCCGTGAGTGTGTTGCGGCAGAGTAATATGAAATAATTTCTCATTTGTCAGTAAATCAGCGTAGTCACTGTAGAGAACCTCTCGTAGAAGCACGAATCCTGATTTTTCATTGCTTTTCTGAGTGTAAGATGAAGTTGCAAAAGACATAAGATAATCGCAGCCAATTTTCTTAGCCAGAATTTCACTCTGTCTGCCCAGTTCACTACCCAGGCCACGGTTTGCGTAATCTTTGTGCACGCACGTCATTCCCATTTCCATGTAAAGTTTTGCTCCAAGCTCTGTGTATATGTCGCCGACAAACCAATCCACGAACCGGATGACTTTCCTTGCCATGTCGCTGAGGTTTACATTTGGGTTGTCGACTAGCATGCTTGTTACCGTTGAATCTTTCGTACCGTGAAGCAAATTAAGCTTTAAGGCCACTAGTTTGTTCGATGACTTCTCGAAGAACGCGTATGACGCATTATATTTCAAGGCTTCGTGCGCCCGGTATTCGTATATTCCTCTTTCGTCTTCTTTGGTAGCACCTGTAATTTGAGCTAAAACGTCCTGTTTTGTGTAAAATTCTTTAACGAAATTCTTGACGTCCGGTTCATAGTCTTCTGTCGTCAAGCGCCTCAGCTCAAACTTCTCATATAATTGGTGATCCAGCGACATATAAGTGGTTTTCCCGTTTGAAGTAAAACCTATTGCGAAGTGACAAGAAACTGGCTGATAGCCGCAATAACTTTTTAGATGATGTCCAACCTCTTTTTGACAAAATTATTTCCAAAGCAAAACTTTAGAAATAATTTTTCGCCATCAGTTCAGAAAAGATTTGGCTACCCTAGTGACTGAAGTTTCTGCAAAAAACGCAAAGTTAATGATGCAAAGAGAAGCAAAAAGTCTTTGTTATGTAACTCCTTACATTTCTTTTGTAGAAAACCAAAGGTATTTCGGTGTAAAGAAAGCACCTCCTTGTAAAGCCTCGTTAATTATCCGTTTTCTTTGAAACTGTTTAACGATATTTTACGCACTAAATGTTAACTCCATCAAACGCACTAACAAGTTTTGTCTAAATGAAAAATTCCAGCTTTCCATTTCTTTAATGTCGTCTATAAAATTTTATAACTTTATGCACACAGCTTTAGAACCAGAGTGTGATTCACGTTACTTTAGCTTGCGCAGATCTAGTTCAAGATAGAACTATGAACCAAACGTATAAAACGTTAACGGGTGTGAACGCTTTTCTAGCCAATAAATTTTTCATTGTGGGGCTTTTCAACCTGAAGTTTACTTCATCCAAGTTCCAGCTAAAATTAAACTCTTTAATTCATCAAAAAATGATATTTGGCAATATGGTGATGAACTCTGACGATTATTCAATTACGTGTAAAATGTTGAGTTCTATTTCAGTGAATAGTATCATATTATCTTCGCTGTTAAGCAACAACGCTGACGTGGCCTAAAGAAACTCTGCATCAGTCTAAAATGCGTATGCTTTAATCAAGATTTCTGAATTGTTCTTTTGTTTGCGTAATAGTTTCAAAGGAAAAAGCATATGATATTTTCATATAACTTTCCTTGCGAAAACTTAACGATAAATTCATGGTGTTGATCATTCAAATCTATCATAAAACATGTTTTGACTCCATCATATTTCATGTTAACCAAGTTCTTTGCTTGAGCGTACAGCATATCAATAAAATAAGCTAACTTTGAAACATCAGGCTTGGTTGCTACTTTAAGTCCAAATACACGATAAAAGCAAAAATTTGGACAGCACTATCAGAAGTGGCAGACCGAGGGTGAATTTGGTGAAATTGCTGCCCCGAAATGATCATGGCGATATGATATCCTCCTGAAGAAGCGTCTCATTTGGATGACTGCACTTNCCTATAAAACGGACGATCGTATTTTGTTTTTCTTCTTCACCATTTCAAAACAGTGACGAAAAATTAAGCACCTTGGCGTCCTGTTTTTGACTGCCCCCAATCGTCACGTCTTAATCCACTACCATAGGTTGAGATGTCACAGCCCGTGGTGTGCCTCTGCAAAGTGATTTTAAAATCACTGGAAAACACTCAGCGTTGTAAACCAAGCTTTGCTAACTACTAATAAATAATCAAATATGCATACCAGATACATCTACTGCGAGTTATTGAACAAAAGAGACCAAAGTTTCTACTTTTCGTCCGGAAAATTAAAAGTCGTTTAGTAAATCTAAATAAGTGAAAAATTCCAGACCTTAAATATATGCATCAACTTGAACCACGGCTCAGGCGTTGATTATCCCAGAAATAACAATGCAAGATGCAGCGTCCTTAACAGCTAAAAATTCTAACATACCAGAGTATCAATCATCAACAAGAAAAAACAATGCTTAAAAGCAGTTAAATTTGCACAATGGTGAGCTTACTTTGAGTGTCCTCCCACAGATAAAAGAAAGGTGTGGTGGCATGAATTGTGCAAATACTACAGCTCCAATGTGGCAACTACTACACCAAACTGTTGAAAAAGCCCCCTCGTGGCATTTTCAAAACTCGTCGCCTGAGACCAGTACCTCACTCACGTCATAAAGTCTACCACTGCATCAAACGCCACTCATACTGTTTCAAAATTTTCACTTGATGCATTGAGATGAGCCCTCAGCAGCATGCTAGGAGAAGAGCACTTCGCAACATGTGTTTATACAAATACAAAACTTCCAAGATACACTTCCCATTCTTGATGGAAAAATTGCTAATACGATGCATTTCTAAAATATGTAGAGCCTGCTACACAGTAGCAGTTTTTTATCGGATTGCTAGCATTTTGATGATTAAGCAGTAGCACTTTGATGAGGTTACAATCAGGTACGCCGGATAGCGGGGGAATGGCGGAGGTATTTCTTCCCTGCCCTTTCAAAAGGAGGGGGCAACGGGGGGCGGAGGTACCTTTTCATAACAATATCATAGATAATTGCATGGTTTATCAACACTGAATTGAAAAAAATTAATGCAGCTATTGACGCACTCAGAAAATTCAAAAATTTTTTCTGTAATTTCTGTTATCGTTTTTGAGGCCAACATTGTTGCTAAACAGAAACAAGCATGATTGATAACGATTTTTTTTTATAAGCTTCCATTGCCCTCAACTCCATTACTGCCCTAACGCTGCTCCGGCGTCCCTGGTTACAATGTAAGGGCATTTGACGATTTTCAAAATTTTTAACTACGCGATTTTGAGAATTTGTGCGCAAACTCTTGCGTTCCTTTAAAGATGGACTTCGACTGGATGAGATGTGCCAAATAATTTTCGAATACCTTTTTGCCATGTCAAAGTCGATGTTCGTGATGGTCATTTCAAGAGGTAATGCTCTGGGAAGGAGACACTGTTTCGTAACGCTTTCAATTTACGGTTTGCGTTGATCTAATCAGCAAAGAAGCTTGTGGCCAATTGACCAAAATTACAACCTCCAAATCTGATCATGGTTTTCTTTCTATCTTTGAGCTTATCGTAAAGCAAGAAAAATCCTTATAGGATATTTTTACTAATAGTACAATCGCAGGCTGCTTTCTCTTCTGCTAAATCAACCACAAAGTTAGCAGTTGAGCTGGGAACCGTTTCATTTTTTCAGTTACTACTTACAATTGCACACTTTTTGTAAAGAAAACATACAAGGTTACAGCGAAGCCACTTTTAAATTTTGAGCACTTTCATAAAACAATTTGCTTGAACTGATATACTCTTTTTAGCCACATCACCAAGTCGTTACTCACGCATCAACTTATGCTAGCAAATCTTTTTACAGCAGGTGGTGACTGTTTGCATCAACAAGGCAAGAAAAAAATGCAGCATCACTAACGGATGTCAAGACGTTGTTTCGTGTTTTGACAAAATGTTGAACTCGTTCACCCTAACGCTCCTTTCGTCATGCTACTGCAATACCGAAGGCAGCACGACAAATACACAGTGACTAATTTCCAGTACTGCGTAAGTTCTTGCATTTGCGTTTCACGCAAATATAGGCTGTTAACCATGAAAATTGTGATTTATAAACACTCAAAATTCTTTTTTATTAAGTTGAAGTGTGTGTATTGGTTTCGTCACAATTACACCTTTAAGCTGGCGCTCCAGGCACAGCTGACCAGTAACCACCCCCTTCACACCCTTTTCCATGGTGCACAGTTCCTCGGCACACAGCGCCTGCATTCACGATGCCCTTCCGCCGCCACGCTGCGGCTTTGGTGAGCTCCGGCTTCAATCTCCTAGAGTCATGGGGATCGGCATGGGAAAGTGCCGGACCACCGGCCCAGTTTTCAGTCACCCTTGCCGTCTGCCTCCCGCCTGGCTCAGAGCTTCCCCGGAGTCTCTGGGTACACTAAATAGGCTAAGAACTGGCATCGGCCACCTTGGTACTGTACATGCTCGTGCCTGTACCGCTGGGGCATGCTCGATACACCCAAATGCATCTGTGGCGCTGAGGAGCAGTCGGCCAATCATCTCATCTTCGACTGTAGCATCCTACGCCCTCCGAACCGCCTGAAAGACCAGCGGTCCCCTAACATCAACAACACTAAATGCCTTGAGGACCTTGTGGATTTTGTTTGAACCGCCACTCACACACAAAAAAAGCCACAACGTCTGCAGCGAGTGTGTAGCCAGCTCATGCTGGGAGTGCTGAAGGATCCATACACAAGTTGTGTGTAAGTCACCCTTTAAAGACAATTTTTTATGACACCGGTATTTGAAAATATTCAACTGAGCGATACAATGCCATGCACAATGTGTTGATACTGTAATTTCGTTTCAGTTACTTGATCTAAAGCAGAGGTCTCCAAACTACTGCTCGCAGACCAAATCCGGCTCACGAAACAATTTCACTCGGCCCGCAAAGGCACTTTATTAACAATGAAAAAAGTAACATAACTACGAAAAATTTGTTGATTGGGTAAAATGTACCATATCCCGAAGCAAAAACATTACGTACGACGGCCACATGAATGTCAGTTGGCTAAGTATTATTGCACTGCAGGCTGGCCTAGCCTTAGCTGGTATGTTGCCGCAACATGAGATCTTCAAACCCTACCTAGGTAACGGTTGACAAATATGGCTAAGTCAGTTTTCAACTAAATTTTGAAAAGACTTCAAACACACTTATTAATCTGATTCCCTCAGCAGCTGATTTTTTCCAAGCGTTCTCTCGAGCAGTCCTATCAAAATATGCATAAGTTTTGATTTTTTTGAGTAAGGGGGGTGGGTTACTGCCAAGATGGCAGTGGTTTCCTAACGGGTAACAACAAAAGCTATGCTGTTGTACAACAGCTTGGGTCGGATAAAATGAACTCGAGGCCTCGAGCAAAGTCGTGACCGCGAGGCACCCCAAACGCTTAGCGCAACTGCGTAGCGTTTCGCATGCCCTCGTTTCAACTTTGCAGAAGCACCGGTCAAAAAGTCAAAACTGATACGATTTCGCAGCCTACACTTGAGAGACAATTGGGGGTGACCGCGTACGGCGCTTCGTATGGTGGTTAACATGTTCAAACAGAAAGTTATATCACAAAAAAACGACATTTTTTCTACCGTGACACTACATAATAATCTTTTTGTCATAGACTCTCTGACCATCTTCAATGCATAAATCGTCCATTCACATATGTATTGCANAACGATATGTCTGCCCAATGAATGGTTGATCCGGCCCTGACAACAGCTGGTCTCCAATGCCATTTTTGCATGAACAACTCTAGTATTTTATGGACGAGTAAGCTTCGTAACTGCGTCCCATGAGGGGCTTCGCTGAATAGGCAAGCCGAGTCGACGAGGGTGGATCATATTTAGCGTCGGTTGCACGTGTAAAAGGAATTTGGCTATTTTGGCAGGACAGGAGTCACCTTGCGGGCCTCCCACGGAAATTTTTGTTTGTTTTTGTAAAAAATATATATCGAAATACAAGTTTATTTTTTCACGTCAGATGATCTTGAAAATCATTGCTGAGTTGTTGAAAAATGCTCTTGTGCTCGTAAAACATTAATAGCATTTTTGGCAGTTGTCACCCATTTAGTCAGGTTTTAAGAGTTACCTGAGCGGGTATTAGGTAGGCAACGTCCCATCTGAAGCCAGATTTTCCCACTATGCTAAAATCAAACAAGCATTTTCACTATTGTTTCTAATAATGTAGGCTATATGTACTTTTGTTATTAAACAACATTCATGTTTTGACATTCTTTTATTTTAGACCGGGTGTTCATGTTCGGCCCTCCAACAGTTATGTAACAGCTGATGCGGCCCTCGGACAAAAATGTTTGGAGATCCCTGATCTAAAGGACCAAAACCACTCGTAACACGTACTCGCTTTTGTACGCACACCACACTGTTCCACCTGTTTCGCTTTTTTGGAGCTTGGTGAAGTCAGCACTTAGGCTACCCTCCTTACACTACACTGTTGTTGGATTCGTGTTGGATTGACACGTGATCGATTCGTTGTCCTTGACTTGCCATCATGAACTCACTTGCGAAAAGTGGCGATTTTAAGGGGGAACCTGGGTGGGCCACGTCCCCCTAGTGCCGGATTAACAATAGTACCAAATATAGCAATTGCTACGGGCCCCGCGGTTTTCTGTAATAAATCTTATTTATTACTTTATATACGAAAATTTGTTCAGTCTAAGAAGTCAAGAAGTCAGTATTTTGCTAAATTTGCCATAAGTAGTAAGCAAAGGTTTTCAATTGAAGGCTGTGTGTGTCCAGAAATTCTTGTTTGATTCTTTTTGTACAGTTACGTAACAAAAGGCATAAGATTGCGGTCAGCAGTGCTGTCATTTTAGCTGATTTGCTGCTAAATCTTGCAGGATTTTCTCACTGTTAGCTGTAAAATTTTCAATTTAGCAATTAGCTAATTTTCTAGCAGGATTTTACCAACCGTTTGGCAGGTTTAGCAGGTAACGAATTCCTGACCAAAAACCTATTCCAAGAGCTTTTCAAGATGAAAACTTTACACCTTCTTCATCAAAAAATAGACTTATTTTCTTCATGACGTTTTTAATTGGGTAACACCAGTGGCAATTCTAGAATGAAAAATCTGGGTGGGGGCACTTCGGGGCCAAGGAAAAAAGTGGGGGCCAACATAAATGTCTCTCCCGCATGGTGATTTTCCGTTGTAATGAAGATTGATTTGCTATGATTAACCCTATCAAACCCAACATAGGCTTATGAATATCGTCAGAACAGTCGCCAGAAAGTCTTCAAATCGTTTAAAATTTTGCTGTCTGAAAGTTGTTTGCTGTATATGTCAATCAAACGAACTTGAATGTGAAATCCAGCACAAAACTGGGGGGCCAAGCAAGGGAGGTTGAAAGGCAGCATTGGTAGAATATGTTTTTATCCCACGACACGATATTTCCAAGTGATTCAGTTACGCTAGTAAGTAGTACTGTCTGGTAAAAAAACTTCCTGGTAAGCCGAAGCTGCCAAAAGTTTCGACATATGTGCTTGCAAGATTCAGAACTTATTGCAAAAGTTGGCTCAATGCCTGCTGCCTATCCTGCTGATTCAACAAAAGCCTTTTGCGAAGTTTGCAACAATGCAATCATAGCGAAGTACTGTGAACTTAAAAGGCATAACTGGTAGCAAAGCACTCAGATAAGACTAAAGAACTTTTTGCATGCTCCCTAATGTAACACAAAGTTACAAAGACCAGACTTAAAAAGTTGTAGGGCTAAAGCTATGCTCAGATTGTTTATCGCTGAGCATTATTCTACG
>JGI24158J21664_10013446_pt1 | contig 10798 bp, 6 predicted proteins | sample Ectturendosymbi3_FD_21664 | JGI IMG/M metagenome (IMG submission 21664)
TGACAGTTTGAAAATGTATTTTTAATGATATGGTAAAAAAACGTGTTAGCCCGCGGCACCCCTGGGCACTGTAAATGGCACCCCGGTTGGGAACCACTGGCATATTGCCTAGTCGATAGCTTGTCTTTTTTTCAAGCAAAGCTAGCATGCACAGTGCACAAACCTATTGCACTTTTAGAAGAGCTTTCTTTTACTTATTGTCTGCAAATTTAATGTATTTGTTTTGCATTCACTTGCAATTTTGTTTTCACATAAGAGATTTCAAATTCTGCTGTGAGGCGCTTTACTGGTTTATACAAACGATTTAACTTTTGATATATTAACACGAACTGGATCAAGCCTTCAGTTAAACGTCAAAATATGTTCGTAGCCACTTTAGGTTTCAAAACGCTGTTCAGTGTTGTGATAAAATTAGCCTGAAAACAAATGTCCAACTATGGTTCGTATGCTGAAAATGTACTGTATTTAACTGTATCGGAAAGCAATGTTTTGTGCCCTGTTGTAGTTATGGTCTATGTTCATGCACTCCTCGTGACAAAGGAAAATTTCAGAACGGTTAAATGAGAAAATAAGATTAGTTTCTAACTCGCCCACTAGTGTGCGATAATGAGTTCATCGCTTTTTGCGCGAAGGCGGTCATGCCTTGCAGGTGCAAGCATCAAGTGTGCTGGGAACAAAGAGATCAATGCAACTATGAAGCTGTGAAGGTGGAGGCGGCAAGCACGATAGAAAAATCGCTTTAAAGATGTTAGAGTATGACAGAGAGAACCGTCTTCAGAAAAATTGTTGCAGGAAATTAAAATTTCAAGAACTGTTACGTGACAACTTTTAATGTGGTGAAGCGCAACAATAAAGGTTTTCACTGTAACACTGTAGACATTTGTAAGATGTGCTATCTTTCGATTTTTTACTGTAATCACTTTACCCCTCTATCAAAATGCAGATGTTATTGGATCAGCATCAAAAACACAACTTAAGTCCTTGTGCCATTTTTGATCTCGTTGTGCTTTTTCATAATGTTGCAGCGTATGGCAAGCATGGTTTGAAACAATTTTATCTCAAACTTGTGTTTTATACGATTTGATCACAGACAAAGCTTCCTGCAAAGAAGATGTGGACTGATTCTTGGAAAAGGCATGCTGCGTTGTACGCTCTAATAACATTAAGAGGTGCTCTGCCATTGTAATGGATTTACATGTTTTGCTTTGGGTAATGCAGAGGCCGCAGGGCTTTGTCACAGAGAGCGTGCGTAATGATGCCAAGGCGAGTATCAGGTCTGCAACTGTAAATCCTAACTGAAAGCACAGCCATGACTTTAAATGTGACAAGTTTTAGAGTATTCAGAACTACGTAATGAACAAAAAATGTGTCTGAAACCATGAAATAAGTTTGTTTGCATTCAAGTCTTACTTGAATAGGCACAGATGAACGTAGTTCTGCGGTTGTTCAGTTTTTTACAGTTAAAATCAACAATCAGCTTTTGGTCATTCGTCTTTGGGTCTGTGAAGGTAAACTGTAGTGCAGTGCAAGGTTTGCTTCAACATGAATTGACTGTTATTTGTGTAACTTCACTGCCTCGAACTTTTGAAAGTTTTAACGCTGGAATCAGCTTTGCAAGAACTTTTGAGATATTATTATGTTTCTAAATGTTAAGAGCACAATAGCAAAGAGGCAAGGCTAAGTCATGAAATTTTCTTCCACAGCCGTATATGATGGGAAGGCAGAAGAAATAATTGCCCTCTTGCAATCAAAACGTTTGTGAGAAATCGGTCAAAACTTGACATAAATTGGAAAAAAATTTGGTAAAAATGAATTAGGTATTGAAATGACCTTTCTTACAAAAGAAAGCAATTTCGCAGGAGATCTTTACGCCAGAATTTGCTGAAAATCTCACTGAAATTTGACAAACCTTTCTCTTTGTTTTCATGAAAATATTGGAAATAGTCGGGCAAAATGGTTTCATAGTTTTGTTTTTCACGTGGACAATTTAGAGCAAAAACTGCTTTAAACAATCTGAATAATTTTCTTCTTTTCATGCGATTCGAATTCTTTATGCCCTTCACGCTATACGGATATTAAGTTTTTCTAAATATATGGTCGTCAGCGCACGGTTAAATGGTGACTGCGCGATTATAGTTATGAATGTTTTTAATTTCATTTTTCTACTGATTGCGTCGAGGTAACCGCGATGGTGATATATTCAGCAAGTACATATTAAAGGTAGACTTCACAGACTTACCAGAGTTCATTTGCGCACATAACGAAATTTCCGATTTAGTGTAATACAAACAGTAAAAATCCTTTGAAAGATTAATAAAAACATGTCGTATTTTAAAGAAAAATAATGTTGTTTTTTTCCATAGTTTATTGAGTTAAGAAAAATATATGGTTTTTGACAGATATTGTACTGATAAGAAGGCTGTTTTATCCATTTGTTGCTCCTCGTGAGGCATCGCTATGCTTGGTGCTTATTACCATTATTCCAGATTTACTTATTCCCTAAAAACTTGTGTTCAAAGTTGTGAATGATTTATTTCGATCTAATTTAATGTATCACACCTGCGATAGTGCGTAACTTTGGTGCTGTTTACTTCGAGGAGCAATTAAAATGTTGGCCTCGTTGGAATGAGAGTCAGGGAACTCAGTAACATAGCATGTAGCTTATACAACACCACCAGGGCAGTATTACTTCTTTGAGTGCTGGTTGTTGTTTTTATCCCTCTATCCGACGTCGCCGGGTGACGTAAAGCCACGCTGATTAAAACAATTACAACTTGTGCTGCAGACGTCAGCCGCGGCCCGTCAAAAAGAAATCTTGACGGGACCTGTTCATCAAGATTTGTGCGTTCTTTAAGCGAATTCTGCGATGGTGTATGTCGGCTGAAAAATAATCAATCCATCGATCTGTTGCTGCCTACAAACGCGCACAAGTGACAGGACAATAGCAGAATGGCGCATCGGGAAGCACGTTTCTTGAGCTTTGAAAGATTGATTTTCATGAGTTCCTTGCTTTTCCGTTTTCACGTAATCAAAAAATAAGTTTCACAAGAATAAATACACCTAGTGGTAAACAATTAACTCGGTACGAGACATCAGTTATTACGTCCTGCAAAGCTTTCTTTTCATCTGCCCATCCTGTTTTGACTCTTCTGGCTTTGATACTTTGAAGTCAAACAGTTTTTCTGCAGATAATACTAATTTCAGTAGCCAAATAATAGAAAACCAACTCAATCACGAACAATAATTGCGTAACCATTGGCTTACATTTTTGCGTATTTGCAATAGCTTTTTTTATATGAAACAATAATCTCCGAAAAGTTATTCTACTGTAGTCTTTAATCATTCAAAATACAGTTATAAGGCGCTTTGTCTTGGCAGTTTAAAAGATAAATCAGTAACTCTAGAAACACCTTTGTTTCCGCCGTCCGTCGCAATTGACCCGCACCTTACTGGATCGCTGCATGATTTGACAACCACCGGGACAGAAGCAATGAAAGGTTTAAAACTTGACAGTTCAGAAAGACCTATCGATGCAGGCCGTGTTGAAAATCATAAACGAATTTAACTGAAAGACGCACAGTACTTCTTTTGAACTGGCTGAAATTGCAAAACAGTTAAAGTTTTGGCAGTACAAATGCTGCTCTGCATATAACCAAGATTAAAGGTAGCTGTACTGCTCTGCATTTAAGCTCTGTCCTCCACTGATGACTTTGCATGTACCGAAAAAGTGCCGTCTGGAGAAGTGAAAAATATATTTTTACATTGCACAATCTGGGGATAAAGAGCTTTGAAAGACGCATTGTTTCGAGTTTAACGTTTTTTAGTCACCTCACGCTATCTTCATATCGTAAAGGCTTAGATTTTTCAACTCACCGCCGCTTTTCCTGAAAACGCTGTTTCTTTTGACATTGACTTTTTCTGCGCTGTGATGAACAACAGCGTTGCTTACAGAATAACTGCAGTTTATATTTTGCGGCAAAAAGTGATCTAGCTTGGTTTGGATTTGGATCTGATATACGGGAGACCGATTTTTTGGGTGTTAACAACAATAACTAATCTTACGATACAAGTCCAAAAACTTAAGTAATATCATTTTGTGCAAAAGCAAGATGTTTAGATAAGAGCTAAAGAGCAGAGGACAAAACTCTAGGGACACTTGTCCGCTACAAACAATCGTGCTTGCTTTTACCGACCCCTTTGCATTTTGAGCTTCCTAAAATCAGAACCAAAGGCGCTAGCAAAAAGAAGTAGTAAACTGTATTGTGAGTTGAAATCTGGATTATTGCTTGCTATTCGCTTCAACTAGAATCTACAATCATTTATCAGTAATGTAGTAATGCATGCATGTAGAATGAATACTTTTCAGTGGCTGAAGTTAATGTATATTGCAAGAGCTTTTTCCGTTTTAAATGCAAACCTAGAACCTGCCACGATTATATGGCCGTGGCTTTCACATACAAAACAAATATTTTGGAAAAAATATGTTGAAAAGAGTTAACAGTTTCGGTGTTAAAATCACTGGTTTTACAGTAGAGGCTGAAGAAAGAACCGGAATTTTTTTCTCATTTCTTAGCTTTGATGCGCACGCATCTCTTATTGAAGGTTTCATCTATTAGCAGCCATCACAACCAAAATCAATAAGATTTACTCATCATTCAGCAAAAGCTAATGAGTTTTTATTTGGATTTTATCTTAGATATTACCTTCTTTTTGGCGCCGATTGTAACAAATGAACTTTACTACGATCTGGAATGGTTTAAATAAGTCTGCTTCGCACAGTTCCTCTAGAGCAGTGTTCTTCAACCGGAGTTCCACTGAACTTCAGGGTTCAGCCAATGGCAACCAGAGGTTCCACCGAAACAGACCGATATCACGTCCATTTCCAACATTGTCGCTGACAGTAGTGGAAGAACCTTTTTCAAATTGGGATGGGGGCGCAAGTGTACGTCAAAAACTGTGGAAAAATTTTTCATTAAGCGATTTACTTTAGTTCTATTGCTATGCACTGAAGATGATAACAGTTGTTATCGAAACGTTTGCAAGATGTCAGTTGTATCGATTTACTTTAACAATGGACCCAATACTAATTGTGTTGTTTAAACTTATTTAGGCAAAATTCGAAACGTAAAAGTGTGTGGCCAGGCCCCTCAGAAAAAATTGGGGTAGCCTAGGCCCATGCGTCCCCCGGTTCAGCCACCCCTGGCCGCTGACGTCTCCTCAGCAGAACACAGAAATAAGGAAAATGACTTATTGCACCTAACACGGATTTGAACATATCATTGATGCGTTGTAACAATTTGTTATTTCATTATTGACAAAATGTCTTTTGCGGCCTGATGAAATTGGTTCGCGGGCCGGATTTGGCCCGCAGGCCACAGTTTGGAGACCCCTGACCCACATGAACATACCACATGTGAAGGAAACTTCCAGCGCAAGATTGAGACTGGGAAGCCGAGCTATCATGTGCCAACCGCAATTAGAAACGGTTTCAAGAGAAACTTTCAAGGAAAGTTGAAAAAAACTTTCAAGGAAAATTGAAACACATGGCTGCGGTGTAAGTGTCGTGTTAGATAATTGAAGTGTGGGTGGAACAATTGGCTCCGCTAAATAACGCATGTTGAATGTAATTGCAGAAACAAAGTTAGCAGCATCGGAATTGGAATTCGGGCCAGAAACTCTTAAAAGTTGGACTTAATTCGGACTTTACATCTTGTAAATTCATTTATCCTAGAAGTTAACTTTCCGCTATGAAGCTAGTTTTATGCGGTTATTATTAATTCTTTAGTGACGTCAGTTGTTGCTGGCGTTAATCCGTTACCTTGAAGTGTTAATTCACATGTCAGTTCAGTTTATTATTTCCATTAATTTTCGACACTTGGATCATCACCCAGGGTTTATTAAGCACTGTAAACCTTTGTGGAAGATTCTGCTACAGCAGGAAGGTTGAAAAACGCTGTTCTAGAGACTGGAACTACAATCAAAGTAGCTTATAACTTTATACATTTCACAGCCCTTTCTTTGGCATCGATGAACGAGGAAATACTTACGAAACGATTGTTCACTCACTATAACAAGCACATCCGGCCATCTCGAGGTTTTGGTGACATTACTAACGTATCCTTTTACCTGACCATGCTTCAGCTGATCAGGTGAAATAAACTTGTTAAAAATGTGTTTCATACGTGCGGCTTGATGCATCACTTCCGTAGCATCAGCGACGGATGCAGACTTGGCGTTTGGGGAGCAGTCGATAAAGGCAGTGTCTAAATATGTCGCAAAGCTTACATTAACTGATAGTGTGTGAAAGGCCAGGAAATGTGATATACTGTATTTCTGTAAAATGGCAGCATTTTTTGTTTTTTTGGGAGTCAACTGTTGCCCTATACCCTAGATTCGCCTCCGCCCAACATATACTTTGCCGAAAGGCAGCACTTGGAACGGGTTGCACTTCGGAATCGAGAAGTGTCTAATGAGATCAACAACAAAGTGGTCAGAAAAAGTAATCATGTTGAACCTGCGAAATGTGGTAACGTCAGGGGGTCGCTTGACAACTTTGCCATAAATTTTTCATGGGTTATATCAAGAACCATACTTTTCGATTCCTCAACGCATTGTTGTCTGGAGTGAGAAGAATGTTTTTTACAACGCTTTTTGCCAGTACATTTGAGTAAACGTGAAGATAAATTTGGAATAATACTTCGAGCGTTAATGCAGGCTTGAATTTCTGCAGCGAGCGTTAAGCTTTGAAAAGTGAAATGAGATTTGGTTTTGTTGTAGCCTATGCAAATCTTTCGCTGATCAAAGCAATGATAAAGCGCATTTTTAACCGTACAGCGTTACTGAAAAGTCGGAAGAAATGACGACGTCACAGTACATAACCATTAAATGGTTAGATCCGCGGCTGACATGGAATCCTGAGGACTTCGGAGGGATAACACAAATTCGTCTCCCATCGCATCTGTTCTGGAATCCAGAGATTGCACTCTATAACAAGTATGTTCCATTCTATCTGCACTATTTTGCAATTAATCATAATGAAGTTCTGTCGCTTTAAAGACTTAGTTGATCCAACAAACGCATGTGTCGAAAGATTTGTTCAAAGTCAGTGGGCACTATTCAAAATTTGCTTTTTACCAACTCAACTCTAGAAGACATTCCTTGTCCGCAAGGAAGCACAACAGAATTTCAGAAGCACAATGACTCTGACATGCAGTTTTGTAACCAAGCGCAATTGCCCAAACTGGTAGTTAAAGAAGAAATTAATATGTCAAACCACCCCTGATATTTGTACATTGCATCTTGTAATTTATTTCCAAGGTTGTCAGTATTTCGTTCTCGTGCTCAACAAACTTTTACATTTCGTGAGAAATTTAGACTATTTAGACTTTCCGTTTTAAGCTTTAAACTTACCGTAATTTTAATTTAGCCTGTAGAACAACCTGTAGCGCGCCGGTCCAAAATTTGATGACCTGAGCGAATAAATTCAATTTGATTTTAGTAAGTCTCCATTACCGACCACTGAAACAACGCGATATTTGCCTTTTGCTCGTTTTCAATGAATTCCACGAAATGCATGTCTTCTTGGACAGTTAATAATATTTGCTCCAAATGAAAAATAGAAGCTTGTAGGAGTTTGACAGCGTGGCAAAGAGTTTATCTGATAAAAATAAGCAAAGGTATCACATTTCACTAAAACATCTGTCTTTTTGTTAATATGACATATGCTTTTGCAAAGGTTGTTGAGATCACAGCAGGGGTTTAGCGGGGCGGGAATGCGTGGGAACGGCGTTCCCACACGTTTTTTACGTTTTGCTTTAAAATGAGTTTGAAGCTGTTCAAAAAATGGCTATTTTTTGGATGCGTTCCCACACCTTTTTTGCTAGCACTACATCCCTGGATCACAGACAGTGTCAAAAAAGTTATGTCCTAAGATTTTACAGCAACGATGGAAGATACGACACAACTGTACCTGTCAACGCTGTGCTCAATTATTCGGGAACAGTAGAATGGTTGCCTCCAGCTATATACAAAAGCGCCTGTCAAATAAAAGTTGATCTCTTTCCATTCGACTGGCAGAACTGCACAATGAGGTTTGATCGTTTGTTTGTCATCTGAGCAATGACGTGTGTGGTTTGAAATGTGTTGTAGTCGTCATTTCTAATTAGATTTTACAAATGTGCTTCTTAACTTACCTCTTCAAAGAAATGAAGTGACTGAATCAGAGATCAAATAGCATCATCTTTTTATTCTCTTTGGCATTTCCTTAGAAATTATATACCACACTGGAGGGCAATCTCTCTTAAAAGACCTGATAGAGTTTAAATGCGAAGCTGCAAAACATCAAACATTACACAATGGGTTGGGCAGAAAAGGTACTCATTTTCTAGGTTACGTTATGTGCAAGAAAACACCAAATCAGCTGGAATAAATTTTGAAGTGCCAAACCACCATGGGAAAGGCAAGCTACATACTTACAAATGGTAACTTTCGTACAGGTTAGCGACAGTTTTGCGAGAAGCATCAGTTACTGCCTTTCAAAAGTTTGACCCCTTTTTGTGCTTGTTCTAGAAGTTTGCTTCTTCAATAATAATTTGAATTTTTTATTTGGCTCCTAAATTGATGCTTGGCGCTGTGTGGCTTCCTTCTTTTTCAAAGCTACTGAAACGCCTCTGAAGAGAGTGTTTGCTTTCACAGACGCAAAAAAATTCAGAAAATACTCGTCTAAAATAAGTAAAACGTCTTCGTATAACGAGTGTAGTTTGAAAAAACTGAGAATTTCATTCGCTTACTGTTAGCTTTTGCGCACAGGTAAGACAAATACATAAAAATGCTGTGCTCAACTTTATTGGCGACCATTTCTTTTCAACTGCTCTTAATCATCGCAAGACGCTGTATTACCTTTGCATATAAATCGCAGTGTTATAGAAATTTGCTCACAGAGGAGGTGATCAGCCTAATGTTGTACGTATAGAGATTACATTTTTCTTGCACGGGAACTTCGGTAATACATATTCTTTGCAGGTTTGTTCGAAGCAATGAAAATGACATATAAGACCAGTGGTGTCACTGTAGGTATTTCTTTGCAAATGTCAAAGTCAAACCGCAACAAAAAACATGTTGTACGGCTTATGTAATGATGCCTATGAAGACACACGATTAAGTCTTCTGTGGCTCCTTTTCCTCTACGATGAGGATAATCAGCAGGGCCGCAGCCAGCTGATATTTTCAGGAGGGGCAAAATGGTTGTAACTTGTTGTACATAACAACTTAACATGTTTTTGAAAATTTCCGGAAAGAATTTGTCCAGTTGCCCCCTCCGTGGTTGCCGACCTGATAATAACTGTTGTCTATTTGCAACTAAAAAGTGAGTGGAGGCCCGAATTCGTTGGTGATGAATACAGACCCGAGTCTACATTGAAGTCCTTAGCTGCCAAATTCCTTGGTGTTCAAGTTTTAGATCAGAATATAAATCTACATGCCAAGCATTAACCGTGCCGACTGCTTACATAGAAACACATGCCCATAAAGAAAGGAAATCCGAAAGTGTGTATAAGACAGTGACGCCTGATCAGAGTGAATTGGTGCGTGTGTTCTAATTCAAAACATTCATTCATTTCCACACCCACTTTTATTCTGGGGAGGATCGCGGAGACAATAGTCCTAGGACCTAGGAGGACTCGAAATACCTCACGGTTTTCAGCAATCTCAGATAGTTCTGCTCGTGGTTCACCACCAAGATGGGATCAAGCGTGGTCGAAGATGTAGTCATGCCATCCTGGCGCTTGGCCGACCTTTGGCCTGCTTTCCCGTGGGTGAAGCCAGTAGGACTTGCCTTGCTAATGAGTTCTGAAACAAAACAAGCTAAATCGCAGAGATAAACATAGATTTATATTCAAACCCTGCCTCATTTTAGTATTTTGTTGGATTTTGATTGCATCTGAAGATTATAATTTCTGCTTAACCTGATTTAGGTTGGATTTGATAATTTTGTTTTGAACGTTTTTGCGACATTCGTTTCAGTTTCGGGACTGCAGATTAGCCTACCGTATTTAATCTGAGTTTGGTTCAGTGAAGTTTCTCACATCCGTCGAGATTGTGCCTTGTGTTTGTAACCTTGAGCCTTGACTATGACCAGTGATGCAAGTCTACTCTCTTCCGTACCATATCATCAAAGTTATGGAATTGGTGTGACTTTCATTGATCTCGTCCAGTGGTTCTTAACCTGGCGTAAATTTTCCCCTGGGGGTAAATTTACTGAACCACAAATTGCAGCAAAAGTAAATTTTTATGAATCATTCTAAACTGTCGGAGTTGGTTAATTTCATATTTTTAAGAAATAAGCACTATTGAGTGTATTGGGAGTAAATCTGGTAGTCTTGTTTGATAAAAGGGGTAAGACATATGAAAAAGGTTAACAACCACTGATCTAGTTCAAGGCTGCCCAACCCGCAGCCCGCGGGTCACATGCGGCCCCCGAGGTTGTTTTAAGTGGCCCGCGATGTAACAGGGGCGCAGCCAGGAATTTTGTTCGAGAGGGGCCAGTTACTGACGTCGTCAGATTTCAAGCTTTAGCTATTTTGCACAAAGATCATTTTGATGTCACCGGTCAATTACAACAGGATCTGGTCTATTACAACAGGATAAGACGTCAAATATCTTCTACTAGTCAGCATCGATAATTTTAACAAAGGCAAGAAAACGTTTGCTTTCGCAGTGATCATTATCAAGCAGTTGTTAACCAAACAGTTTTCAATGAACATTAAGAGTAGCGGAAAGCGAAGCGCCGTGTAATGTTGTC
>JGI24158J21664_10013447_pt1 | contig 10798 bp, 6 predicted proteins | sample Ectturendosymbi3_FD_21664 | JGI IMG/M metagenome (IMG submission 21664)
TTTGGATGTGATGTGTTAAATTTTGAAGCAGTGGTTCTACTGTCCGACCGGTCATTCCCCGCTTGGCAACTCCGCCATTCCCCACGGGTGGGGAATTCCCCACAGGTTAAGAACCACTGATCTAGACTGCAGACCTCCCAAGCACGAAACCGTTTATAGTGTAAAGGGAACAGCGTATAATAGTTAGTGAAAGATTTGCTCTGGATATAAAATATGGTATGTGCAATCCTGTTATATGTTTTTATTGAAGTATAATGCGTTGCAGGCAAGATCAAGCTTTTCCTTGTCTCTCAAAGCTTTTTCAATTTATGTCAATTTTAGTAGAAAGCAGCAACGGCTGGGATTTGCCTCCTATTATCGAAAACAACAATTACCGACATTAACTTTGCAGCAGGCTTCGCACTAGCGAAAGGCAAACCGGTACATGTCACCAACACGAATGATATGATGCTTGGCACCGCTATGCGATGCTGTAATTAGTTCAAGCAGATTTGTTCATAAAGTTTATGGGCTAGTTGTAGGCTGCGAAAGACCAGGGGACATTTTTGCCGCATACATCCCGGGAATAAAAGTACCTGCTGTGTAAAGGAAATAGTTGGTCAAAAATATGTTGTATTGAGTTAAAGGTGTTGCATGCGCAATGCTTCCACGCGATATAGGTGTAAACAAAATGCAATGAAGAAAATTTTCAGCCGCCAGAGGATATCGGCTTACTGTAATTTTGCCACTTATGATTTACTGAGTGTTCGCTTATGTGTCAAATATTCGTGAAAAATAAGCATGCAAGTGCGTCACGACAGTTGCAGAATACTGCAGCGCTGCAATGAGTGTCACAAACTTTGAGCAGGCTGAGAGCACGGCGAGAAATCCAGCGAGGTAAATGTGTTTTCCGTTGATGTGGAGAATGGCGCAGGGAAAGGAAATCGCTTACTGCTTAGTACAGCAGATACACGAGTTGCAATGTCCGAATGCGGTTGGCGGTTTAAGACATTCGACTAATTACCACGACAGTCTGATGGACTAAATACAATCCAGTTGTAATGAACGCAATAAAAGATAATTGAGTAAGGATGGCAGCAATACCACATGAAACCACTTAAAATAGCGCAGCAAAAGTATTGTAGGATCCATATTTGATTAATGTGCTCAAACAAAGAAAAAGAAGAATACCAACGGCGTTTCTGGTACACGTGTAACACACTGTTTAGTTTGAATGCCTAACTTGGTTTAATGTTTACAGTATTTCCAAAGACCTTGTGACCACATTTCAACTGCACCCCACTTCAACATTTTCGTACCTCAACGTTTGTACAGGCTTATGTCAGAAATATAAACAAATAAACAAATCAAACGATTTAAAAATCAACTTTTTGGATTTACCAAGTGAAACGACTAATGCATGCAAAGATACTTTTCACAATGAACAATTTTACTTGCAGACATTTAAAACGTAGTAACAAAATAATCGTTTTGTTAACGTGATGAAACAATTTGATATATCCGTTGGAAATCCGATTAATGAATTTCGAAAATGAGCCGAAAATCCAAAATGATATTTCCGTTGATGAACCAATTTTTGGTTAAATCGAATTTGGAAAATCTGGTAAACCGAATCCAGACATTTGCTTCTTCGCAGCTTATCAGACTGCTTGACCCGTTTTAGATTTTGGGAAATATCATTTTGGACCAGTTGACTGAGAGTATATAATATTTTTCGCCTGTCTTGTTCTCCAGAAGTTGCCGAAAATTGTTTGATTTATTTTAAGTAACTTGTACAGCAATCATCATACTTCAAAGACTGACAACGTTTTCAGTGAGTCTATATCTTGTTCAAGCGTCTCTGCAAAGTACCTGTGTAAGTCTTCAATGATGTTCCTCAACTCTGATTGATTCTCGGAAAATGAAATCCTTTTCGCAACAGCAAAAGTGTTTCGTCCATGCTGCCCTGCTTGATTTACCCCTCAACATTGACTTCGTACGGAAAAACAATGCGACCTTATTCTTCGTCCTTGCATTTGGTGTCCTCCCTTAGGTTTCCACTTCACATTTACACCTTGCTAGATCTTACCACAGTCCTCGCGACCTGCATCAAGAAATGCCGAAGCACTGCTCAATTGCTGCCACAAAGGAAGAATTGACCTTGTCACGTTCAACTACCTCAATGATTTTATATGAATCCAGTGCCTTAGTTGTTTCCAGTTCTTTCTTTATCATTCTTGTCTTGTAACCACTTGTATGCAGAAAAACGATCTGCATCTTTCTCACACCCAGCCATGCCATCGGTTTCACGCGATTCAAACGGAATATTCTTACTTGATAACTGACAAAAACACTCACCAGCGCATGACTGACAGTCGCTGCAAAATGCGATCACAGGGAGTGTTGCTAATGTTCTATTGCGTAGCACACCCTCTTTTCATGTATCAACTCTACTGACACGAATCCAGGTACTTGCTTCTTTAAAGGATATAAGTGATTTGAAAAATTAGTCTGACCGAACGTAAAGAGTTTATCGAGACTTGAATGTTTGTCGTGCGCTGCTTTCATACCTTTGCCATGAATCGGACATGAGCATGTCCACATTCCAGCAATAAATCTCTGCAAAGGCGAAGCAACCGAATCAATCAACGAATTGTTTCAACAAGAGAAATCATGTGACATATTTTACCATTCCTAGTCCCAAAACTTGTAAGCGTAAGATTACAAGCAAAACGATTAATAAGAAAATGAAATGTTTAGTCTGGTTGGCTAAAAACCGCGGCAAGAATTATTGGGCAGCTGATTGCGTAGGCAGTAGATTAAATTTTCTGTGTTGTTGACCTCCTAGAGCAGTGGTTCTCAAAGTTGTCGATATCGACCATCAGGGGTTAATTCCACCATCCAAGGAGTCGATAAATAGTCACGGGTCGAATGGGGTCACTGAATGGCCAAGGGGTCAATCAATAGCTGCTGGGGTCTATTGGAACAATGAAGGCTCCATTTCAAAATTATTATTAATCGGGCAAGGAATGCAAACGGCGTTTTTCAACAAATCAAACAAAATTAAGAGGGCTGATGAAATCTCAGCTGAATAGTTTAAAAGTACATTCGATTCGAATAGTTTTTTATTAAATCCTTGTGATGACATTATGAAAACTGTTCTCTTTGTTTCGTCACAAACAATATTGTAGTGCATGTGTCACAGCTCGGCAGCTCTTAGAGTGGTAGTACAGCAGTAGTCTACAGACTTGGACAACTAGAATTTTTTAAGCTTTTCTAAATTAGATTAGAATTAAAATTAGAGCCAACTCAGCTTTCACAAATTAAATTAAAATTAAAATTAGCGGAGTTGGGAAAACCAGAAATTGAACTAAAATTAGCATTAGAATTACATTTACACAAATCAAAGCGACTTAATCCAAGTTCAAATTTCATGCCAAAACGTGGATTCATTCTCATAAGTTTATGAATAGCAAAGACTCGTATGCCAAGAGTGGCACGTTTCTTCCTGTATAATTCGCCTGCATGGCCAAAGACTCGTTCTGACCGAGCCGATGTCGCTGTCATACCTTGGAGTTCTTGAGCAGCAGCCTTCAGATAAGGGAAATGATGTTCGCTTTTCCAATACCTTTAAACAGGTATCTCCAAACATTTTTGTCTTGGGCCACATAAGCTTTTACAAGGTCCGGACATTTTACGTAATGTGATTGTTTCGGGATCTGTTGCATTCCACGAAATCAACACGTTCTTCGAAAACAATTTTTTTCATTATTGACAAAACATCTTCGCAGGCCGGATTTGGCCATTTTCGCGGGCCGGCTTACTGTTGCAAGTACGTGGTGAGTCACGAAATGCAACCATTATGACACGTGAGACTGGCAACTATAGAAGAGGAGACTACCGCTGTTACGCAGGGAAACTGTTACATCACAGAGCCAGTTTGTGGGTCACATTGCCTTAGCGAGCAATTTCGTGCATTATTGTTCTAAAATAAATCCTGGGAAAAGAAATTTCGTCTGACTTTTTTTATTTTTTAAATAAAGCCAAACATCTTANATATTTGGTTTTTGAAAAAATGCCAAGTTGTTAAAAAAAGCCAAATATTCACAATCCGGCTTCAAAAAATAAAATTGGCAACCCTGATTATGACTTCTGCGTGTGAGTGGACAGGCATTGTGACGTAATAATGATCACTGATGAAGCCAAGTAGTTTGTTCTGCAACTGAGGAAAGAAATTGATCGAGTTTTTACTGTTTTTGTTTTTGGGTTGATGAGATGACGGCATGGCACTTTTGAGCATTTGGTTGCACTATCATTGCACGAGTGTGGATTCTCGTTTCAATTTTGAAAATACCGTTGGACAAATTAGCATTTTGTGCAAAGTCGTAAATTAGAACAGTGGGGTACAACCTTTTGCTATTGCCGACCGCATTACTTTTATTTATATGAAGTACGGCCGCCAGTGAGTTCGAGTTATATTTGTGAGATACATTTAATTAAATAATAGGTTTTATCCTGTATATGTCATTTACTTGTGCCTAAAAGTATAATAAAATGTCAAACATTTTACCTAATTAATTAAATGAAACATCACCATCCAGATTGATACGCATCGTATAGACTGATTTTCTTGCCTTGCGTTTGTTTTTCTTCAATACAGGCCAGCACGGCCGCAAAATCTTATATTTTAAATTACACGTGGACGGCCGCAAATTTCCTTATCGAAGGCCGTACGTTGTGCACCGTTGGATTAGATCTACTGTAAAATCAGAGCACTGAAGCTTTTAGTAGATTAGATTAAAATTATAATTACCGTCAATTTGCTCTAGTTCGTCGAATTAGAAAACCAAGTCNGGTTGGCTAGGCTACGCAGTAGGACGGCGAATAATTCCTTGTATTAGTAACTGTTGGGCTAGGCCACGGGGTCTACAGCAAAGTGTATACTTTATTTGGGGGTCAACGTGCAGAAACGTTTGAGAAACACTGTCCCAGAGTGACCTCACTGCGATGTCAATATAAGAGCCTCGTGTTTCCCGGTTCAAGTGTTGCACTTTATTTGTTTTTCAGATTTTGCGGATGATTGCAGCACTTGAATTCAAATCATCAATCACAATTTTGTTAGAATCGGGAGGGCTGCATCCTGATTCGTTTGTTCACTTTTTTGGAATTCTGCGTTATAACCTTTTTTGTAATATCAGAAAAATATTTGCAGAAAATATTATGGTTCTAGCTTGTGTGAGCAACACAAAAACGATCATTTGCCTACCTGTAATAACAAGATCGGATTGCACGTGTTCCAGTGTTTCTGATTAAGTAATGTCCCATAGACGTTTGTGCCTCATGGAACAAGAATCAAAGATGTGCAGAGTTCTGAGTTATCAATGACGATAGGTTATCGAGGCTGTTTATTGAACACAAGGCTTTCCTAATCAGTTGATCACTGTAATTATAAGCTCAAACCAAAAGGTTTATATTTTTGACGTCATTTTGATGATAAATATCTTGGTGCAAACGTTTATTTGCCCTGTATTTCCTTGCAGTACGTCATACGGATACACCGGCAAATGCTAAATCTGCCGATTACGTTTGACACGCATATTATTTTGTACAAAAAACACCACAAACACAACAGGTGCAATGCAAAAATGTCATGTGTTGTTTGCAGTAGACCTAGACATACATTTTTAAAGCTCTGTGAATATGCACTCATTGCAATGCTACTTGAATGTCGTTCATGTGTTTGCGTTTCCAGGCGTTATTAAAGGCTCTCGACAAAACGTTCAACGAGCAGGCAATTTTGTCTCAGACTTTGAAATCTTACTTCCGGTTCAGGATACAAAGCAACGAGCGAAGAAAATAAGCAGGATCATGTTTGATATCCATCGAGGCAACCATAAACAAATGCAGACTTTGCGAAGCGCTTGGTGCAACCTTCAACAAAAGTCATTATAGGAAACAATAATGATTGTGGCGTCGGTGATGACAGATTGATGCTTGACAGATCAGAGCGGCAAAGCTGCGGATTTGTGTGACAAATTGGAAAATCCAAAAATACCTTTAACCAAACATATAGCATTTGCCATTAAGAACAACAAGCGGAACATTTTTAATGAAAGAATAATCTTCGGTCTTCCTCCTCAAGTCAGATTTCAGCATTAAAAGCATTGAAAAAATGCAAAAATCTAGCGCAGAGCTAAATCTCTGTTGATCGTTCATAAACAAAGTTGAAAGAGAGCAGTCTTCGTTGTTGAGATGTGCGAGTTTGGAAGGTAAACGTCGAGTCGGATTGTGTAGAATTCAGTTCATTTGATTTAAAACCAGTTACATCCTGAACACTTAGAGAAAATGCACTTTTCACATGTGATGTAATCGTTCCCAATGGTTGTTTTTGTAGGAAGCGCTTTTGTATTGTAATCCAATCTCCCCACTGATTTTTAACGAGTAGAACTGACAAAGTTTCAGTTGTGTTATCGTGTGATTGTGTCAAATTAAGTGGAATAGGCAAAACATTTTTGAAAACAAGTATATAAAAGCTACTGCAGCAACAGCGAGCGATTCATTTAAGGAAATGTTTTAGGCAGAAAAAGATTTGTATAAAATCGTGCGCAAAGTTTCTCAATTGTCATTTCGACGTACTTGCGTTTGCCCATGTATGCTAAGATGAGTGGTTATAAGTAGGACAACAATAATTCAATGTAGTCAAAAATTTTCTGCCTTTTTCAAAGTTTCTAAAGCGTCTGCAAACCGAATTTCACGATGCTACCATGAGCGACACCAAATTATTAGGTCAAAAAAAGTCAAAATTTATCATTAGGTCAAAATGTCTTGCAGCACAGTTTGTTTTCTCTTAATCTATGTTTTATTAAAGCTACAAGAACAGATATTGACATGCTTTTGAAAGTTTAGTTAAATTTCTGACATAATACTGGATTTTGTGTACCTTCTGACTTAATAATATTGTTTTGTGCACTTGTGAACGATTGAAAGCACGCTGGGCGTGGTAGTATTGCACGTTGTAGTATCACAATGCAGAAAGGTCTCAGTGGCTTGAGGAGATTTATTGACGCTGGATTTTCTCTTGTTCGTTCGGATTGATTTTTGTCTACGGTTGGTTGCCTCCAGCTTTGTTGGGTCTTTCACACTTGTTTTTTTGTTTCATTTCAACAGAAAAAAATTTCTAAACTATCGATTTGGCTTCTAATATATGCTTTGCATTCTGCATTTCAATTACAAGCACAGGAAATTGATAGGTCAAAATAAAGTCAAAGTTTGTAAATAATGTAGTGAAAATTTCTAGTTTTAGGTCAAAATATTGGTTGCCCTAGTTATAACCAGAGATCACATTATGTTGACGCATTCTTCATCTTATCATTTTATGATGGTGTGGAGTTCAACCTTCGCATCAAAGAGTGAAAAACATTGAATACAAGCTTAACAATTCGACGGTTCGAAATCCGTCAATGTTTTTTTTGCATCAAAATTGAAACTGCCACCAAATTTGATTTTAGGCAAACAAAAGTTAATAAAGACATTTAGTGGTTTCCTCGCAGATTTTTATCTTTTCCAATCTTGTTTCAATCCATTCTGACAATTCGGTTTATGTGTATAAAAATATTTATTCGTGTACTTTGTGACAGAATAATGCTTTCATTACAGTGCATTTCAAGTTTTACAATTGCTTAAATACTAAAAGGCAACCTAGGCTTATCAAAAGCCACCTAGTGAATGCTTTTGGAGATGTCACAAGCGCAACAAGTATAAAATGCGTTGAAATTATGTATGCAACAAATACATAACACACTCAATGCACAGAAGCTTCAGTAACAAACATACTTCATTCAAGGAAGTGCAAAATAATTCGAAGGTGACGTTTTGCATTTCCGCTGATCGAGTGACATGAAAGATGGTTCCAAACACTTTTGACTTTATTATCAGGTGTTGTTTTGTCAAGTTTGTGAGAAATAGTGAATATCTCATATTTAAGTTGATCATCCTGTCACGATTCCAATAATGGGTTGCAAGTGTTGTTCCACAATGTGTTGCAAGTGTTGTTCCAGTGTTTCGGTTGCTAGAGTTGGGCGCGTTTATCTGACTAGGCTTTCCAATGAACAAACGATCATGTTGAAAGGAGAAAATAAGTTATGGCATCCTCAAGAACCAAACAAAAGATTGCGTGTTTCTGTATCAGGAACGTATCGAAATATTGGATGGGGAGTTGGCAAAGTGAAAATTTCTATATGATGTTTGGAAAGGTGGTCCAACAAGAAGGGACACAGAAAAAAGTCCGATTCATAAGAAGAAGGAGAGATCGCTTAATTGTTGGCAAAATGAAAAACGACTTGCCAACCATCAGCGTCAAAGTCACAGATCCAAGGTTGTTCATGGTTTTGGGCAGTTATGACAGTCATGATTTTCATTTGAAGCACTGCAAAAGTGGCCTAAATGTAATTGTTGATAGCGAAAGTTTTTTGGTGATTGGTGATTCACCTGCAAGTTCGTGGAACATGTTACTGCCAGTTACGTTCGTGGTGTGCCAGGAAAACGAAGATTTGCAACAGGAGCATGAAGAAGAAGAAGTACTCTGAAAACTCTAAGCAAAGTATAAACATACTTTGGCGGTGAAGCACTTGATCGTGTGGGTTTTCTTGTGTTTTCAAACAAATTATAGTGTTTCCAACGACTTAATGTGCACCTGGTGTTTGTATTTTTCTTCCAACTTTCGTGTTTAAAGTGCGCTTATAATCACCTTTTATCATACTGTAATGAGCCGAATGCAAACGTTCAAACGAAGATAGGGTTTTTATGTATGTATAGAAAATCGACTGAAAGCAGTTACAGTTAGTGCTGAGATTTCGATTAGCAGTTTGTCAAAGGATTGAACACAACATAATCAAGAAAAGGTTCATCATCACAAACACGTCAATGGCTGACTGAGTGAACAGGTAGATTGAATGGAATCTTGCTGTAAGAAATAATATGTTTCATTTTAGATAATTAAGGTGCTGGAGTTGACGTCCGCATAAGTCAATTTGTTTCATATACGTCAGGAAATGCATTTCAATCTTCTTGTTATAATGCAAGGTCAATTCACAAAGGTCATCAAAACNATTTTGCTTCAGTTACAGGTTACATTCGGTCACAGGAACCGAGAGCTTATGTCGTGCCGGATTTNNCGTGCAATAAACCACAGGCNAAAGACACTCTTGGCAATACGTAACACGAATCGCCAGTCATCGATTCAACAAACACGGATAACAGGTTATTAAAGGTTGTTGGCACTTATCAAGAAATGGCTATTTTCTGAAAGACTGCAAAAGTGGCCTGAATGTGAAGGTTCATAGTGGTAAATTTCCTCACAGTGAAGATGTCTTGGTTATTGATGATCTACTTGGACAACCGTGTGAAGCGTTTGACATTTCTTCCATGGTGTGACAAGGAAGTTAGCACTTTCAATAGGAACAGGGAAATAAAGCAAGACTGTAAAATCTGTTGATAGAGAAAAGGGTTGGAAAATGTTTGCAGCAAAAAACTCTATTTGTATCATTCGGATGTGTTTCAGTACCAACCACAGTCGCTGTGGTTCTTTCTATGGTTTATATTGTACTGAGTACATCAGGTGTTTACCGTTTTCGTGTAATATTTTCACACGAATATCGTATCAATTCNATTGTTCGTCTCCNTTTGTTGTAAGACGCACTTGAACATAGGCAGGGCTGCCACACCGTCCTTATTTCTACGATTTGCCCTTGTTTTGAAGGTTTGCGTCTTACAAAATTTTGCTGTCCATACTCCTAAGAAATGTCCTTATTTTGACTTGCATCCTTATTTTGTCTTATTTTCTAGTCAGCAATGTGTTTATTGAGGGGGTATTCTCCGTTGTTTCGAAACAGTAGACTAAAGTGTGAAACACCCTTTGCAAAAGGGCGGTCAAGTCCATCCTACAAGTGAAATAAACTTAGACAAGAGCTGCAGGGACATGTACCTAGTAGTCTCCAAGGACAAAGCATTGCCAAAGCAGACCGTTCCTGGTACAAAATACGTTTCATGATTGAATACATTTCATTCAGCAATTTTTGTTCCTTTTTATCTGATTTTCTTTCCCGGTTGTCCTTATTTTTGAGTCCAGATCGATGGCAGCCCTGAATATACGTTATAACCCAAGCCTCTGAGATACCTTCGCGTGCTATAGCACGTTGTGCGTTTAATTGCCATCCCTTGTAATAATGTTTACACCATTGCAACTGCTCTCTTTATTCATCATTGTCCTTCCTGCGACGGATGTGCACGTGATGCTGAAGAGAAGAGAAAGCGAAACGCAGCCAAGGAAAGACCGGGCGTTATCTAGACCTTTCAATTTAGGTAAAGAAAAAAATGTAAGTCGCCCTTGATTGTAAGCGGCGCTTGATTATGAGCCGCATGAAATAATGAGATAAAAGAAATCTAAGTCGCGCCTTACAATCGAATAAATATGGTAGGACGCGGAAGCACATGNTGGAAAACAAGCTTTATTGTGTACTTNCTGATAAGAAAATCAAGTGATTTTATGCCTGACGATGCTCAAGGTTGCATGTTTCTGCAATTCATGTTTTCGGTTTTCACTTCCCATGCACCTTTTGAGAAAATTGTGCATTAACGCAATCACTATAATATATCAAAATGAGGAACTACACAACATTTTATTAGATAAATAAAACAAATTGCAATACAATTGAAATTTNCATGTTGGGAACATTCAATTATTTCTTTTCAGGTCTCATAGATTATATATTTTCAAGAATATAAAATACTCTGCAGTTGCCTAGTGTATGTGTTTATTCCA
>JGI24158J21664_10013448_pt1 | contig 10797 bp, 7 predicted proteins | sample Ectturendosymbi3_FD_21664 | JGI IMG/M metagenome (IMG submission 21664)
TTATTCTAGTAACAATTTGATTCTAAACTGTGAAGCAATCAAAACAGAAAGTTCTGACCGGTGGTAATATTTCGCGAGGCCGCTTGGCTTGCGCTATTGACGTTATGAAGTTCATTGGTTATTTCGATGCAGCAAAAGTACAGCTTTACGACTCATAATAAGAACAATAAAGCACGATGCAAGAAATATTTCTTAGTCGTCAAGATAACAATTTCAATATGTGTCAATAGAAAGCTTCTTAGAATGAAGTCAACGGCAATACAGGAAAACAATAGCAACTTTAAAAAGAACAGTTTCATCCCCAAAAATATGTTCAGACCCCGGCCCCGGGGGTCTGTAACAACGTCATAAAACCTCTGCTCAGAGGGTCCCGCGCTAGATCTTGCATTGGGCCCCGCACCAGCTAGGGCCGGCCATGTGCATGAACGCATCACTGGCAGATCTCACAGAATACCATTACAGGTGACTGCTCATTGCTCGACAAGGATTCAGTTGTCGCGCATGTTGTTGCAGAGGCGAATACGCAAAGCAGGGTATTCAACGTAGAGAGCAAAAAGAAAAAAGGTTCGTCGCAGGGTTAGAAAAAAGTACTTGGGGCGAGCGTCGGCGCTTATAAGCAAGGCTGTCTGCACAAATATGAAGCAGAATCCTGATAGCACTCAAATTTGAAATCCTGGTGCTACTGCTGTAGATACCGCATGTGTGAAGCACAAGGTAATGCGTCGTTGAAAGAAATCTGTTAAATAATTGTTTTGCCTCAAATGAAAGTGCAATAGGCAATAGTGCAGCGCACAGGTTTATGTCAAATTCCCGTGTTAACCCAGTTTGCCCACAGATACCGTAGCGTTTGGTTGCCTAGTCACCTAAAAAAACAGAGCAATAGCTGTTTTTAAGTACGATAGAAATGTTCTGTCTCAACCAAACATTGGGTTGTTCCTTGTCACGTGTGCCCGCATACTCTGCCTCATATGTGTTGCTTGGGACAACGCAGAAGAGCATTTCGTAGTGATTGCGATAAAAATAACAATGTTACAGTAATAAGAAGATGACTTGCACAGACATTGAACAGCACTTGTACCTCCGGAAGTTTAGTCTTTTCGAAATGATGCACTACAGTAACGGAATTCCTAATGTTGCATTCTAACTGTTTAAATTGAAATCTTCTATGAAAAGCATGATTTCGAAATTGAGACAATGTTTTACTTACTCGCCACTGCCACTGTAAAATTAATTCCTTTGGCGGTGGGTGGCGGAAGGATCGAGACTAAAATGAGAATAGAACCGTTTGAGCCATCACTCAAAAAAGCCAAGTCAACAGGTGCTCAAGCTTTTGACACTGAAAGTTTGTATGAAACAGATGGTATGAAGCTGAAAATCAAAATATAAGATGTAGAAATTGCAGATCGTCGGGCATCAAATGCATCTCATACATATAAATAAATTGTTAGTGGAGAAAGTCAATGCGAAATGACAGTTAGCTGAATGGATTGAACCGCGACGTAACAATAAACATGGTTGCAAAGCAGCAAAATATGATACACACAGACGTGAAATGCTTTGATTGCAATGATCAAGGAACCTTACTATTAATATAGATCATGTGAAACCGTCGCACTAGTCAGTCGGCACGTCATGTCAATCTGCTGCGTCAGTCATGGTTAGCGAGGTAGGAAAACATCCTGCATGCATCGTTGATTGGACTTAAATATTTTGCTATCCGTGCAGAAAACGAAATACATTCTTATGTTTCATCAACATTTGTGAGCGACCTGAAAGGTCACGTTCGGTGACTTAAGCCGTAGGAGGGCATCCTACACGAAACACGACACCCACTAAAAGTGAGTGAGTTTGAATTAACCTCTCATTAACATCGGCTTTCAAAATGGAGTAAATCATTTTTTTTGAAGATTGAAAAACAACGCACAAGGTTGTACAAAACGGGTAGTACCTGTTGGTTTTCCATCGTATCTGCAAGGCTTTTACTTAAATAAAATTGACGTTAAGCTTCACAATGACCAAAATACCTAGTGTCTATCTACAAAACTGGCCTGCGAACCGCCTAGTTTTCCCAGTCCCACTGAGCAATGAAAGGTGAAATGCACTGTATAACGTCTTCACAGGCGACGCAGTAGACTTAAGCGTGCATAGCAGTAACAAGGAACACACAAAATACATGAAAGAACGTGAAGATAGACATGTGGTGGTAGTAGAAACGCATACGTTTGATCGCGGCCACACAATTACTATTATGAAACACGAGCATAGATATGTCGTAGTAATAAAGTACGCAAGCATGGATGACGCCATCGCGGTTGTTATAATATAGTGCTGTGATGACTTCCAAGTAGACCGAGTTATAAAATGCACGAAAAAGTGGGAGGCTGCAAAGGGCCACGATCCTTTAGGTTGCAGACCTCCATAGGGCGAAGTTACTTATAGCTTAAAAGGAACAGTATCTAGCAGTAAGTAAAAGTCTGTTGCTTTGGTATAAGGTTTGATATGCGAAATGCGGTTGTATAGTCTATGGGAGCAAACAGTATTAACTTGAATCATCGATGTATAGTATGTGTTACCAAGAAGTTGAAGGAAAACTAGTAGGCTGTTAAGTTGACTGCAACCGATGGTTTGTTCTGTACTGCATTGGATTACCAGAGGATGTATATGGTATCCTTGTCCACAACAAAAAGTCCATTTAAAAATTACAAGACTACCAAATCAATGCAGAAAAAGGATTCAGTACCAGTTCACATGCTACAGATTTTACGTAGTACATACTGCAAAAACATTGAGGTTTTTCAATGATACACAAGCTTGAGGTTTTCAGGGCGATATTTTTCACATGTTACACAATTCACCTCCTACACGAAATTAACACTCTAAACGTAATATTACAAAAATTTTTGGAACTTTCTTGTTTGCAAGCTACCTTTGCACTTTTTTAAACGCTTAAAGTGCGACATTACGAACAATATTCTAAGCTTAAAACACTTTGCTTAGCTTGCATTATCACAAAAGTAACTGGATACCAATACATACAAGAAAATGCTGTTACCAATGTTTGGCGGTTGGAAAAATCATTGATCATACCGATTGCACCTAGCCCGCAACACCAAAATAACTTCAGTTCCTCTATGTTTGAAAATCGACGCTTTTCAGAGCCACGCGGTTCTGCTTTTCGGCTACGCACAAACCAAATACAAATTTCCAATCTCAAGGAATGTTTCAGCCAAAAAAATACATGGCCTGTTTCGCGAACGGCCAAAGGTTTTAATATTATGCGCCGTCACACGTTCATAACTTCATACGTTAACAAAATTCCATACGATAGCGTGCAATGGTTCCTGACGTCGGCGCAAGCAAGCGGAGATGGACGCCACAGTCCACTCGTGACACTCCGAAAGGGGTGCAGAAACCGAGGATAAAGGAAACCAAACTGAACATCACTAGCAAATTCGCAGGCACAGACTAAAAGAACTCAAGGTCCTGTTCCTATACCAACATTTTCGTCATTGCCAGTAAACACACAAAATCACGATTTCCACAACGAGAGACCAACGGCTTGCAACCATGTTGAGCTGCCTTAGAAGCCCTTTAATGTGATTTACGAACGGTCATGGAAAGAACCGTTTAGAAGTGTTTTTTGGCGGTTTCGTGCTGTACCGATCAGCCGTTTTGGCGGTTCCGTGCTGCATCGATCAGCCGTTCTCATTGCGCTACTGCGTTGTCCTTTTAAAATTTGTAGAACTTGCTGAGTGCTTATCCTGCATCCTGATTAACGCCAGGCGTTGACTGACCGGAGCTTCGTTGTAATGTTTTGTTTTAGTTGCGAACGTTTGCCAGTTGGGCGTTTTCACAAATTCTCACGTTACAACTGGAAGACCCACTAGTTGAATTAAGCAAAATATTTTAATGATTATGAATGTTAAACGTTGTTCAGTTTTGCAGATACATGTATATAAAGTTCTGGAAACGTGAAAATTGAGGTGCATCTAAGCAAACTATCAAACATGGAAACCTACAAGTTGACTATTACGGTAAGACATAAGTTATCATTTGAACGAAACGAGCCATACAGGCTTGGTTGTTTTGTCAACCTGTTTCCCGTCAACAAAAATTTAACATACTTTACTTTGCATTTCTTGACAGTTTTATCTGATATCGCAAGACAAAGTTGAACTATTTAGCAACGCCAGACAGGCGCCAACCCAAAAAGCCATTATTTGGCTCCAGATAATTTTGGAAACTAGGCTATAATCCGCGTCTTTAGAATCCTTGATTGGTTTGCTAGCATATCTGGAGCAAAATTATGGCTCAAAACCCCCATTTTTGGCATAAATAAGAAAGTCCCTCGAAAGGCTTTTGGCCAGTCTTAACTCGGAAGCAGGTTAAGCTATAAAGCTGTTCAAACTTTCTAAAGATGGGGAAAGTCTTGTAGTTTATATTATAAAATTTTTTTAAGTTTTGGGTTTGGGGTTTTTGAAAAATGACGTCATGATTGTGGTATGTTTTTCGGATTTTTGATGACGTCATCGGCCGATCCAAAAAGCTGACTTAGTGACTCAAAGTTTTATTGGATTCTAGGCTGTAATACGAGTCTTTAGAGTCGTTGATCAATTTTCTAGCCTTTCTGGTACCAGGGTTGAGAGGGTTATGGCGAAAAAAAACAATTTTTTTAGAAATCCTTGGGGGATTTCCCGCGGATTTGCCTAATTATATTCGGTCATTTTGCCATAACGTTTGAACCAGAAACGCCACAAGTCAATCAAACCCTTCAAAGACTCGTATTATAGCCTAGAATCCAATCAAACTTAAGTCACGAAATCGGCTCGATTGGTCAGCTCCCATGGGATGATGACGTCAACCAAATGTAAACAAAGATGCATAAACCTCCTCCTATTATGGAAACATAAACAAAAACCCGACATCCAAAACTTAAATTTTTTCTTATTCTAAACTGCAAGACTTTCCCCATCTACAGAGGGCTTGAACAGCTCTCTAGCTCAATCAGCTAGCGAGTCATGGCCATGGGTAAAATATACCGATGTTCAACGTTTCTTGGAGTAAAATGTTTACCAAATTTTGGCTTTTGAGCCATAGTTTTGGCTCAAGACATGCTAGCAAGTCAGTCAACGGCTCTAAAAACGCAGATTATAGACTAGATTCCAAAAAAGCTTGATCCAAAGAAATAGCGTATTGGGTTGACGCGCGAAGTCAAGTAACCTCAGCCAAAAATGCGCGAAAACATGCCCTCATTATGACGTCACACACAGACCACAAACCCAAAAGGAAGACGTATTTTTCAATCTCAACTAGAAGACTTGCCGTATCCGTAGGTGGTTTGAACAGCTCTCCAGCTCAATCGTCTGGCTAATTATGGCGTTGCAAACTTGGTCAAAAAAGTGGCCGGTGCGNGTCTTTTAATGACACCAGACAAAAAATTAACAAAACATTCGATTTTAGTTTCATGGCGGTTCACACCTTGCAATAAAGTTTTGAAATCTTTTGTGGAGCATATTTTGAGGACTTGAGATTGCAAAAAATTCTCTAAACTCTTCCAGTCTCCAACCGCATTTGTGTGTAGATTTGGATAAATTCGCGTTTTTAGACTCGAACATACCAAAAGTCCTATGGCAGGGCTACTCAAATGGCGGACCGCGGTCCGAATCCGGACCTTTGGATGTTGACAGCTGGACCTCATCAGCCTTTCAAAGGTTTATTCTATACCCATAAGTTTTTATCCCAAACCTTGCGCTTTTGGCCGTTCTAAATCTCAAGAAAATCTTCGACAACTGTATAAGTGATTGTCAATCAAGCTGTTGTTCAGCTCTGTTGCAGAGCACACCTGAGCCGGGCTTGTTAGTTTTACTTGGTTCTAACTAATTGTTTCGTCATAATTTTTCAACAATAGCTCGTCGTTACAAGGTCTATCCTGGTGAAAATATTGGATTCAAAGCTAGAAAATAGCGATGAAACCTTTTCATGTCGATAACAATGCAATTATACAAATTTACCATGCAAAATCATGAAAGATGGTTGGGTAAGGGAAGAGTTTAACAGTTTTAGTCCTTTAAGAATTGAATTTTGTTTTTTCGCCGGAAGTCAACAATATGTGAAGAAAACCTAAGGTATTTTCAGCGTTTTCAAGAAATGATAAAGGAAGCGGTTGGAATTTTGGCTGGCACAGTGCAACACTTCAAAGACTTGAATGCAAAACTGCAAGGAGAAAAACATACTACTCTTGATTTGATCACTACTATTCGCACTTTTCAGAAAAAATATAATATTTTCAAACATGTCATTCAAAACTAACTTGCGGTAGTCATTTTCCGAGTCATTTTAAGGGAAAATAAACGCAAGAAGATTCCAGATAGTTTCAATTTATAGCAAAGTTGATTACCAACATTGCCAAACACTTCGGTGACTTTGTTTGCAAACCAGTTGCTGCTGTTTACTCAAAAAACTTTCAGTGCCAGACATTACAGAATTTTTAATTGAAGCAAAAGACGCGTGCACATGTGTGGACCAAAGATGTAGCGGAAATTTTACAAGTACCTAAGTTTTGCTCGGTATTTTCGCTTATATTTGTAAGCAACAATTCATCATTTGCTGGTGAAGGTGGCGGAGTGGAGCTCCGGCAGTTTGACACCACCGGGTGTGGACGCAGCCAATATTCATCTGGAAAGGAAGTGACTGACTTCCATTAGAATGCAGAAGTAAAATAAATATTTTTTTATTGCAAGCCTGAAAACTTTGTGTCAGAAGAAAATATATCCAAATTTTTTTCCACTCCTCACAAATTGTTACTGGAAACTCTCACTGTGTCCGGTTTAACTGATGCTACAAGAGTTGCGAACTGTCCCTCCCTGCAAGTTAAATTTAAAACTCGGGACCCCACTTAGCTTATAATTCAGTTTTAGTATTTTTTTGGTTTTCAGTAGTTTTTTTGGAGTATTTTTCGGTGAATCAGTGTATAGCCATCCACATCCGGATTCACTATCATATTTTAAGTCCTTTTCTGACTGTTGGTAGTGACTCCCCTACAGTGGCTAATGGACCCCTTTCAGCTATGTTTTCCTTCCTGGCTCAAACCTCTAGTTACGCCACTGACTGCTGACAGTCCGCGCTTTAGAAAAAAATTCATAAAGAACAAGTTTCGTATCTGAATGAAAAATAAAAACATTTACGACTACCTTCCACTCGCTATCACTACCTTGGAATAAAAATTTTATAAACTGCCAAAAAGCAGAAGATACTATTACTCCCACCAACAGAACAATAAATAACGCTGACGACATACGTTCATATATATATATATCCGGCCATGATTTATATATATCCGGCCGATTTACCGGATTTGTAAACATATATGTACAGGGGCGTAACGAGGTTAGATGGCGTCCGGAGTATGAAGCAAGTTTGGCGCCCCCATGTTCGAACCTGAGCCTTTTCGGAACAAATGTACATATTGACGAAAGTTCTTGTGACATTTTTGGACTTTTCGGCGCCCCAGCAGTGATTTGGCGCCCGGGGAATTGCGCCCGCTCGTTATGATATGCAGTACTATTATATTCTCATGTTATGTTTTTTGTTAGAACAATCCAAGGAAAATCACATTTTGATGATTTTATGGGAGTAACCGTACCTCGAAAACTTTTGACATTGGTAAATGGACCCATTCCTGAAATAATTGAGTAGCCCTGTCCTAGAGCATAGCCAAAAACATTTTTTGCCGTTTCCTTAATGTTTGCAATTAAATGTTTGTTATTTCCATGAGAAAATCGACCGTGCTGGTGTTGCACTGCAAAGGTGCCACAAAGTCCCAGAACGTGATACGTAAACAACTGTTCTAAATCATGGCCGCTTTTCATTATGCTGGTTCGTACCTTAGAAAGGTTGTCATATAATGATGTTCATACATCAATATTCAATGCATCTACATTAGATCGATATGTCGAAATACTACTACATATGAAAGGTTGACATTAAACATCACTATTCAATGGTGTATTACATGCACATCTGTATTGCATTCTGTAAAGTGCAGTCATGCACATTCTGTAAAGTGCAATCATCGTGAATGATACAGTTGAGTACGTTATAGTGCATGGTTTTTGTTGAATAATGTAATGCATATATACAGTATATTTTTCAATGAATGCGTTTGCGATTGCCCACTTTCAACGTATTCTGTAAGTAAGTAGTAATGGATTAATCACTGCATAGATTTTTAGGACTTTTCAGTCACTGAGCACAGCTCCGAACATTTTCCTATTGTGTTCCATTCAGACATGCGATCGTTTCTCCGGATCCGGAACGAATCACACTGTGCAGGTGAAGATTACCGGAGAAACAGAGAATGAAACTAAATGGCACACTTTGGACCATTTTTTTGCCACCAATTTTAAAGCTGGGGCGACTCAAACTTACAAAGTGAAAAACGCAGGAGTAGGAGCGCCCGTCATCCTGCATTTCCGTAAGTGGCTGTGTCCAATAAATTTGTAATTGCAAGTTGGTGCAAACAGCTTGCGATCGTAAGTATCCAGAAGAGTTGCGATAAAATGCTTGTGATCTGAATACAATTTTAGCAGCAATCAGTGTAAACGCATGGTTGCTATCTTCATCAAGTTTATCAAAATTATAGGAAAGAAGCCTGTGACTGAAAAAATGAAAGGCAAATATCCGGCCTGTAAATTACTGTTTTCTTTTTAATCAAATAATTGTTTACCTTTTCAAAGCCGGTCTGTGTCAAGGAAATACATGGAAGACTTTGGCCATGTTAGCCGAGAATGTGACAAAATAAGGGTTTTTATCGAAAAAGTTCGCAGAAGTGTAATGGAATATTAATCAGTATGATGTCATCGCTTGCACATTGTAGATCATCTTATTCTTGTTTCTGTCCTCGTTAGAAGTGGTGTGAACAAAAACGATTTGATCATAAGGTGCTTGTGAAAATCCGTATATGCAAATAAAGCTTCAGGGTATTTTTCTGTGGAGAAGAAATACTATCTACATGAAGCTAGTTGTTAAGTGACTGCACAATTTTGCATGAAGTGCTTCAGTGTTAAAAATTTTTTACAAAAAGCGCCTGGTTGGTAGTTTTGAAATAGACTTTGTGCTGAAAAAAAATGCATGAAAGCCATAATTCCAAAATTTCTTCACAGGCTTGCGTGTGCTCAACCCGCTGGCGGTAATAGGATTGATGGATGGAAACTGGATGTGCTTAATGGTTAATGTAGAATACAATGAAACAACTTATCCTTGTCCGGTATTCGACTGGATTACAAAAAAAGCATCCTCCTTTGCTGTTGGAAAAGGTACTTTTTTATTGGTGTTTTAAACAACCAATTAAGCCAATAGTTCCTCCTTTTATGCCTTGTCGATTTTTCCGAAGTATAATGAGTCTTGTATCACAGAACCCCAAACTTACGATTATCAAGCGCTTCAATGCATGTATAAATGACGTGCTAAATCGTGTAACGCAGAGGTGCAAAATTTTCTGTGATTTTTATTAGCGCGCAAAGATTTGCTTTAGCGCACTCACATTTGCCGTAATACTGTACTTAAAATTAAAAACTAGGCACTCCTATGTCGCTGCGAATCCCATTCGCACACTCCAATTGGTGGTCGCGCGGCGCAAGTGCGCGATCGCAGTTTTGCACCACTGATGGCACGTATGCCTGCAACGATTTCCGTGCGTAAATCAAAACCCGGAAAGCCTCAACTGAAAGTGTTTTGGTTGTGGGAAGTGGTAAAAGTGCGGTTGACGGTGAGCGAGGCAAGGCTGAAAAAGGGGACCATTTGAAGATTTTATCGTATTCAGCCAACCGTGATAAGACCTTTTGATCAAGCCCAGGAAGGAAACATGCGCCGCTCCCCAAGGATACGTTCCTGAGACTAAAGCATTACTGAAATAACTGAAAACAATGTCTCAACTAGAGGTTTGAGACTCTAGGGGTGGCAAACGTTCCTGAGACTAAAGCATTACTGAAATAACTGAAAACAATGTCTCAACTAGAGGTTTGAGACTCTAGGGGTGGCAAAAGTTTGCGGAAGGGGGCCCACTGGCCACCGTGGAGGGGGCCACCATCCAACACTCAGAAAAAATTAAAAAATGATAACGAATTCGGATGTGCAGGGCCAGCCCTAGACGGTTCGGAGTCCAATGCAAGACCTAGGCACGAGGCCCTTCTGAGCAGTGGTTTTATTGCGTCAACGAGCAGAGTCAACCGTGCTACGACATTTTTTTGATGAAGATGTTTTAGCAAAATGGCCTATATGGTTATTAAAAACCGCGGTAAAATATTGGAGTTTATCTGTATATAGGATGCAAGGCATCATAACAGTTTACTTTTTATTTGGAGGGACATGGGCATTGCTCATGTGTCCCTTAGCAACGTCCATGTTTACGACTATTAGCACGCTGCTGTGGTGGACATTAGACAGTGTACCGCGAACATTCGTAATTAAAGCCAAACGTTGTATTTGAAGCTCTACAATAGAGATCCCAGCGGCAAGCGCAAGTGCAAAGTTACGTCAAACAAATCGAAATGACAAGCGAATTGAACTTACAATGCAGCTACTTCACTCTTGTTGAACGACACTTTCGTTTGAAGAAAGACTGATGTAGAGAAAAATTCTAACATCAACTGATTACCTTTCTCGCTTTTGCTAACCACAAGACATTTTTTTTAAATCTTCTGAAATCAGGATTAAAACACCAATGTAGCAATTACCTGCTGTATACTGTACACTGCATACTAGCATAGTGTTACAATATTCAGTACTGATACTCAGATC
>JGI24158J21664_10013451_pt1 | contig 10795 bp, 6 predicted proteins | sample Ectturendosymbi3_FD_21664 | JGI IMG/M metagenome (IMG submission 21664)
AAAACAGTGGAGATTGTTACGTCACTTGAGTTGATGACTGAGCAATTGAACATGTGAGCAAACAAGCAGCTACTTGTGATGCAAAAAATATGAATGAGTCCAGTGGTGGTGAAGTACTTGAAAAAATTTTCGCTGTGCAACATAAGTACTCTGGAATGGCATTACGTCCTCCATGTACAGTCCATGCTTTATGCTGGCGCGGAGAGAACAGGCCATTATTATATATTCCACACAGTTGTGGTTGATGATCAGCATCCGAACTGCCCCGTGGGTGCCGTTCACAATACCCAGGGGTGCCGTTCACAGTACCCATTGGTGCCGCGAACTAATACATTTTTCAGCATATCGCTAAAAAATACATTTTCAAAATGTCATCAAGCCTCAAAGCTAATTGCTATGGATTCGACAATGGGTGTCGCAAATTGTATTTCTCTTCTGCACGGTGCTTGTGAAGGTTGGGAAACATTGGCTTACAAAGTGTTAAGCTCTTGTTTGTGTTTCCATACTGCACAGATGCACTGACACTCTGAGCTCAAAAAACAAGGTAGCTTTGAAAAACGACCCTATTATCAGTTGTTTCATCAACTTCACAAAACACCTTCAAAATCTCCCCCAACACAGAAAAGATTCGAGCGAGTTGTTCATTTGCAGCTTGAGCGGAGTGCCCCGACAGATTAGGATATTGTGTGATCACGTAAATTGATTGTTTGTCTTGTGAGATCACAAGGGCTAATTGAAAGCCATGCATACCAGCTTACGCGGTCATAGAGACTCATAACAGATGTTTTGTTTACAAGGATTAAGTGGGATTAAGGTGGTTTCCCTGATTGTCTGGAACTGAAGGGGCGATCTCAGTTGAGCTGAACAACAACTCACGCATAGCACGAAGCTTCAAGACAACTTTGCGTTTTCTAGAATGCCTTGCCAAACATTTGTTTGTTTACCTAATCCTACCTGTCACAGAAGCGGGGACTTCCCTCCATTGTGGTTAGGCAGCAAGGATAAATTCGGTGTGCGGGCAAGGTAAGCATGCATGTCTGCCTCGCAGTCAATGCCGTCCGAGTTTGATGTACGTGCTGGTATCGCGATCGGGGGGTTGAGCAAATTATGTGAACACTTTTAGCCTTTGGTGGTATAATGCTCTACGATTGCGCTTTAATTCTGATCTGAATTGACTGCGTCGACTCGCACGGCGTCACGAGGCCGGAGAATGTAGAAGCAATTGAAAAGTTAATCCTCGTGTTTGCTCGAGATAAACTTAATGTTTTTCGCCATCTTACTCCCACGTGATGGCGAGGCTGAATCACTGCATGGTAGCCGGACATGTGGATTAGCTTATTCCAACTATATCTTTGTTGCATTGTCAACAGACCGATACGTCACAATTGTAGACGGCGTCGTCAGACAGCGTTTTAGTTCAAGCGTGACCTCCACTGCCACTGGCCCATGACGACACGAAGTTCGTTTCAATGACTTCACATTCGCAAAAATGTAAGTTTAAAATGATTTTTTTTGTAGCTTGAGGTACGTTTTCAGTAAACAAGTGCTAAAGTTTCGTACTGCAAAAAAACGACTAATTCGCAAAGGATTTCTGAAATTCGAGCAAAGTGCTTATGGAATAAGCTTAAACAAACCAAAACGTCAACATCTAAACGTTTTGTTCAGTATAAAGTTATGACAAACGAACTGCAGGAAACATCAAACTTAATTAAACAAACAGTTAGCTTTTGTGAAGCAGTTTTAGCTTTTGTGAAGCAGTTCGGAAAGAATGTTACTGTAGTATAATATCAAGAGTTTGTAATATCAATAACAATTGCATACTATCAATTTACAACAACTACTACTGTTTGGCTGTTGCTTCATAGGATTCCACGAGACAAGATTTTCATTGAAATCATAAAGCGCTTCTGCATGGAATTTAATAAGATGTGATCAGGCTCGGGCCTCCAACACCCATCAGCTCTCAAACACTGTTCTTCCATTAACTGTTCAGGCCCTGTTCAATTTCTACCTTGTACGTTGCGCAAACAGAGAACCCAACACAGACCAGATTCAAAACAAGCGAAATGCGTTGTTTGCATTTTATACCGTCCTCCTTCCTGGTCCTCGCATCGCACCAGCGCCGAGCATCGCTGGCGTCACAATGGCGGTGACGCTTGTGTTGTCTTTATTTGAGTCTGTCATATTTTCTACTAACTTCTCAGAGCAGCCGCCATAATTAAATTTTACTCTTAAACTGCTTTGCCCTCGCATTGCAAAAGTCGAGTGTCATTCAAGGCTAAGGCCATCTTGCTGCGAGAACTGATGTAGTTCTTCACAATCATAGTTTTGCAACTTCACAGCACACACAAGCAACCCCAGTTAGCTCATAACAACCATTGTCAGCTCATAAAACTCACTCGAAAATCTCGAAATATGAAGCACCGATTGTCGACGTCACATTTTTATCAAAAACATTTGTGACGTATCTTTTGATCAGTGAAGTTTTCCCAACACCTGAAAAAAATCATCACACATCAACAAACACAACAGCGATCGTAGCAAACGCGAACGCGCAAGCGACATCTGATATACAAATGCTTTCAGCCTTCTCCGCGTGGGAAGAATTCAAAAGTATGATAGTCAACTTTTGTGACGGTTGATTAGCATTGTTCGGTAATGAAATTGTGCTTTAATTAAAGTAGCAGATTACCAAACTCTAAGTTGTCACTTTATAATCTGACCCAAAGTTTGAATAGGGCAGAAAATTCCGTCAGAGTGTTCTTTCCTGTTACAGGATTTCGCCTGGTGCCGAAAAAAAAGGCTTTTTGATGTTTCAAAGGTGAAGATTGTGCAGAACAATAAACCCGTCAAGCGTAAATCATTTACCAACCGTTTTGCCTGATTGGAACTTTAATTGAATTCAACCTTACATACACTGCATGTGTATGCTGTGCCCAGCAGCTACCAGGTTTTTCTAAGTTGCTGCCTAACATTCGACCTTATATACAAGGCTGGTAAGCATTGCGGTTTACTAACTATTATACACATGAGATTGCTTTGTATCAAATCCTACTTTACAAGTTAACACGTTCCCTTCCAAGAGAGAGACAGCCAGAGAAGCGTTTTCCTTGTTAGATGAACCATCTGTCCTTTGGGAACTTTGAATTCAATAAGGTTTTACACAGCTACAACACTTGAGTGCGAAAGAATACCCTGGAGGCTGCGTCAGTTTCATAACAGTCTTGTACAGCGACTCACACAACTTGGTTTGCCGGAGTTGCCAATCTTGTACAAAGCCCTTCTTGGCCAATGGATACCAACTTCCTTAATTGAAAAATGCAGCTGCTGTACAGAACGACAAACTATGGGGCACAACCAGAGTTAAACTCGTTCTCACCTTGCTCACCGATCACCAAGATTTTAGCATTCAGCTGCTTCATGTTCAATTGCCAGCAACTTCAATCAGCATCAATTATTAACAAGCGCGCAACTCTGTGATGCAACACGAGGCTTTGTCCGCGTCACAAAGGTAAAGCTTGTGATGCAATAAACTATGGTTTGGGGTGCGGTCAATAATATTCTGCAAAAATTACGTTGCTTACTATTTCAACTGCGAACGTTATTCAGCTGTATACTTTATGCATGCTTTGCAGCTCATATTATAGCAAAATCTTTCTTTTTGGTTTCACAACGTAAGAAACTGCACTCAGGTTGAATTGCAGCCGAGCGATCCTTGCAACTACTGAAAAGACGACTGACAAATCCCCTGCTTCAATTNATTTTATNCGGGAACCCGCCGCTCTAGCTGTTGGACTGCGCAAAGATTCCCTAAAACAAATGTGTCTCAAACAATGCATTGTGTTTGGTTAAAAGACCAGGTCAGTCGAGCCACTAAAAATGACGATACTGCCAACATCGATACCATTTCACGTCATTGCTCCACTCAGGTTTGGTTGAGAAGTTAATGTTTGCAGTGTAGGAGTTATTTATGACATCCGTTTGAAATATATGAGTAAGATATTGATACAGGGTTGCAAAAATGCGGTCGCGCCACGCGACCAATAACTTGGAGTGCGCGAACGTTTTTTTTACATTTTATACTTTACGCATATGAATGCTGTACGGCAAAGTTTATATGTGCATGTGCACGCTACTAAAAATTTTCGTGCGTTACTAATATTCACAGAAAAGTTTGAACCCCTTAATATGACAAAAAATTACCAATTGCCTTACCTTGCCACCATCTTGAAGTTTGCTTAAGGGAATATCATTTGCTAAGCTTTTTTAATTACTTCAGCTAATTAAAATTTTCTTTCAGCGACAATACGTATGTGGCATACTGACGTAGTCGTGCTTTGCTGCAGACCACGTAATAAACTACATGATAGGTCTGTGGCGCACACCACCTCAGTTGATAGTAATTATGAAAGTATTTTCAAGTGTTCATCCGTCTAAAGGGAATATTAAAGCAAGTCCGTGCGATGTAACAAACCTCATTTGCTCCTTCATGTAACCGCGTCCTGTGACGTGATAATACAACGCGTGCGTGAAGCACGAAAAGAGAAAAAATCAGCAGAAGCGTCGGCAGGAGCAGCAGTTGCTCGTTTTGCTCAGACGTGAATGACTGTGTCGGCGAAAGTGGCCGAACGTTCTATAGAATTAACTTTGCGAATTTGTGATGCAACAAACTAGATTGTTTTTGTCATTGTATAGGCGACAGTGGTTTACACTGTGACGTAGAGCGATCCACAGCTCATCAACAACTGTTGCCAGGACGACGACCCAGTTTGTCATCCGCGAGCTTGATTGTTAAATGATCAGTTGATGTGCAGTGATTTATTATCAGACTTGCTTTTTCTGGGTCACGAAGACGTTACGTGAGTGGTTTACTTGTAAGAGAACGTCAGCAGAGTCGCAGAACTTGATTTCAAGGCATTCGTCACGAGCATATATTCAATTGTCCTGGTTCTTTGAATTGGCTTCGAACGGAGCAGCGCAGACCAGCTAGCGACTGAGATACGCTGCAGTGCAGACACGCAGTTGTGTGTGAATGGCATACTGTTTAAAATAGTGTTGAACACGGAACTGANTTCGACGAAACAGAAAAATATTTTCCTATGAATCAACTTTTTCCAGAAAGTTCAAGTTCAAAAATTACTTTAAAACAAACCAGAGTCGGAATATATTTTGAAGCTCATCACTGAGCAGTGAGTTAAAGTATCCTGAAACCTCTTCGTTCAACTTGTTTAGAACCTGTTATTTAAACGTTAGCTGTTTTGCAGAGATATCTTTATATTTGTTGTTTCAATTAAACCTACTTTTGTTCCTCCAACAATATCAAAATAGTTACTTGATTGATATAAAAACTTTTAAACAGAGCTACGTTCGTTTTCGCATTAGAGGCTTTCATCGCTAACGACAGAAAAGTGATGATGATGTTTCGTTTTCGCGTTTTGTGATATTGCTCTAACGCAACCTATGTTTAGCATTTTTATAACAGAGAACACTCAAAAGAAAATCTGTAAAAGTCATTGCCCAGTTTCGAACAAATGAAAATAATTTTGTATGACTTAATTTCCAGCAGACATCAGGCCGCATGGTCTAATGAAGTGAACAGTGACGCAATGTCCAGCATCGGCGGAGTAGATCGGTTTGGTTCCTATGTTGCTTGCAAGATGCACACAGCCACGCTGCCGAGTCGTGATACATTTTCCAAGCCACAGAATTCTGCCGTTGACTAAAAAATTAACGATACGAAATTATTTGTCCGAAGAAAAAGCAGGACTGACCACGAAAATTTTATTTTAATAAAAGCTTTTTCGATGAGCTGACGAGACAAGTATCGCCCCACATCGGGTTGGGGAGGAGGAGTTCGCCGCAGATTGCGACTTGAAACCCGGTCAATCCATTCCATCCTCACGTGGTTCGATCAAAGCACCGAGCGAAACCGGGAGCTGCTGGATGCAGTTACTGATTTCGCTCACAAACATAAGCTGACAGATTAACCTGAACCAACTGTTATTAAGTTTGAACCTGGTTCACATCGAGTCCAAGTGACCAGGGGCTCGAACCATGGGATATTTGACAGATTCATGTGGAATTAGAATTAAAAGCAATCTCATCCCGCAAGGATTTCCTTCCTGCAATTTTTCTAAATTATTTGAATGAGTGAAGAACAAACAATTTTTAAAACAATAGATTTTGTTGTTTCTAATCCTACAATTCTTACACTGCGAATGTGACGTCAGCTGAGTTGTTTCGCCTCACGCGCTGGGGCGGTGGGGTCGTTGATTAAAATAATTTATAAAGGAAAAGTGGCCAAAACAGGAAAGTTGGAATTTTTTGAAATGTTTCAAATACTGTACAAACAAAAATGTTTACTGTTAAGTTCAATTGTGGCTGAAGGGGCGTACACCTCTCGCAACCACTGCCCGTTTTATTGTGTTAGACGCCCAGAGGGTATAGAAATTTTACCCCCCCCCCTTTTCAAACCCACTTCACTTTTCACACTTTGTTTATTATATAATATTGAATTATATTAATTGTTTCAACTGTTGGTCCAGAAAGATCAAAAAATTTGTTTTAACTTATAAAAGTATTGCGTCAGCCATACTTGGTTAGTGCATTTTTCGGGTGTTTGCGCTGCTGCAACCTAAGTGTGTAACAAGTTTCATAAACTGCCGCCCGAGGCTCAAGCCTGGAAACCCTTTATGGCAAATCCACCTCTGCATGCTCATGGCCCCCCAAAAAAGAGTTTTATACCCAAGAATGTGGGGGTGACTTCACAACAATCGAACACCGCATCAAAAAATGATATAAAATCATTTTCAGAACAAGAAATTGTGTTTTTCAACTTTAAAATGGGAAATAACATAGGATTTGGAGTTTTTAAATCACATTTGCCTGCCATTGCGGTGTTAACTAAACACACTTCTTCCAATCACAGCATTTGACGCCTGTCAAACTTTTCACACGCAACTGAATGGCCTGAACGCAGAAGGGCAACTGTTGTTATGTGCCACTCCAATCGCCTGACAGCTTTTCATCGCAACGTTTTGCTGTGAGATGTCCTTTCTGGTATAGACAGAGGTTAAGGACTTGTGTTACTGTCGGAAAAAGCTAGATCGTGATCAGGGCCTTAACCAGCTGATAAAAATTTCGGGGGAATATCCCGGTTACCCCCCGGGCTTGATCGTGATTATGAATGTCTTGTGTTTTATTGTGATTATTAATTGTGTAAAGATGAGGTAAATGAACAATACTGTTAGGCGCAGGAATTATTGATTGCGTGGTAGTTCATGTAGCCATTCATCGCCGGGACAGTGAATGACTGGCGGACGCTGATGTACCTGACAAGGAGATCAGTCGTTTGAGATAAACAGAAAAAGTTGATTGACACACACTGATAGATATAATCACGCGATCGAGATTTTTGCAGACTGACATTAAGCCAGCCATGCTGAACAAGTCGCCGAAAAGCATTATATATCAGGACTCATAATAACAATGACATCATAATGATAGCAATCTTTGAAATGCAATTGCCATGGAGATGAGGCCGATGCAGCGCAGTGTTACGTCATAGGCGAACAGACTTGAACAAACGATTGGGCGAAAACCAGTTCCGATGTTGATGCTGTGTCTTAGAGTTTCACGACACGTGTTGAATATAGCTTGAGCTGATATAAGTGTGTTCGAAAAATCAAATGTTTCCAGATTTCATGTTGTTTGTCTTAGTTCATTCCGTTGATTAGATACGTTTGACCAGAAACTGTTGTAAGTTGAACTTCTTCTTTATTTGTTATTGTTTTTTACATGCAGCGCAGATAACTTAGCAACAATGAAGCTTGTTGTCATATTAATATTTGTGACGGCAGCTTTGACGTCACAGTCTGCAGCTTCGTCACAATTGTGTCCGCGAAGTTGTAGATGTGAGGTTAAAAACACTGTACATTGCAACGATAAAGGTCTTCATATTGTCCCGTACGGCATCCCAGCGACGACAAGAGTTTTACACATACAGGACAATGCCGTAAGAAATGGGCGAATCACGAACGAGAATTTATCGCAGCTCAAAAAGTTACAGACGTTAAACATGCACAGCAACCTCCTCACCGCAATCCCAGGCAACCTTCCAACGAGCCTGGAAGAAATTTCGCTGCGAAACAACGACATCAAGTTTGTGGGGAAGAACTCGTTGAAAGGATTGCAATCTTTGGTTGAGCTCCAGCTGGATGGGAACAACATCACAAACCAGGGTCTGTCGCCGATCGCCTTCGACGACTGCACGAGTTTAAAGTTTCTGGAGATGACGAACAATTTGCTTGAATCAGTCCCAGAGTTTTTACCGAGAAGTTTGCGCGTTTTGCAATTAAAGAAAAATAAAATCAACAGAATTACTTTCAATGCTTTGTCTCATCTGAGTAGCCTCGAAATTCTGGACTTATCTGAAAATTCCATAACACTTGCATCGATCGAGGGGGGGGCATTCGCCAGCTTGTCGTCGCTCGACCGACTGTTGATGGGGGGGAATCAGCTGACTGGAGTGCCACGTGACTTGCCTGCGTCGCTGACGCAAGTAGTTTTTTCACGAAACAAAATTGAGTACATTCACAGCTCGAATGACCTCACTGGTGAGCAAAATGATGACGTTGACTTTGGGAGCTTGTCCCATTTGGACCGCCTGACTTCGCTTGGTCTGTCCACGAATTTAATCAAAAGTGTAGAAAAAGATGCTTTCAAAAACTTGCGCCAACTGCGAACTCTCAGTATCTATGGCAACGCTTGGCAGTGCGACTGTCATCTTCGTTATTTCAAGCGGTGGCTCACAAATAGCAACGTTGTACTCAGCGATGAGCAGAACATAAAATGTGCCAGCCCTGAAACTTTCTCTGGCGTCACACTGAACAGCATTGACGTTGAGGCATTGCGTTGTGACGCAAGCTCTAAAGAAAGATTTCAGATTGTCAACGTGACATCTGAAAACTTTAAGATGGTTTGGAAACCATCTCCTTCCATTCCCGACCCCCCTTTCATCAAACGACATCTTCTGTATGGTCCACTGAGATGTCAAAACTGCTCCCTTGATGACGTCACCAAGTCACCTGGTCACTTTGAAATCCAGTCAATTGTTCATAAATATCGATCAATTGACTTTTTATCGAACAGCCGAGGACAAGGTGAGAGCGTGGTTGTCACGGTTGACCAGCTGCAGCCTGCAACTCACTACGTTGTGTGTGTTTATGAATCGGATCAAAAAGAACCGAGCATCAGCCAGTGTGAAGATGTTTGGACCGGGTCCTTACCAACGACGTCAGGACCAGAAGAAGTCACTGCGGATGAACATTTGCCTACAACGTGGATTATTTTGGCCTGTTGCTTAGCAGCGGCGATAGTTCTCCTTCTTCTAATCGCCGCAGTGGTTTGGCGAAGGAAGATGCTTTTGCGGAAGGTCAAGGGAAAGCGAACCAATCACTATTCTACACGTCACAGTAGAAATGACTTTTATCCTGAATCTTACATTCCCGGGTACACGCGTCCACCACAGCAACCTCCCCGACTTGGCTACGTCACAAATGTGGATAGTTATGCAACAAACGCAAGCGACCGCACATACATGGAATGCGGCGAAGCCGACGCAACAAACGAGTTTGACGTCACCCTCGTGGCAGCGAACGAAATAATTGCGACACGACCAAAAGTTTTCGTTTCGTCACAAAACCATGACATCAGTTCTTGCAGGTTAGTGGATATTTTCGTTTCTTCATACATTTTCGCGACAGACCAGGGTGGAAGTTTATATGTGCCGGAGCTCTGCTGAGTACTTTCGCTTATATAATATATTCTACACTGAGCAAATCTTGTTTTGTTGCGCACCAAACGCATGCAACTGCGCAACCATGCGGACACACAAACAGCGAAGCGTTCCAAGCATTATAAGGGCTGTGTGATGTATATGCACCGTATAAATTTAGAATGTTGGAAGTGCTCGAGAATGAGATAGCTCTGCGCAAATTGTCCGGTGGTACTGCGCATGCGCACAGTTGCGCACCTTAGCGNGAACACTGCTTACATTTGTAGGCAACGACCATCACTCACTGGTAGAGGTGGCGGCGCTCCAGCAACTCTACGACGTAGCATAGTTGCGTGACGTATCATGGTTGCATGACGTATCCTGTTGCGTGACGTATCTTCCGTCCAATGAAAGCACTGGCAACCAAACCCATCTTTTAAACCGTACTCTGCATCAACTGACTGGATTGTCATTCGTTTGTTTTCGAAACCGTTTGGGGGGCACTTTTTGGGGGGACACGTTTCGTGGGAGCGTCCCTCATAAAAAAANTAAATTGCCGTGATTTCGATATTTTCGGCGATGTAGAGCTGACGGCTCCTCCCACACCTTTTTCTAGTGGTATTTGTTTGCAGGGTCGCCGAAACAGCGGTAGGGCAGGGGGAGGGTAGGGCAGGGGGAGCAGTAAAGTTGAGGACGATGGAAATTTATACAAAATAAACAAATCGTTACCAAATACGTTTGTTTCTGTTCAGCAATAATATTGACCTCAAAAATGATAAAAGAAATTGTAGAAAACCATTCTGAAATTTCTGGGTGCACGAATAGCTGCAACAAACTGTTTCAATTCGATTTTGATGAGCCATGAAATTGCCGAAGATACTGAAAACGTACCTCCGACCCCGTTGTCCCCATTTTCAAAAGGCATGGGGCGATGCCCCCCCGTCATTTTCCCCCTCTCCGGCGTCCCGTCATATTCCCCCTCTCCGGCGTCCCGTCATATTCCCCCTCTCCGGCGTCCCT
>JGI24158J21664_10013452_pt1 | contig 10795 bp, 4 predicted proteins | sample Ectturendosymbi3_FD_21664 | JGI IMG/M metagenome (IMG submission 21664)
GTGGGGGGGGGGGATAACAACGTTACTGCAAAGGTCGCCGTCTGCTGTTTCCTACAGACGCCTGTGTCGCCACCACATTTCGCAATTTCCAGTTGGTTTTGTTTTGATAAGACAAAACAAAGAGAGCTTGTTTGCTCGGGCAGTGCCAGGCCACTCATCAAAGCAGTTTTTAGCTCAAGGCAAGACTTAATACAACACGTATCGTCTTGTCGTGCGTGCGTCCGGAATAAGTTTATTTCTCTGGCCTTGCGTTGATAAATTGCTCGGGGTGTTTAAACATGTTCGCCGCATGATTCAATCTTCGGCCTCCCAAGCTTCACACGCTGCGCACCTAAACTTCTCGAAGCTCACGTTCTCGTGTTCAGCCGTCAGATTTGCTCTTTTGTCTTTTCAGCCGCGACGCTTACACGGCGTCCCATCTCTACCTCCGCGCAGAACACTCCGTGCAATCGGTTCTATTAATATTTCACGCGCTCCAAACAGGCGCTCATGTGATTTACATGAACCAACCATGCTTGCTCGCCCCACGCGCTCGTTAATATATGACGCTGTGTGACTCCACAGACTTGTGGTTTCACTTTTGCTCCACGTAACCTTGAAACTATGTTTTCGATGAATAGGTGTTGAAGCATGCGAAAGCTGCTTGTCAGCGTCTGGGCCAATATCGGATGCCATTCGCATGGACTGCAAAGTGAGTTACTGAGGTGTGTTGTTTCATACGGGCCTGACTATGACCTTGTTATATGACGTATTGTCCGTATTTGGTCCAATCGTTATGCTTTCAGCCAATCAATAAATGCTGACGTATTGGTTCTTATTTGCACCAAGTACATGAGATCGTTCAATTAATTGACTTGTACAAAGGCTATTTGTTAATCAGTGCCGACTTTGCAAAATCATAAACAGTCTTTTCTCTGATTCGGATTTTCGGTTTCGAATTATTAAGATTAAAGTTTCTTTAATTGCAAATGCTATTGAAATCTATTGATGTTGCCGTAGTTACTCATTTCTTCGCAATAATATTAGAATATATTTTTTCACAGACAACTTTTTCACGACGACAAAGGAACCATCAATCAGAATGGTTTTGAAATCGTCTACAAACAGGAATCATCCAAACTCTCAGACGAAGACTTGCTCAAATATTTGTCCGACTTCCGAAAGTACGTTCTTAAACTTGCTGGTTAGACAGGTGGATATGGATTTATAGCTGCATTATACAGACCGGGCATCACATTTAAGACGAAACTTTTCCGAGAAGTTACGAAACTAGGAAGATCGGCCCAGTGGTGTTGTCCGAAATTTAATATCAGTTCCGGTATTTTTGGTGGGTCTGTCCATATTTATTCGCGTCCACCACCTCCCCCCCCTCTGACGTGGACCCTCTTCGAAGCCATCGCCCTGCTTCACAACGCTGCGTTGTTTCTTCGATGTGACGCCAACTTTTCATGTGCTCCGCTTGCGCTATGCAATGTGTCCTTGTGTTGTGTAATATGTCCTTGCGCTATGTAATGTGCTCGTTTGTTGTGCAATGTGTCTATGCGCTATGTAATGTGTCCTTGCGCTGTGCAATTTGTTCTTCCTCCTGTCAGTCAGTGACAAAGCGGTGACGTCATTCGATCTATTTGCTTGTTTCGTTCAATTCCAGACCCGAGAAACTGGCCAAGCTTGAGTTCATTGAATGCGAGCTACGTTTGGGCATCGATTCGGTTCCGTCAGATTTACCGAGTAAGTACCGAACTTTCAGGTGTTACCGAACGCTTTGTCATCGCCAATCGGAAACACATGCAACAAAATATATATTCTGCTTCAGATTTGCGCCTGGAATGCACCAGATGCCTTTGAATGTTTCAATTTTCCATTTTTGGCAGAACCTAATATCTTTTTAACGCCCCAAAGCATCACAGCGTTTGTGTCGTCACTGCAAAGCAATCCTTTGCATGGATTCTGCCACAGTCTTGTTTGTGTAAACCAGTGGTTCTTAACCTGAGGTAAATTTACCCCTGGGGGTAAATTTCATCTTCCAAGGGGTTAAATTTGCTGAACCATAAACTGCAAACAACGTAAAATTTTATAAATCATTCTAAACTGTAAGAGTTTGTTAATTTCGTATTTTCAATAAATGAGCACGATTGAGTGTATTGGGGGTAGATCTGATGATCTTGTTTGATAAAAGGGTATGATATGTAAAAAAGGTTAAGAACCACTGGTGTAGACTCATACAAATCATCTTTGCACTGCCGTAACGTCACTTGGTAATGATTTCAGACATCCTGACGTCATCCCTGGTCCCAGTCAAGCCTTACCAGCCTTCTGCGGCCAGCAACCCCAGTCGGGGTCAAACAAAGATGACGTCCGAACCCATATTTGAAGTCGACGAGTTTCTTAAGAAGGATTGCCCGAAACACCATTTCCCTGTAATGGAGTACACCAACCATTGCTACGTTTATCCAAAGTTTCTGAACTACGACAACCAGAAGACCTTCGCAAAGGTTCGGTCTGTTGAAGGAAAGTATATTTTAAGTTGGTCTGGTTTCTAAAATTAACCAACTGAGGAAGTTTTGTTTGTCAAGACCTGTTCATTCTCTGAAAATTTTGCCTGTGGCTCATTGATTAAGATCAGGAAGATTTGGTCGTATAAGTTCTTTTTTTGGAAGAACTTTCCACCACTTACCGACCACGTGTTCGACCTCTGCTTATTTCCAACAAGTTCTTTCCAAGCAGTGATTTATCCGCTAGCGGTGCACTTGCTACGCGGTTGGAAGAAAGCTCTTCTGTGTCAAGTACTTTTGGAACCTGACGGCATTTCCAAGTGTTTGCGTCATCAGGGTCTAGGGGCGCTTCTGGCCCGCCCGTAGGCGTCGCTGCAGCACCTCGATCGTTAACGGCGGTTTAAGAGCGTTATGCATGGAAACGTTCTTGTCGCAATTATTCCCAATTTAGGGTTGCGTTGTTCAATTGTTCACCACATTGTGCTTTATAACTGCCCGGGTGAGTTTTGATATCCATAAAAATTGTATCATTTTCCCATCGTCGAGACAAATTACTTGCGTGTCATGCCTGGTCGAATGTTATGATTCTTAAGCTGATATAAGACAAATGTGTACAAATTGCAGATCCGCAAAAACCCGTCAAAGCAAATCGTGAATTGCTCTCTGTCGGTGTCCGACTGTATTTTTTTTTATTTAAGGCACGACAAAGAATGCCACAACTTTCAAAATGTACTTCCCAATGCACGTTAAGTTCAACTGTTGACCTTTGACCTTTCCAGGCTCGCAACATCGCGGTGATCGCAGAGTTCCGGGATTCCGACGCTGAGGGGTCGCGACCCCTTCGTTCTTTCTACAAACGGCCCGGACCCCCCGGGACCGGGGCCTTCACGACCCGCGTATCGGCGGCAGTGCTCCACCACCACGAAAAACCCCAGTTTTATGAAGAGGTGGGTTTTTGTTGTGGGTGGTTTCCTTTGATGTCTAATGATTTGTTAACAACAAATGAACAAAAGCCGTTATAAGCGTTTAATGGTCGTTTGACGATGTTGTTCTTGGTCTGGAAGCTTCTGGTTACAATGTTTTGCTTGTGTTGCTGCAACGTAACAATGCTGTGACTTCACAACGAAGGACCTTTATGTGCTGGACGGTGAGATGTACCCCTGGTCCGGACAACAGGTTATGCGTGTATTCGGTCCCCCCCCAGTGACGTACAACCGTCCTAGGATGAAGTTCATTGTTGTCGAACTGTTCGAACAACCAATCAAATAACAAAGAAAGATAATCCTGACCGGGGAAAAGCTTCACTCAGGCTGGCAAAAAAACATTTTCATTGAATGTCCAGCATTTCTACCTACACTACATTTCGAAGCACATATGTTGTTCAGGTGACCTGTTGCAAGGCAGAGCTGCTTGCATTGGGTGGGTGGGAGGTGTGGGGGGGTTGTTTGCTGTGCATATATCCGCAGTGTTCTCTGCCAAGTTACGACGAAGCACTGTTCTGGTTCATCAGGTTTCAACCGGCGGTTCTGCCCTAAGGGTGTAAGAGCAACGCCGTAGCAGCTTCAACATGTAGTGTGCGTTCTTTGCAGTGGAAGATCTCCCTCCCCACCCAGCTCCACAACGGCCACCACGTGCTCTTTTCTTTTTATCACGTGATCGTCGACACGAATGCCAAGAAGAAGGAATCTGTTCAACTGGAAAGTAGGTGACCGGCAGATGGCACTAGAGCGTCGTTGCATTTCTGGTGAAAACCAGATGTTTGAGAAGTTATGAACACAAATTATGTGCTTTAATATTAGAAAAACTGTACAAACAAAGCTGTTTTATGAGTCACAATGCAAGGAGCAGCTGATTACCTCACAGAACGAACATTCTTTTGCAATAAACCCGGTTGTTAGCAGCGTTCTCCTCATAGCGCCCGTGTACTTCACAAACGTTGCTTTGGTTTGGAAGCTATTGCTGTAGATGGCGGTTGTTGCTAATCAGAAGTTGTTGCTAATCCTTGCAATCAGTACTGCAGTACTGTATGTTGTTGTGTAATATCTTGTTTCAATTTAAATTGTTGATCTAAACCATGGCTTCCCAACCTTCTTACGATCTCGTACCAGTTAGGAGCCCCGTATTGTCAACGCGTTCCACTTCTCCCAGAACAACTAATTTGATCGAATCGTATTTTTTTCAGAAGAATAATATACATTAAAATAACAATAAAAGATCACAACTAAATTTACTAAATTTAATGAGATTTTTGTTTTTGTTTACCTTCCACCAATTTGTCGATGTGTGGCGTAAATTTGCCACCAGCGCATCGCAGGTCGTAATGTCGCGATACAATAGGAATAGCAGCTACAGGAAAATTTATTTGTTTGGAAACAAAGCCCGATACGTAAGCTAGAAAGCTGTGAAATCCAGGTTTTTGTGAAAAAATGGAAGCTACTCGCGTACCACCTGGAAGACTTTCGCGAACCACTCGTACGCGTACCACAGGTTGGCAAACCCTGATCTAAACTTCTGTGGAGCAGAAGATAAAATCATTTTGTGTTTCTGGAAACTTTTATCCATCAGGCCACCTGCGGCAAGACTAAATGTCGGAAATGGCCCCACATTCCAATGGTTTGGCATTATTTATATAACTGGCGTGTGTGTTCCTCAGCGATGGACGCAAACGGACTCGCGCTAAAGTGCAAAGCTTGATTCTACTTCTATAACTCACGCGATCTTGACATTAGGTGGCGCGGAGGAGCATCATGCGCGGGCGGAAGTTACCCCCCCACCACCAGCTGACTTTTTCCTGCCACTTATAAATGCGCTGCTATTCTCGTAATGAGGTATAACGCGAAAATGGGATGTTGCTAACCACCTCATCTCTGGAAAGGGACCTTTTCGGCAGTCAGTCATGTCTGGTGGCTGATAATGTCTTGTTAGGTCTCTTGCGAATTCCCTGGACATTTATAACCGATGGTTGAGTAGCCGCCTGTTTTAACTTCAGAGCCAGCAGTGCTTTTGATCTTTCGTATAAACCCCACGTCACAAACCGTTAGCACGTCAGCGCGCTTGTTGTGGCTGTGCTTGTGTGGCAGAACGACTTGCTGCAGTTGTAGTTCGACTTGCAGATCCCAAGGCCACATGGTAACCACCTTGTTAATATTGTTTTTATTGGATGCTACTGGAAATGAAGACTTCGAAAGTTAAACACCTGTAGTTTGCGCAAAACGTGTATCGTCAAATTTGTGAAACTGAAAAAGTTTATTCCTATCATGCTCAGCTCCAGTTAGGTTTGGTGCCTGCTTTTTTTACGGTGAAACATTTCGGTCATTTTTCTAACAAACTCGCCGTAACAGTGTTCATTAGTCTATATTTTTGGTCATTCTGACCGGAATGACTGAAACATTTCGGTCTATGACCAAAAAAAAACAGTTTGTTGCTTGCGCGCAGGCATTGCGACCAATGATGATGTTGGTCGCAATGCCTGCGTTCGCAATGCCTGCGTTTGAATGATGTTGGTCGCAATGCCTGCGGTCGCAATGCCTGCGTTTGCTTGCAAGTCTCAAACTGAAAAGATATCGGATGTAGTCAGATGAGCAAACCGGTTCAGCTCAATACGTAATGCGATGATATTCATAGAAGTAGATAACAAGTACTATCGCTTACTGTGAAAACCTGGCAGTTCAATGTGCTCAGCATTTATATGGAAACNTGTGCTTTGCAGTTGGCCATGCTTGGGTGCCTATTCTGACCAAGGACAGGAAAGTGGCCTTCGGGGAGCATCTGGTGCCAGTGTCGGCCACACTGCAACCCGGATACCTGTCTCTTCACGACCAGCTGTCGTCGGGCAAGGTACGTGTCGCTGTTGTGTTGTCACAGTAAGCTTCATCGCCGACGCTGCTCAAGCCTGCGCGCCACCGGGGGGTGAACAGCGCCGGCGATTGTCGTATTATTTATCGTGCTTGTTTGGACAACTGTCGGCAGCAAAGTGCTTGATGCTCAAAATATGACGGATTATGAAATCTTGCCCAGCTTTGTCCAGATCAACTGATATCTTCTATTTGTGGTGCGTGCGTCGCTGGAATGAGCTGCTCTGCTTTTATTCCGATCCAGAGTTTTCATGAAACTATGAGGTCATGTTCGGTCTGTTCAGACGCGGCCTAAAATCAGCATTTGGGAAATTCAAGTGTTACGTGCGAAGACCAGAGTTATTTTGTGTTCGGGAATTTTTGGCCAAAAATGACCCAACAACTGTTGGTGCCATTCGCGACCAACCAGCATTTTTCAAATTTGCTGCGGCATATTCTGTTCTGATGCGCTTCTTCCACCTGTACCATCATCTGGGTCGAGTCAGAATGCGATGCTACCTCAGCGTGAGTTTTATGTTTGGTCAATTGCCACACAGAACCGTCGCCAGAAAGGTTTCAATAGGGGGCTTTACGTTTGTGTAGGGGGGGGGCTTGACCTGAAAATTTCATGTATAGTGTTTCATATTCCAATTTTTTTGGGAGCATGGAGCTTCGTTTGAGGGGGGCTAAGCCCACAAAAGCCCCCCCGTGGCGATGGGACTGTTGCCACACAGTGGCCTGAGTGGTTTTCAGTTCACGTAACGTTTGTGTCGTCGGATGAAATGCTGGCAAAGTAGCGATAAGAGCAAGTTACAAGGACCAGCGTGAACTCATCCATGCTGTTTTACTGCTTATGTAGCGGCTGGGATCATTATTCTTACCCGCTGTGGTGATATCAGTTGACAAACGGTCACTCGTAACTTACCTAACAAGCAACTATTGTGCAGTCACCAGAGGAACCAGCAAATAAGCCACGAGGCCTTGCGCATATTTTCACACTGAGCTGTGTGTGTTGTTGGTGTTTCCCGTCCCTGAGGCCGAAGTCACAAGTCAGTATGGAATGCTAAGCAGGCCTCAGACACCAGTTTGTTTGAGTGCAGGTGATCATGTGGTGACGACGGCTTGGTTTCGCTAAGGAAACACTGCGACCGTGTTCCGCATGGGTGGTCTCGTTATTTCCACACAAAGCTTCACCTTTTCAGCAACCGGTGGTTTGGCGCAGTCGCGGACCAGCAAGGCTTAATCGGATGATAGGCTCGCTGGATTTATCCGTTCATTAAAAAATAGCACGTATCGTTTTCCCGTCTGGCCTTTTCGTTTTGTCTCCGGAGAAGGTTTCCTTCGCTTGAAATATTTATGAACTTTCCCGGTCTGGGCAAACGCAGGATGCACGGAAGGTTCATATAGCTTTGTGAGCAGCAATGATTGTCTCGCTGGTCGCCCATGAATGGCTGTGTGTGCCAAGGGTTCGAAGCGTGCCTCAGCTGTTGGAGCTGTTTTTGTGGTTCGGTGAAATACAGTTTTATTTACTCGCTTGATTTACGTGCATTGCTTTCATGAACCCTGCTCGGTAATGAGTATGGCAGTGTGTACTTAATACCACCCTGTCAGTTGTCGGTATTAATCAATCTGTCATTTCATCATCTGACTTACGACAACGACATCTCTGCTACTTTTCGACGCTCCAGGTTTCCGTGAAATAGATTATCTCACTTATTACTTCATCAACGTATGTTTCAATGCGATCCTGCTGTGAACATCAACCCGGTGTCGTGGGAATGCGATAAACTCGATTGCAGCATCAAACAGGTTCCGTAAATTGTTGCACGCGTTCTCGTCATTGTCTTTGACAAGCCTCGACGAAGTTCTGCAAATTGTTTCGATGGAGTCACCTTTTCCTGGTGATCTCTTTCGAATCGTCCACACTAAAAAGATTGACCCAAACTAAGAGATTCATGAGGTGGACAAACGTTTTTCGTCAATTCCCCCCGGATTTGCGCGGAGGCGATCTCGAGGTTGTTCACAACAGTCCGTTTTTAAGTCAGGGATCTCAAACTCAAATATTTCCAAGGGCCCGAGTCGGGACTGATAAAGTAACCCCCGGGGCTGCATAATGACGCTGACGCAACAATGGCGGTACCCGAACCTTACTGGAAACAGCTTTTACATCTTATTTCCTGTGAAAATTATTGAGTTAAAGGCAAACCGTCTCTACGACTTGATCACTCGCTGATGATGAGCACTTTTGAACATCAGTGAATAAACTAAATAAATTGAATAAATTGAGCGGGCCACATGTGGGTCGCGTGTTTGAGATCCCTGTTTTAGGTTAACTCAACTCATAGCTGAGAAAATCACAAGCAGTGACGAGTTTTCGCAGCTTGGGCGCTTTGCGTCTTAAACGTAAACCTTGTACGTAGTTCAACCCGCGATGACTGGTTCAAAACTGCTGCGTCTTCATTCCAACCTCAGCTGTGCTGCTCAGTCGATCTCGTGTCGTGACCGCTTGTTGGAAGCCCTTTTCCCGCGCCCACCCCCAACCAACAAAAACTGTTTGCTGGTCGGGGTGGGCGCGAAAGCTTTTATCATTTTTGCTACGATTACTGCTTCAAAAGGCTAAGTTTGATTGAGCTTGCTGGAATGAATCGTTTGTTTTTTTCAGTTTGAAAAGCTTTCTGGTTTTTCTGGTTATTTCATCGATTAATATTGGATGATGTGCAGCCCTTTAAATGACGTAAGGATTGTAGTTGGTGGTGTGGATGCCTCGCTAGACGTACGCACTGCCACTGCCAGGCTAGTATTCCTCGTGAGAGCAAGGCCGTTGTGACCATGCCCAGCCCTGAAACTTTTACTTCTCGTTCACTTACCGGCGACAAACACGTACTGATCACGCGTTGAAAACATTGTACATTCATTTCCACGTTTGTCAAAACAAAGAACTTGGCGACGACGATGAAAGCGCAATGCAAAGCACAACAGCTACAAGCGAAAGTAAATGAAGCCTTGTTAGGTTTGAGTTGACGTCGCAGCAATACAACGAAGGCACAGCGGGCGAGCGACAACGCCCTTGTAAACATTACGGTTTCTTTTAACTGATGTGCTGTGTAAGGTCGCTTTGACACGTACAGAAACACCTTTAGTGAGTGACTTACAAAATAAAAAGCACTTTGAAAAAGAAAAAAAAAAACGAAAAACAAAAATAAATAAACATGTAGCGGTGGTTTTTCCTAACAGTCGCAAGATGTCATTTTGTGCAGCAGCTCAACTGCCGGGTATGAAACTGGCAGTGCGGTGTGCTGTGCTGTGTAAAACGTGGGGCGTACAGCAATGATCTGTGCCAGGAACGGATCTTGCTCTTGTCAACAATAATTTGTGGCAGGAACGGATCCTGCTCGTCAGATTTCTTGTGTACACGATAAAAGAACATTTTGTCCCGGCCGTGCGGCCGGCGCTGTCAGCCCAGTTAAAGTCCACCCCCTAGTTTAGCTGTCAGTCGTTGCCCCCGCCCATCATAGACATCATGTTGCCCCTCGCGCCCCGGGACCGAAACGCCGCCGCGGCCTCCGGTGTCAGTCGGNCCGATGGCTCCTTGTACAAGGAGTACTTGGCGCCGACGCTGTATCTTGCTTGCGAGATCGCCAGCGCCGTGTCGATTGTTTCGCTGAGCTGCAGCGAGTAACCGGTGAAGGTGGAGTAGTGGGATGGGGAGTGGCCGTACGCTATGCCCTGACGCAAACGAACCCAAACGACGTCACCGCGCTGCAACGTCAGCACGGCGGTCATTGACGTCGTCTCGAAACGTGTGTCCTGATTGGTCGCCGAACAGATCATGTCGCCGTTCCGCATGAGGTGCACGTAGAGTGCGCCACTGCTTCGGCACCGCAGGATATGGACGTGGAAGACGTAGACTCCGGCTGCTGGCACGATGAAGCAGCCTGTGGCCGACCTGTACGCTCCACCGTTGTTGGTGACCACGTTGTCGAACGGGATCTGCTGATTGTTGCCTTGAAAGTTCTGGGTCAAGCCGGCCATGAAGGCAACCTGCTCCTGTCTGCAGCAGGGCGCCTGTGACGAACTCGCTATGGTGTTGCTCGTGCGGGAATCTTGGGAACTGCTCATTCCAGGGGGCCCTGGGGGTCCAGGTGGCCCTGGATCTCCTTTAACAAATGGCCCAGGTGGTCCCATCTCGCCCTTCTTTCCTCGATGGCCAATGCCACGTACCCCTGGTGGACCCGGACGTCCACTTTGTCCCGGAATGCCTGGTTTACCATTCATTCCTTTCATCCCTTTATATCCTTTTTCTCCTTGATCACCCTTCATGCCTTTGGGACCAGTCGGGCCTGGTGGCCCNTGAACTCCACCTTCTCCAGTTGGTCCTGTTAAACGTGTCGATGGTGGCCCTGGCGGACCAGGTGGCCCTTGTTCACCAGGTGATCCAGGCCGCCCTGGCTCACCATCCAAGCCTCTTTC
>JGI24158J21664_10013454_pt1 | contig 10793 bp, 8 predicted proteins | sample Ectturendosymbi3_FD_21664 | JGI IMG/M metagenome (IMG submission 21664)
GTCCTGCAACAGAAAAGACATTCGGTAAAAAATGGGTTTTTTATCGAACAAAATATGGGTACGCATCTTTTTGGGTCACCCTGTATATGACTATAGCATCCCCCAAAGATAACCTGAAATTCCTAGGTGTTTTTTTTGACAATATGCTAAGCTGGAAACTTCATGTAAAAAGATGAAAACTCAACTATCAAGACCTTGTGGAGTTCTATCCAAACTTAAACATTACACAACACAATCTTTACTGAAAGTTGTCTGTAACTCATCCAGCCCTACCTTACTTATTCAATCTTCAGCTGGGGAGGTGCTTCATGCCCAACCATTCTGCCTCTCATTAAACTCCAAAATAAAGCCGTAAAACTAATAAGATCAACTATCCGGTATCTCTGGAAGAGTATTTCCAGCACTAAAACATCTTATGCCTTCCCAAACTTTTTACCGCATCAGCAGGCAAATTCATGCACTTTCATTAGTACAAACTGCTTCTAAACCATTTCATGACTATTTTATTATAATCAGCTCAATTGATTCTTTCTCCACAGGACTATCCACTCCTAACAATTTGTTTTCACCTAGGGTTAACTCTTCGTTAGGAAAATGTTTCCTTACATTTGTTGGATCAAAAGTGTGGTCTTCAATACCAGACTGTATCAATCTTCTTCGAGTTTTACCTTCAAATGGAAACTTAAGAAACACCTCTTACATGAGAAAGATAAATGATTTTATATTTTAACAACAGTTCTCGTAAAAATAACTACACGCTGAGAGTTTCAGTAATTTGGATATTCTAATTTGGTTTGTTTTCTGTGTACCTTCACTTTATGTGTCGTGTTCTTTTCTGTGCCCATCCCAATTTTGGCATGAATTTACAGGGCATAGTTTGCATAGTTTGTTTTCATGTTTTGTTGTTTTGTTGATCCTCATCAATTATTAGTTTTTACATATTTTCCTCTATCTTTTATTTTTTTATTTTGTTTAAACATTTTTGACCACACCAAATTTTCTCTATTAAATTTGATCCACTCCTTTGTGTACGTAAGCATGTTCTCTTCATCTGTAAATTTATCTCACCGTGTTCTACATTTGTTTGTTTGGTTTTCTAACTGTGCTTATTTGACTTCCAGTCGTTGATTTGCAACACTTATCAAAAAGTGATAAAAGGGGTTGGTTGACTAGATGGCCACCATGGTCTTTCACCAATCCTATGTGACACAGTGGCACTCTCTATTTAAACTGATCAGTTATATTGCCATTGCCTGGACATTTATTCTAATATTCACAGACAATTGGTTTCCTTATTGCGCGATGGCTCTTTTTCTTGTTTCTGCTTACTATCTGAGTCATATGAAATAATAAATTAATCAACGTATTCAGTCAAAGTCGGTACTGTACGACCTTTTCGCAAAAGCTACAAAGCAATTGTGCTTCAAACATCATGACTTCTCTCTTAGAAATTCAGCTCCGGCCATAATGTACATTTTTAGTTATAAGTATAAGCTTATATTATCATTATCATGAAAAAGTTGTGAATTGCAATAATCACTCAACAAAAAACACGCGTGTGGGGTATGTCGAAGCCCAGATTTGGCGGCTGGGAGAACACCTATGTGCCATCTAATCGCCATGTAAAACTTTTACTACTGCTCTGTACTCCACGGACTAATGGAAGGCCAGAGGAACGTATAAGGCACTCATTATTTGAGGCAAAACCGAACGTCTGCCGTCACAGTCGGAAATGCATGACGCAAAAAGGCGATGATCGTTTTGTTTGCAGGAGGTGTACTATTCAACTGTCTGTTCACTTTAAATGATTTTAATGTTGTTGCCTTTATCACATTTTGAGTCTACGTTTGTCAATTTGCGAAAAGGTTGATGAAAGACTCTACCGCAGCAATACTGGTCAGCTTCAGCCTATTTGTTTTTCCATCAAAAAATCCCCTGAGTTATTTCCGCAAATCAGAAGCAATCGATGAAAAAGAGTTAACTAAAACGGAGGAGAATCGTCCCTCGTCATCTTTGTTGGCATGGAAAACAGCACAATCCAGAATAGCTTGGGACGTGATTCTGCTGATTGGAGCAGGGCTCGCTCTAGCAAGGGCATGCGAAGTGAGTTTTTGATGCTTCCCCCCAAAAATACTGTGCTGCGTCAACAAGTAGTTTTTTTTAATTGACACTTTTTGTCAACAGAGTTGATAAAAATGGGCAAGCAGGCAATCTTGCCAAAAATTACTTTCAAGAAGACAGGCAGGTGTTTTTCGAGGCGTTACATAACGTACTCATCTACGTTTTTCTCATCTACTTCTATGCAGTTTAATGTTTCACTGTGAACCTTTTGCAGTTAAGATATCAACCATAATTTTTAAAAAATATTTTAAAACCTTGATGCATCTCATCACGTTGAAGAAACCTTTAGTTAGATGTACTGCGGCAATAGATTCAGAGACAAGACGATTCAAATGCATCTTTTTTTATCACAAAGCGACAAAGCGCACATTCACTTACTTGCCTTCCCAGCAGGTGTCTGCCATTTAGATTTAACACGTTTTAACATATCAATTTTCTTCTCTCACTAGCATTATCAAAATCATTGTAACGCAGACATATACCCACGTGTGAGAACTTTTTAGCGACGGTCCCCTTTGTGTATGACCTGCATCCAATATTAATTTGGTTAATCAATACTCTCATCATGTGTGTCGGAAAGACTTGTTCCTATGGGTGGCCAAACAGTGGTGAAATTCTATTTTATCAACATGAAATTAAGGTAAAGATAATTTTCTACTAAGAAGTTAAATATCAAATTTCAAAATCCAGGGAGGCCTTTTTGTCACCTCCATTCCGATGTCCATGATTCTGGTATTTTGCTGGTGGGCGTGAGTTCGAATGTCACTGAAGCCAAGTTTTTTGGTTTCAGCGCTGTTGTGCATTGAAAGATTTAAAGACAATTTCCTGTAGCTTTCGTAGCTGCGCATAACATGTTGCAGAGTTGCTTAGCATACACTTTAACATTATTCTTTCCTTATGACTGAACCTCTACAAACCTGTATGAAATGATTCAGGTGTAGCTAGTATATTTACCTGAGTTAGAATAGATCAGTGGTCTTCACCTTTTTGTACAATAGCCCCCCTACGGAAAATTTGTTTGAAAATCGCCCTACCTAAAAGTTTTGCGTTGTCTGAAAATATTATTTTGTTTTGAAAATAATTCAGTGCTAATGAAATACAAACGGGCAATCTGGTTAGCACAATACCAAGCAAACAAACAAAACGAGTGCAAACGCGTTTGAAGAATAAACGTCGTTCATTTCTAACAAAAACAGCTGTTTTCAAGTAATGCGAACCTTGCAATGGTGTTTATCTGCAAGCTTTTTCAAAGTATATAATGAAAATCACGACCAATGAAAATGATACCAACGGCATACTGCAAACGTTTGCACTCGATACCAACGACATAGGGCAAATGTCGTTGGTATCTTTTTCATTGTCGTTGGTATCATTTTCATTGGCCGTGATTTTCATTTTAAGGCTATTTAGCACTTCCGTTTTTCAAAGTAGTTTGCAAGTTGGTCAACTTAACTGTATATGGCGTTCCACCGGTCTTGTTCACGTCAAGACGATTGCAGTTTTTATTACGCGTTTGCAGTACTGGGCAGAAACCTTACTCAGCATCACGCCTCGTGAAAGACGCCAGTAGTAATAGTTTCATTTTCCCCCAAAGTTTTGGAAGACGCTCACTGCACTTTAATCCAAAAATTTGACCATCCGTGTGCAGAAAATATAGCACGGGCTTCACCCTCGCTTTGGATGTCAATGAGACGTTCCTGGATTGTGGAATGATTCCAAAGTAACATATATTGTTTTTTGGAATCAATTCAAAATGTTAGTATGTTTCAACCTGCAGAAATCGCCCCATGGGAACTGAAATCGCCTCCCAAATCTCGTAAATCACAAAATCGACCCCACCACCCATAAAATTGCCCCTGGGGGCGATTTCGCCCACGTTGAAGACCACTGGAATAGATGAACGGCCGCAGAAAACAAAAACCAACAAATGAGGTTATGTAAGTGAGTTGAAGATGTGAAAGACAGCTTCATTTGGCACATTAGTTGTTGTGTAAAATTTACTACAACGAATGATATAATCGCCAAACAACCCAGCCAACAGATGGCGGTTTTGAAACGTTTCGCTCTGTCTTTGAAAAAAGCCTAATTGTGTGAGGTTGGCATTTTCTCGGACGTTTTTGCAAAAACCTCCATGTGACGCTTTCAAAATGTTTTGTATTTGTTAATTGGTGCTGACAACTACTTGAACTTTTCAAGAACCTTTGTTCTAACGTGTAAATAACCTCTTTTCACAGTTGGTTTTGATGACAATTTAATTTACATTAACACAACTTTGAAATAGAACGTTTTGCAGACTCTGTGTGATTTCCGTGATATTTGAGTAAAAAACAAACTATCTCTTACTCTTGGATATCCAGGTCTCAAGCAAATATTTTCCGTTAAATTATCTGTTATTGTGCTCATCGGTTTGCATTACTTACAATAGATTAAACATGTGTTGTAGGCTAACAATTTACGTATATAAGACGACAAACGTTGTTAGAACATTGGCCTAACCAAAAAACATTTAGGGCACTCCTTGACGTCCTCTTACAACAATGGTCTCAACGCATGTGATCAAATCTTCCACTAGATCCCATTGTGCTATATAAAAAATGTTTTCCCACTTGAGGCACAGCTTTTCAAAGCTTTCGACAGTTGCCACGCTATCTTGTAGCTTTCACTGGTAGCGATGTCTTGTTGTGGACTCGTAAGGCTAATTCAGTAGTCGCCTACCGTACAGTAAGTTGTAGGTCTCTTTTTGTTTACATTCAACTGTCTCCTTAGAAACTGAGTCCAGTGCACTACAGTGTTGGATAATGTTGTCTGAGAAAAGAATTTGAGAATTTGTCCTGCACTGCCAATAAGCAAAATTCCTTTCAAAGACAACTGTTTTAGAGACGACGTTATTCTTTTGTTGGCAAGAGACTTACCATCATCGTCTCTTTTCTCTCAGGATTCCAAGTTTACGGACTGGATTGGCGGTAAAATAACTATTTTTGTGTCCGTACCTCCAGCTGCGTTCGCGCTGATCATATCCATCACGATTTCTCTTTGGACAGGTGAGATCACTTAGCAAACTGCATGCTGCAAACAGTCTGTCATTAGCAACTTCTTCACTACCGAGACTAGCAGGCAAACAAAGCGATTGTTTTTTCCCATTGCTTGCTGTGGAGTTATGAATTGTACAACCGACAAAATATATGTTCAACCGACAAAGGTATTGAAAAATTTTGAGGAAGAAAAATATCTTAAATCCGCTTATGTATTTGCCAGAAAGTTTGCCAGAATTAGTTGGCTATAGTCGGCAGACCTCTCCTTGATATTTATACCTCTGACTTGCCAGCCACTGTTTCCAAGCTATATGCATACTCTTATGACCTGGGGATTGTACATGCTGTTGGTAACTAGTAGTCAGTGGAGGGATTCTTTCTACATGACGATCCTAACATCCAAACTTAAAGGTTGAAGCTTGGCACAACCAAAACAGTGTCAGCAGCAGAAGTGAGCAGCCAATTGTGAGCTGCTGAAACAGCGAGCAACTGAAGTAATAGGAGAGGTTTGAAAATGAACTAATGGCGGATATTTATTGCATTTCGAAAATAATCTTTAACTACGGAACTATTTTAGTAAAAATATCTGTAGTAAAAGTGTTGTAATTTTAGTCTCTGCATGAAGAGGAGTTCACTATGTATGAAATGAAATTGTCATGTGCCATGGGGACGTTACAAGTTTGAAGAAAATTATGTGTGGCAAGAACAAAACGACTTATCTACAGTATTGTCTCAAGCGTGGTAATGGTTTATTCATCCAATTTTGTGACTCAAATCACGAAATAACACAAATGCAACAAGAGGAAAAAGAATAACATCAAAAAGCAGAAACTAATTGCATGCTAATGAGAATATAAAACATCAAAAACTTCCGGTTTAGCAAATTGATGTGTTCTAACATACTTGAATTACAAAGGGTTGGCGAAAGACCGTGTGGGTCAACTGCTCAGCCAGCCCTGTTACGAACACAAATCAATTTTTAATTGAAGATGTTTCACATGTAATAAAAGATAAGTAACAAGATGTGTCCAAACAACGTCAGGTAAGATATGTGAACAAATCAAAAACAACAAACACAGAGGAGGAATACACGCCTATGTACAGGGGTGGTTGAGAAAGTGGAGAGGTACAAGATATGAGGGAAAAGAGGAGAACGAATCAAGACAATATTGCAAAAAGTAACAAGCATATGAAACGAAAATCAACAGGAATTTTGGCCAGACAGCAGGACATTTTTGTATTGTTTCCTAAATGAATAAGGCGAGGGAGACTTCAAATTTTCTGGTATATCAGACCAAATTTTTGGATCAATATACTTTAAGAAAGCTACCACAGAGATGTTTGTATTCTGGGCAATATATTTACTTGCAAAAGAGCAACCCTTGTTTCATAATTGTGGACTGTGCAATATCAGAAAATTATTTATCAAATTGTTTCGGTAGTTAACCATTATCCATGGAGTACATTGGGAGGATAACAGGTGCCTTCACGTGGCCCTCCTGTACGATATTGCTTGAAATGTCAACCAAACCTATTAACATGAGAGCAACCACTGCTACCCGCACTGGATGTGTTCGGCATGGGGTTGGTCATAAAACGCCCTTCTCAGGGCGCCGCAGCAGAAATGCTGCCGAAGACGACCCACGACCCAACATACTCCAACTGAACACCGAGGGGCTTACTGCAGACCATATCTCTGTCCTAGCCTATAAGAACAAGGCTTTCATCATCGTCCTGCAGGAGACCCACTGCACAACTGCAGATGAGCTAGTGATTCCCATCTTCTCACTAGCTGGGTCAGTCCTGAGCAGGAACTACGGCCTTGCCACGTTTGTCCATGAGCGGTTGGAACGTTCACTGGTCGATCAGTCTCCAGAACAATCAGAGATTGAGTGGTTGTGCGTAGACGTTGCAGGATACAAGATCATTTACGTGTACAAACCTCCACGCTCGCGATTCACACCAACGGCCATCCCGACGTTCCCACATCCCAGTCTGCACGTTGGTGACTTCAACTGCCAACATGTCAACTGTGGTTACAACACAACATCCCCGGACGGTGAGAGTCTGGACTCCTGGGAAACATCCAACAACCTTGGTCTGTTATAAACCCAAAGGAATCAGCCAGCTTCTTCTCTCACGGATGGAACCTCGGCACCAACCCAGACCTGGCCTTCGCGAGTTTCGGCCAGGAGAGCCGACTGCCAGACAGACGTGTTCTAGGAAAGTTTCCGCGGTCGCAACATCGGCCTTCCCTTATAACGCCACCGAACCTCAAGGTCCCTGCCCACAGCGATCTGGTGGAGCGTTGGAACTTTCACAAGGCCGATTGGAAGTGCTTTTGCCTTCTCACAGATGAATCCGTTCAAAGATTGCCACCTCCGGACACATCAAATATTGAGAGGGCATACCAGGATTTTTTCGAGAGCCTACTTTCTGCAGCCAAACAATGTATCCCATGTGGCCGCCGGAAGAACTACGTGCCATGCTGGGACAAAGAGTGCGAGACCCTATATCGCTCGTTTACCCGAGCCTTAGTTGGGACTGACTCTGATAGACCCGCTTCGTCCCTACGATCCCGGCTCGGGCAGAAGAAGCAGAAGCGATGGGAGGACCAATAAATTCCATCAAATTCTCGCACTCTAGCTGCAAGGCGTGGAGAACCATCAACAAACTAACTGGCAGGTCTGGACGCTCCTTTCACCAGTGCCCCATCTCGGAAAACTCCATCACCTCGCCACTTGTGAAGAACGGGGCACACAAGACAGGGGATCTCAAGTCCACCAGGGTGGTGAACAAGGAGCTGTCCGACCAATGGAAGATCCCAACACCTGAGGGTCACAGTAACTCTGAACCCTTTAGGCCGGAGGAGCTTGCTGCGGCCTCACATGCCTGAAGCCAGGAAAGTCTCTGGGATTGGATTCCATCTTCCCGGAGTTCATACTCCACACCGGGTCGGCTCTGAAATCTTGGTTTTGCGACTTCCTCACTTCCTGCATACGCCAACTCAAAATTCCAAAGATCTGGAGAAGAGCACTAATAGTTGTGATCCCTAAGCCAGAGAAGCCATTGGGGGACCCAAAGTGCTATCGTCCCATATCTCTGCTGTGTGTCCCCTTTAAAATCCTCGAGAGACTCATCTACGCTCGTGTCGACCCAATCATCGACCCATTGCACCCTCGGGAGCAGGCGGGCTTTCGACACGGGAGGTCGACCGTAAACCAAGTCACCCTGCTGACACAGGACATCGAGGATAGCCTTTCAGCTAAAAAGAAGGCCGGAGCTGTGTTTGTCGACCTCACAGCAGCCTGCGACACTGAATGGCACCGCGGCCTCATCTGTAATTGCTGCCTGACAGACGCATGGTTTGCATGATCATGGAGATGGTTAGCAATCACAGCTTCACCCTCACCACCGGAAACAGCAAAAGAAGCAGGTTATGACGCCTCAAGAACGGCACCCCACAGGGATCTGTCCTGGCGCCCCTTCTGAACATCTACCTCTCTGACCTGCCAACCACCGTCTCCAGAAAGTATGCATATGCTGACGAACTAGCAATCATGCATGCTGATGGAGACTGGCAGGCAGTGGAAGGGGTGCTGACCAAGTACATGGCAATTGTAGGTGAATACCTCCAGACTTGGAAGCTAAAGCTCAGCACTACAAAACGGTGTTGGCAGCCTTCCACCTCAACAACAAGGAAGCTAAACATGAGCTTAAAGCCAACTTCAACAACGAAACCCTGCCCTTCTGCTCCAAGCCCAGATACCTCGGAGTAACATTGGACAGGTCGCTCACATATTGTCGACACCTTGAGTCACTTCGCAAGAAGTTGACATCACGCGTCGCGTCTTGAGGCGGCTTGCTGGCACGGCTGGGGTGCTGGAGCAACAACTCTACGAATAGCCACCCTAGCCCTGGTGCACTCAACCGCAGAGTACTGTGCTCCTGTTTGGTGACGACACCTTGCGAATTGTGACTGGATGCCTGCGTCCTACACCAGCGGACAACGTTCCAACCCTCGCAGCATCCAAACTGCTGAGCTGAGCTTCGTCGCATTGGAGCCACACGGTCTCTATCACGCCTTGCCATGGAGCCTGGATATCTGCTCCACTCACCGCTCACCCGTCCATCGAGTGCAAACGCACGGCACCTCAAATCGAGACACCCATTTTTACCCGCCGCACAACATCTCACCAGCATATCTGACAAAACAACATACGTGCGGCGCACTGGGAGGATTACCAATGGAATGCGGAGAGNGCGGACAGCCCCACAAGACTCCGCATTTTCATCACCGACACCAGNAACCACCCTCCTGGAATGACCCTCCCAAGAAGAGCCTGGGTCCGGGTTAACCGCCTCCGCACCGGTGTCGGACGTTTCTGCTCTTGTCTGTACAAATGGGGTATGGCCTCATCTGCGGTGAAGTGTGTGCGACCCGGTTGTGTTCGCACACCTTTAGTGTGGGATTGATCCTCGAACCTCAGGAAGGATGGGGATTGTGACGTCATCGATGTTAACTCCGCGCCAGACGAATCGGCCAAAGAGAGCTCTAACTTCCATGTGCATGGAAGTCACTTATAAGTGTCGCTTGCTTGGTCTCTCCCTTCTCCTTGCTTTGGCCGATTTTGCTCACATGTTGCGGTCGCACTAGCGTGACTGCTACAGCGGCCTGTGAGTGTGGCGCAGAAGAACAAACCGTCGACCATGTTGTCCTGCAATATCCAATCCATCGACCTCCCCATGTACCGCAAGGCCTGACGGTTCTGGTCGATGAGACAATAGAATGGCTGCTGCTCAAAACCTGCCCCGAGAACTAGTGCGGCCAAGCAGTGGTTTCAACAACTCGTTCAAAAGAAGAAGAAGAATGGAGTACATTAATTCGGCAACTGACAATTTAAATAAGTCTGGAATATTTAAAAAGCTGTGCTTAGAACAGAATATAGTTGTTTTAGTTTTGTCATATTTAATAGTTCTTACAGTTTTATTCTGCAATTTAATTAGAGGGGCTGAAGGGATTTTATTAGCTTTTCCGCAGTTAAGTATCGAGTAAGTTAAAAATGAAAAAGAGCAAAGTATACAGATTTGAGCACTAAAATTTTTGCATCGTGTTTTAATTTGAACAACATTCCCCATGATTTGGAGAATTGTGTCACCAACTTTTGATTTTGAGGCTTCCAAGTGAGCTTATCAGTTGTCAAGATATCCTAAGCTACTTTGTTTTAATATTGGTTGATAATTAATAGAAGAAACTGATAAATTTGTATTGCTGAAATTGTTAAAGAACATGAATTACTTTTGGAATAATTGGTACATAATTTGTTAGCACGAACCCAGTAATCAATTTTTTTGAACTCATTGTTAACCAGCTTTGTAAATTTTCGTGGCTTTTCCCTGAGATATGAAAATCGATATCATCAACATATAAAATGGTATTGAAGTTGACTTTTACAATGTCATTAATATACAGGGTGTCCATAAAGTCTCTTTACAATTTAAAAAAACTATTAAAAAATGAAATGATGAGATATCGCAATGAAGTTTGTTTTATGTTAATCAATATTTCATAAAGTTTTTATTGACACTAAAATTTATTGTTTCAGAAAAAATTTCTTAATTAAAATTTCTTATGTTTAA
>JGI24158J21664_10013455_pt1 | contig 10793 bp, 7 predicted proteins | sample Ectturendosymbi3_FD_21664 | JGI IMG/M metagenome (IMG submission 21664)
TAATAACGTTTTCCAGACAAATATTGTTCAATTCAGCAATAATTTGTCGCACAATTCTGTTATAACATGAATGTTTTTTCAAGGCATCTTCAACTGCTTCATTAACTAAATGTCTCTGTAAGCTTGGGTAAAGTGCTGTAACATCAGCTGCTGTAATATAGAACGTTGACTTGGTTGTACCTTTTTCAAAGCTTTCTTTGTTTGTTTTTTGCCAGGAAGTTAGATCTTCAATGTAGTGTCTACTGTCTTTACAAAATTCGTTTAGACTTCCGCTGCAATATTGAACACTGATAGGTCAAAGCAAAACTTCCAAAAAGGCTGTAATACGTGAAGTAGGGATATTGCCTGCGGATTGCAATGAATGCACTGGTATATCAGCAACTTCAGCATGTAGCAATTCTTCGACAGATAGTTTGTGTTTTGAAAATAGGGTAAGCATAAGCTGGAGTATTACAACGAAAAAATTTTGCAATAGCTCCGGGTACTTTACCGTATAATTTTTCGTATAATTTCAAACCAGTGGTATGTAAAAGCATACAATCATTGACAATTTTCAGTTCATGGAGTTTTATCAATAAACTATTACAAGTCTCTCTGATCTGTTCAAAATGTTCAGAAATGGTGCAAGAAAACCATCATCACAGTTTCGAAATCTTTTAATTCTCTAAGCATGATGCTATTATAATCTTCGTAATTCAGTATCACTATTTTACCGTCCTTATCAGAGCTACAAATTACTATATGTCTGTTCTTTACAAGAGAGTTGAGCTTATTCAAACTGTTTCTTTGTTCTTTCGGCAAATTGTTTTTCTTGCGGTAGTTTTTCTGAACGTCTTCTTTTAAATTGCGCAGTTTAGATAGAACCATATCAACATACGCGTTAGTCTTTTCAACAAGTTGCTCCCTATTAGGTCTGGAGTTTTTCAGAGTTTTACTTTTTAGGTAAAGGGTTGCTCATTTCAGATTCGTCACCAAGTAGCGCTCGCTTATCAGAGCTACAAATTACAAATTGAATAACCTCAACTCGCAGCACGAGCAGTTCAAACAGGAAATAAAACTGCTCCACTCTCAAAGCAACTGTTGGTCTTTTAATTAAAAGTAACTTTCAGTTTCATTACTTTTTTGAACGAGTATCAGAAAAGATTCAGCAGAGGAAGTCCTGAAAAAATATTCCACGTGCTTTGAAGCTATTCTCAGATGAAGCAACATAAGAAAAAGTTGCCATTCCTTGTCAGTCATTTGCAGTGTTGATATCACTGTTTGAAGGAAATAACAATTAATAATTGTTAACTAATATCCCATGTGCTGGACCTTTCTAGACTTTCATCCAAAAATCATACCTGGAATCACTGTTGGTACAAGGTGCTCTGTTTTTGTGTGATTCATAAATATTCCTTGTTCACTAGTAACGTTCAGTCATTCAGGTATATGTTCTCCACAACAGCTAGAAATTTTCAAGTGAAAGTTTCTAAGTCTGCAGGAAATCAGTGATATAATCCCTGGAAACTTGGACTGTTTTCCAGGACTGATGCTTCACTTGAATGAAGAGTTTGTATTGCACCAATCTAAAAAAATTGGTTCACCCTTTCTGTCACTACCTTCTGTATATCATCGATAGAACTGAGTAAAATAAAAAACAACAAAAAAAACTTTTTCATGGCCACACATTGTCTAGGCTTTGTATAAGATAGACCTCTTTTCTAATCCCCTCATTGAATATTATGTGCATTGCATGCAACAAATTTCACTTACTCTTTCAAAAAAATTGACGCATTTCGAACCATGGCCTCAGCATCCAAAAGCTTTTGCCATGAGTGCAAAACCCACAATACATCTGAGTTACGATTAATAGCAGCTGTAGTAACCAATGACAAGTCATTTTTTTCTGAAAATATAAAAGATTTTATGCATATTCCATGATTTTACGTTATAAGCTACAGTACTGTAAAGAGTAAAATAGCATATTTTCTGTTTTTACTTCTTTTAATAATATCAACTCTAAAATAATATGTAGGTCTTTGAAATTATTACAGCAAATTTGCAAATAACACATTCTTCAAACAATTACATGTAAAATCGTCTCTGGACTGTATTTTTTATGAATAAATACACACTATTTTCCGTGATTTCGCTACGTTTATGAAGAAAAAACTTTTTCCATAGCATTAGACATAAGTGCAGCTCTGTTTCATCATTCAAATGCATGTACTAAGTCAATTAAATAAGCTTATTCCTGCTGAAACAATATCAAAACAACCTATAAATGTATACTTCAGTATACTAAAGTCTGACTCATGAAGCTCAGGCTAATAAAAAACAAACATAAATCCGATTAAGAACATAATAAAAACTTGACCTAATTTCATAACTGAGCATCAACACATGCACTGCATAATAAAATAATCATGCTTTATATATTTAAACATCAGTTTGTAAATGATCACTCATTTACTTCTTCACTGAAACCAGCACAATTCTGAAATGGGTTTTAAAGTTCAAAACAAAAGTGGTTACTTTTGAGATATTTGGTCATAAGAGCAATCAAGGTAATCACACCTTCACTTTTTCCACAAAAAACATAAAATTTTAGACCTGTGTGAAAATGTTTTCACCACCAATATTTTTCATTTGAAATCATAATTTTTACCACAACCAAATTAGATGCATGTTTGCAATGTGAACTTCATAGGTCCACATCAAATTCTTGCCCAGTATAAATAAGTTGTAACATTTTACCATAAGAAAACTTGCTACAAAACTTATGTTAACACTTTCTGGACACTTTTTCAGTAAGACATCAAACTTTCTCTGGTAAAATACTTTTACGAGTAGAGCACTTTTTGCAGTTCCATAACTTTGTTCTGAAACTGCATTTGACCTTTCCGTGTTAACTTCCTGTGTTCACATAGGTTTGAAATTACAGTTCCAAAATAAGACTAGAAAGTAAATGCATAAAATTAAAAGAACATTTGAGTATAACTTACCAAACACCGAATCTAATACATCTACTACCATTTCCCATCCCTCAGAAGATCCAGAGTTGAGGTTTTCAAACACAATATATATCTTTTCTGCTTTTGTGTCAGAAGCATCCAATTGTTTTGCTGCACCTGCAACATTCACTGCAATTTTACTATCCTCTGCCTCCAGGATACTTAACAAATCTAGACATCGACATTCTCTAGAATGACTTCATGAAGGTTTGGGTTCAATTTTATAATTTGGGCATAAATAAGCTTCAAGTTTTAATGACATTATTTGGAAAAGTATGACCAAAATCTTTAAAATGTACAAGTACACTAATGTAATGTTTTCTTGAAGTTGCATTTACACCTCTTATAGGAAGTTTAGTTGCAGTATTAGTGGCACATGGCACATTTGTAAAAAACAATGACTTGCTTAGTTGACCGTGATGTCTAAGAGCTTCTCAGTCCGATGGACAAGTGTTGTCATGGTTTAAATGCTAGCAAGCTGTTAGCAGCTTCTTGTCTGTGTTGTGTGAACTGTAGGCTAAGCCCTAACCTTACACCCATGATAACCCCTTGCCTCTTTGCATATCATACTTGTGGCATGACCACTTCAACCAACCGTGTTCGACTAAAAGCAAAATGGCCCCAGCACAGCTGCCTAATAAGGCAAAATAGACACTACCTTAAAAAAAGCAACAAAATATAAAAACGACACAAGCGTAAGACCAAAGAGTAATTATGAAGATGACACCATACAAATGTCATTACGTAAATGACATGAAATGAAGATGACTTACTATACAATTATGGAATCCATCCACAAGTGTATTCCAACAGGTTGAATATAAAACGGATTTGCAGCATGTTAGTAAACACTATTTAACACGTTTGAAGCTGGTGTACGAGTATATCGTACTTAGAAATCATGCACTGAGCTGCTAATTTCGTGCCACTTTGCAACTCGCCAGTCTGTTGTGCTAGAGAGCTATTCAAACCCTCAAAAGGCTCGGCAAGTCTTCTGGTTTGCAATGAAAAAAATGTTTGGATTTGGGTTTCAGTTTTTTGTGGGTGACGTCATAAGTGGAGTAGGTTTTTGGCCATTTTGGCTCAGGTTACCTGGCCCTGGGCCCAACCGCTAGATGGAAGTATTTGGCTCAAGTTTTTATTGGAAACTAGGCTAAAATCCAGGTCTTTTGCACCTTTGATTGGGTTTGTAGCATTTCTTGTTCAAGAGTTAAATGATCAATTTTATGTTTTTAAGATTTCAATACAGAAGATGTGTAGGGTTATGCGAAATTGATTTTCTATTAACAAAATTGCTGATAGATTCAAGTGCATCACCTTTGTGAAGAATAGTCACTTTTTTCAACCATTAGCAAAGCCTCATCCAAAGGAAAACATAGAAAGGTAGGTGTTACTATAGCATGAGGTCTACTGTCCTATGTCACCTAGCCAGGTGCAGCCTGAGCTCATTCAACATTCAAATATGCCTCGTGACCTAATTTATGATCAACATTCAAACAAGCCACATGACCTCACCCTGATTTATATATATAATGACATATATATGTGAAATATATGATGACATGTTTATTTTTACCTTACTTACTGTCAGGGTTGCAGAGTCAGTGTCAGAGTCACAAAGAATCAGAGGTTTTTGAGTGAAGTCAACGTCGGATTCCTAACAAAACTAGGAGTTGGAGTCAGATTATTTTACCCAACTCCGACTCCAGAATTCTAATTAAATCATTTTTTTACGTCACACTTCTACGTTGAGAATTCTTGTTTCAAGAAATGGTACAATCTTTTTTGAAATTTTTATTGAAACAGAATTCTTGCTGTGTACGTACCACGATTTCCATTGACTGCTAGTTGCTACAAAATTGCTGAAAGCCAAACTTCATTCACAATATGTTAAGGAGTCAGAGTCGTGAGTTGGAAATTTTGGAAACGTTGGACATTTTACCTGTAACTCGCAACCATGCTTCATAAAACTCAGATAGATCTCGCGCTATAATACTAAAGGGAAGTAGATTTCACTGTATAGTGTGGTAGATGTCACACTATATTATCACCAAAAATGTTACCATTTCAATGTTTATTTTTTACAAGATTTTCTTGCTTTGCATTATATGTAATCTTGTTGTAAGCAGATTCTTTCACATTTATATGCTGAAATTAACTTCAAAGTCTTGATAAACAATATTCTATAGTATACTAAGGGTCTTGAAATTACAACCCACGAGCCAAACTTAGCCCACAAAGATACTTTACCAATAATGAAAAAATAACATACAGTATTTATGAAAAATTTGTCACATATTTACAAACGATTGATTTGGTAGAATGTAGCATATCACAAATTATATAATACAGCCAGATGTGTGTTGGCTAGGTATTAGGGCTCTTCAGGCTGACTTGGCCTTAGCTATCAATCAGAGGTCTTTGTTAGTATTAGGTATCTCCCATCTGAATCCAGATTTTCCCACTCTGCAAACAAGCAATTTCATCATATTTTTAATAAATGTGCTTTATTGTTAAAGACATTCTTGCTTTGACATTCTTTTATTTTCACCCAGGAGTTTATGTCCAGCCCTTGAACGGTTGTGGAACAGCTTATGTGGCTCTTGGACAAAAATGTTTGGAGACCACTGGTCTATACCATAAAATGAAAGGATGTTGATTAATAAATAATTAAATATTATTGGGTTTATCCAAAATTTCTTTGTTTAATCCAAAGCAGGACCATTTTGTTCAAATGACACTTCTTTATAGCAGTTGTTGAGAAGTCTAAAGATCCAGCTAAAGCTGCCACAGTTAAAGCAACAGAAAAAATCTGAGCTTTATCCAACATTCATTCACTTGCAATTACAATAAATTTTGTCTTTTACTCAAAATCAATAACAGAGCAAAACACAATTTAAATTTACCTTCATTTATAAATCCTTTGTTTCTTAAAATCCTAACCAACTTTTCAATTTCTTCACTTTTTAAATTCTCACAGAAAACAGGGATGAAGACTTTCTGCACACCTTCATCCATTTTAATTTATCTCTGATCCATACTCAAATGATCACCTTATACTTAGATTTTCAAGGTCATTTACATACAAGTGCTAGTAAAAACCAAAGCAGATGAATAAATAAATCACTTTTACAGGCAACCACTAAAATTGACTACCAACTTCTAAAGCACTTTTTTTTTAACCAGCTGAAGTCAACATGATTTGAGATGGTTTTATATCTTAAATAATTGTTTTAAGCAATATAATGTCAATTGTTACAAATCAAAATGCAGAATATACTATAAGTACACACTATTTTGTGTATATTAGAGCAGCAAATGTGTTTGAAAAAAATTATTACAATTAATTGCAATGATCTTCATTGTTTTTAGCACTTAATATCTACATTTCAGAAAAAATGACTTAAAGATACTATAGAAATACAAAAAAATTAGAATAAAAAAAGGTAGAATTATAAATAAAACACTGAAAAAACAGTTGAATACCTCAGAAGTGGCCCGAACCAATCAAATTCAACAACAGAAGTTAAAAACTACAATAAAAGAAAAATGTAACACAAATACCAAAAACAAACATTCAAAACTGAGTGATGACAAATATCAATAAAAAGAATATATTTATTTGTTTTGTTAAGTCCTTTTTCAAACAACCTATACATTTATTTAGACATAATTTACCTTGTTGAAAAAAAATTTTTACAAATTGTAAAGAACTTATTATTTTTTTTTAAATTTTGCATTTTGTTTATACTTCATTGTAGCTCATACAAACTTTTAAAGTCTTGGAAAACAAAGTAGGAAGTTGTTTCTAAACACCAGTGATAACACCGAAATAAATGGAAATTTTTTACAATTTAGTAATAATAACAGCAAAGCAGGTCATTCTTTTAATTAATGGTCAACCTCAAAAAAGTTATTAAATATTCCATTTCCAAGCTTACTTGACCTAAAATATATTTATTAGAGATTTCCTTAAATTTAACTCACACCTTCAATATTGGGGGTTTTCCAAAAAAAGTAATGTTGGGTACCTCGACATTTTTGAGAATTACCCCATATATACTAGTTTAATAAAACACCTTGTAACAAAAGTCTAAAACATTATTTCATTTGGTAAATAAACTGTTTTTCTTCATCGTTTTCATACACAAACATATGAACTTGCAAAAAAACGATACAGTCGGTACCTCATCAACATTGGATTGGTATCTGTACATAGACCGGCATCTTATCTTGAAATTCCATTCCATACAAATACTTACACTAACAATGAAAGTGCTAAAATTTCAAATGCATGCTTCAAAACTTGTAATGCAATACTGTGTTCCATGTGATGTGTTTCCTACTTTTTTTCTCAAGCTTGTTCTCAATACATTAAAGGTTTTGCTGAAAGCAGCAACTGATATTATATTAAGTGAACAAATTAAATATATAACATATATCAATCTTGACACATGCTCATGTGAAACATTACTAATTAATAAAACAATGACAATAGCAATTAAATTATTGGTACTTGACATAATTCAGTCACATAATTACCATTAGCACCTTCAGCACATTAGGGTAATACTAAAGTATAAAAAATTATGAGCAGCAATAAGTACCTCACCTAAGCTCTACATAGCACAATTCTACACAACAGATTTTTCCCAATAGGTTGCAGATGTCACGCAGTTAATATAGGCAGCTAATTAAAAAATCCAGGTTTTAGACATGGCACTACATGCTATACTAACACTACTTTAAAGGTTATATTAACAGTACAATACAGGATTAAAAATCTATCAAAGATTTAATCAATCGGACATAGCACACAAGCAAGTAGAACAAATAATGCCTACTGTATTTTTCAGACCATGAGCTGCGCTAAAAATTCTTTAATTTTCTCAAAAATTGGAAGTGTGCCTCATGATGCAGTGCACCTCATAATACAGTGCGCCTAATGTATGTGTAGCACCCAAGAGGAGGTCCAACGAAACTGTTGTATTCCTTTGCGGCGATACATTCACAGATAAACGCCAATAAACCATGGCAAGTTGATATATACAGGGTGTCCCAGAAGTCACGCATCATATAATAATTTTGTTTTTTTTCACCATACAATAATTTGTTTGTTTTTTATGTTTTTAATGCAGAGGGTGAACAATTTGAGCATCTGTTAAGATTGTGATCAATAAAATTGTTATTTATATGTATTTTCATAAAAATCTGCATGGTGCACGACTTCTGGGACATGCTGTATGTAACCAGCCACAGATTTAAGGAAACAAGCTTTTAGAAAAATGCCCATACCAGGACTAAGCAGTTTCAAAAAAATTCCTGGCAAAAAAACGGATCAGAAACAAAGGCACTTTAACATGCAAGAATAAATCCTACTGCACAGCAACACATATCCAGTGCCGGATTAAGAGAGCGCAGGGCCATAAGTTAAAAATACTCTTGAAGAAACTGAACAATTGATTACGTGGGCATCCATGTGATTGCCATTAAGCATACTGAATTTCATAAGTATGAAAAATCTGGTCCTAAATAGCAAATGGTAGACAATATGAGCAACATAGCTATTTTTACCAAAAACGTATCTACTGTATGTACCTTTTTACCAAGAAGGAGAATACATTACTGCACAGCTCACAAGTACCAGAGACAGTAATTAATGCTTCCAGACTCATCAAGAAATTTGATCATTGACAATGGAGTCTAAGTATAAATGGCCAAGTCGATTGTCAGAAGCAGCAAACCTACTGTTTAGAATTGCATTTTCTAGACTTTGTTATAGCAAATTTATTTATGATTCTGGTAGTCTATTTTGCATAGATGTTCATACTCTATATGACTTAGAATCAGGCTGTTCAGCTTGTACTGTCTAATGATGCTCCTTTGTTGATTCTGACATCTTCAGCTTAGAAAATGGTCGTTATCCACTGCAGTTAGTCACTGTGAGAGTTAAATAATTACGCAAATAATTTCCCACATTTGCAAAAGAAGACTCCAAGAACACTACCCAATGACTAGTAAATAAATGTCAAATCCAGAGCTGACAATAATACTTTTTGGAAAAAAACATATATTAGACTCATCAAAACATCCAAATTTGATCAGAATCGCAGGTAGAAACAAAAGTGAATCTTTCTGCTATCTACCATACTTGAGCATCTTTAAGTCACAAAAGGTGCAAATGAATATATACTGTAACTTTGCTAATGAACTTTTGTGTCTACGAAAATTATTATATCACAGTAACATGGACTTGTTTGCATTTCTGATGGTAATCTGGCAGCATTTACAACAATTAAATCTTCATTCCCAGAATAAGCTACTTATGTAGCTAACCTTGGAGATCTGGATCTTGCAACAATTCTTCCCTATAATTGCGGTGTGTTCCACTTCAGTTTTTTGTTTGGGCTTGCTTCTTTGTATATTTGTCACTTGAACTCATGGCACCAACTTATTGCAATATTAGCTATAGCTAATATCAACAGCTTATACAGCGCTATTTGCTTGTTTATATGTTATGCTGTAGGTATACTAAGGTGCCATGATGAAATTAAAATAAAGGAAGATGTAACTACAAAAAAGAAGTATTTCACTATTATAAATCATACCCTATCTTAAAAATCACTGCTGAGCAGTAAATTCCTCAAAACTCCAGATTTTCAGAAGAAAAAAAAAGAAAAACCAAAAAGGCATTGAAAACCCAGATCTGGGTGCAAACCTCAGGTGGGGTGCCACTGGGCAAATCATTTTGAAAGTACCAAGAAGTATGCAACTTACAGACAGGTCAATGTGATGTAATAACAATGCAATCAAGCAATATCTGGAAATTACTCCGATTTCGCCTCATTGCTTGAGTGGTCCCATAATTTTGCAAATAACTGTAAAATTATTTAATTTTCACATCACAGTAGTCTAATGTGAAAGCATTGAATTGAACACTTCTACTTAATTGCTTATGGCAAATTTAGCAAAATAATGACTTCTTGGACTAAAACATTCTATACATATAATCAGAGGTGGATGCTAGGGCAGGCAAATGAGGTGGTCATCTCAGGCCCCTTTTTGAGAGTTCCGCACTTAGTTTTGGCATTGTTTTGTTAAAAAGTTCATTGATCACTCTAAAGTCAGACATGATATATTGTAAAGAAATCATGTTTGTCAAAATAAAGCAAAAATTATGTGCAAATGTACCAAAAAGAGTCTCTCAACAAATTTAATGCATAGGCAAAGAACAATTAAAATTCAAATGACTTCAAAGAATTTAAATGCAAAATCGACTTTCATGCAGATCTTATAGTAATCCTAGACAAAATGAAAAATGCTATCAAAGACTAAATTTACTGCATACCATGTTTAAATATGAGGCTCCCTTTCTAAGAGTTTGCCTCAGGCACCTAAATTCTAATACTGCATGTGGCAAAAAACAATTTTTCACAAAAAGGACTGCGGGGCCAGTAGCAATTGCTACTATTGTTAATCCAGCACTGCACGCATCGCGTTTCAAAAGCATAGACAATGTGGTGGTCTGTGCCTAACAGTTTTCTTCAGCTGTAATCAGCACATGAGGAATATGCACAATTTGGCTGGAGGAATTNCTTGGACATAACAGTATGAATCTGATTATGCTTTCTCACCTAGAACCAATTATATGTTGTAAATGGTGCTATTTATGTACTGTATTTATTCGAATATAACACGTAAAATTTTGTACAGAATTTTAATCAAAAATTAAGGGTGCGCGTTATACACGAGTTTTTTCATCAGCACGCTTTATTTTTATTTCTTTTTTTGGACACTGAT
>JGI24158J21664_10013458_pt1 | contig 10791 bp, 10 predicted proteins | sample Ectturendosymbi3_FD_21664 | JGI IMG/M metagenome (IMG submission 21664)
CTGACTTCGTAAAGTAGTGCAAGGAACGTTGCTATGCTTGAGAAATTGTCAAATGTTGTTGAAAAAAGTGACGAACTTGCTAAGAATTTGAAGACATCTATAATAGACCACCTTCAATCTCTTGAAATAGAGTGCCAGTGATATTTCTCTGAGCTCAAGAAGATGCATTTTCACGAAATAGTTCTCTACCTCTCTGGTTATAGCCAATATTTTGATGAAGTAAAGGACCAATTTTGTGATCTTCGGAATAATTCATCAGCACATGATATTTTTCATGAAATGCAATTTTCTCGGTTCTGGTGAGTTGTGCGCGAATTATATCCGCAACTGTCTGAACTGGCTTTCCGAATATTGCTTTCGTTGCCACAGTATATCTCTGCGACAGTGGTTTCTCAACTTTGGCTCACATCAAAACGGAGGCACGAACCCAAACTAAGGTCGAGCATGATAAAAGGTTAGCACTGTCAAGCACTTAACCACGAATTTCGAAGTTGGCCATGCGGTCAATTTGTGGTAAAAATGTTATGGTAGTTTGTTCCATTTTTCTAGAACAGCATTTTGCTGTAATCATAAAGGTTATAATGTCACATGTACCGGTATTAAAAACAGCGTAGGAAGGGATCACAATTAAGGTAAGCAAAAGTACAAAAGGTGTCACGAACCGAAAAAGGTTGAGAGACACTGCAATAGAAGGAAGGTATGGCCCTCCGCTAAGTACGGCCTTCTCAAAGTGGCCCCCGAGTCAAATTAATTGCCCACCCCTGATCTAAGGTAACCTTCTGCGGTGAATACGCTGCTCGCGGTGCANTAATGACCACTAGTCGACTTGTNCCCAGCTTGTGCTGACAAGANCGCGCTGCATTGTACTGNTCCTGAACATCCTGAACAAGTAGAAAACGAAATACAGCAAGCTGTTGATGACAAAGGTTGTAAACCATATGCCGTCGTCAAGNCCGTAAAAGGCATCTCCGCAGAAGACAGTGAGGCAAAGCTGTCCCTTTCATTCTTGCGATAAACACGTACTGTGTTTCCAGATTAACGTTTCTTTTCAATGAATAAAGAAAATACTCTGAAAGGCTTACGCTTTGGGCCCATCGCTTTCTACATTACAATTTATACGTGAAGCTTTGAAATAATTCTGTGTTGATTGGTTTGTACAGCTTTGCGACGTATCTAGGTTAAGCTTTTTTTATTTTTCATGCTTTACGGCATCAGCACAGTACACGCACAGCGCGACATTGTCAGCACGAGTCAACTGCTGCACAGCGAGCAGCGTTTTCATCGCAAAAGGTTACTTTAGGTCGAATGCCGCAAATCGGGATCCCATTGCATCATCTCCCCATAACTGGACGGGCTGCAAAGGAAACACACGAAGAGCGCATCCGACGAAAGCATTAGAGGCGGTCAAGTGTCATTCGGCGCCGAAACAACCCGGCCATTGTAGACAGCAGTACAAATTTTCATTGGCAGCTCTGATACCGGCGACAACGTGCAATTACAGGCACTTACTTAAAATTTCCCGACGTCTTCTGCGTGAACGGCTTCTCGGTGTTCGCCTCGACGCAGACGACGTCGAAGCCGATGCTGTACTTGCGCGGCGCACGCAACTCGACCAACAGTTGGCATTTATCGGCGGTCGTTCCCTACAGGCGAGAAGATCAACAATGTGAGCGCAGTGCATGGCGCGGTCAGCCCTGAATTTCGGGAGCGGCCAAATATTTTGGCTTTAAGCGTGCAACAGTATTATTTGGTTTTGGGACAACGCCTCTCGAAGCACAAAACGACAGGATATGCTAGAAATTTGGGGGAGACCATTGCCCCTTTGACCCCCCCTGGCTACGCGTATGTTCGAGAAACTGTCCGTTCAGCAGAAGCGTCAGCTGGCAGTCAGGCTCATTTGAAAGCAAAGTACTACTGCCAAGTCATCACGACAACTTTTATCAAGTCTGACTGAAACATTAACATTTCCACATTGTCGAAGGTTTTCTACGCACACGGCGTTTGTCAGTGCAACTTACGCATTCGTTTGAGCCTGATCTGTCGATGAATCATACCGCTGTCGATTAACACCTTGTTCACTGCTGTTACAATGGCATCTAAATCTTTGTTAGGGCGCATGCTTCAGTTTCACCAGTGGAGGGCAGGGTACACCAGTCCAGGAGAAACACTTTGTGGGACGGCCTTCGTAGTGCGCCGGCACCCTTTTAGTCCCGCGTGCGCCAAAATTCTCGCGGATTTTAAACGCATTAAAAGCTATAACTCGCCAGCTACTATAGCTACAGATCTGTTCAAACCATCCATGGATTCAGCAAGTCTTCTAGTTTCAATTAAAAAATACGCTGTTTGATTTGGGTGGGGGGGTTTCTCTTGGTGACGTCACAAAGAAGGCAGGTTTTTGAATCTTTGACCCACTTTAACTGGCCCTGGGCGCTAATCCAATGAGCCATTTTTATGGCTCAAAATTTTTTTGGAAACTAGATGGATCATCCGCGTCTATAGAGGTCTTGATTGACCTTCTAGCATGTCTCGAACAAAAGTTATGGCCCAAAAACCCCGTTGTACTCAAAATTCCAAAAAGTGCAGAAAAAGCATGAGTCTCCCACTGACGGCATTCTTGCCTGAGAAAAACTGCCGCGAGCTATCGATCGAGAGCTATTTGATGCGACTTTTATATTTTGACACGCTGCCCAAAATAAATACCAGTGCGTGCGTATCCACCACAAAATCGATCAAACAAATCCCATTAAGATCGATGTAAGGGTCGATAATCATCATCTGAGTTCGAACGAAGTCGAGCTGCGATAATGTCAAAGGCAGGCCGGAGATCTGCGACCTTAACACGCATTTTTTTGGTTAAGCCGCACGATAGTATCGGACGAGCGGAAGAGAATCATCTGCTTTTTATCGGAAATAGTTTTGCTCGGGTAAACACTGCTTGGAATGCATTACCCATGACTGGCTAGCACAAAAGCAAACCAATAATAATAATGTCTTCGCGCGCAGAAAGTCATGATACTTTTACATTTTAAAATCGGCAGACAGGCTTTTCTCACGACAGCGACACCATGCGTCGCGGGAAACGTTTCAAAGTGGGGCAGTTCGGGGGATTAGTTCGTGTGGCTGCAGATGAAAGTCGGCATGTTGAAGCTGTGATCGCGTTAAAAAATGCTCGAATCAAAACAGCATTGGCCGAACTTACACATTACGACATGCCGAGATTCGATCCGGAGACCACGGCCACGCTCCGGCGGCAATCAGATTAATGTAAGAACCCTGGAAAAGTCAAGCACACGCAGGTGGACCTCACACACAGCTGACACATGCTATTCTCAGGAGAAAAACGAAGTAACCTGCTCCACAACTAACTCAAGGAGGTCAGTCAAATGCCAACAGGGAGCAGAAACGCGTGGTTTGACAACGAGTGATTCACCCTCAAAGTAGACATCTAGCGGTTATAATCTGAGCGTAAAACAAGCGCACGGTGTCCAGCAATAAGGTATGTCACAACATCTGTTTAATAACTTTGACTGAGACCTACGACTTAACTACACAAAACAAATAATGCAAATTTTACAAAAACAAAGCATATAATGGAAATTTTACACTGAATTCGGCCGCCACATCAACTTCAACTTTTGCTTCAAATTCTTTGCAAGCAATGTCTGAAAATATGTTATGATTTGCTTTTGCCAGCATGTTCTTCTTTCTACTGCAATCTAAACAATCGAGCTGACTGAGAGGTTCACTCAGAACCGTGAAAATTACGGGAAGAAATATTAAGGCAAAGAGAGAAAAACATAAAGGAACCACCGGTGGTACATTCAACGCATCAAAGGTAGTAGGTTAGCAAGTTTGCTTGCGAGAATTCTTGTTTTAAGTTCGATTTCTGCTGAAGATTAACAAGGTTTCCGTTTCGAGTTTGCCTTTTTGTCTTTTGTGAAAGTTTTCAAACTTTTTCCAATCGCATAATAATCTGTCTGGCATTTGGAACGGCGGACATCCGGGTAACTTTCCGCACAGTTACTTTTCGACTCGATCAAATGCGAGAAACGTGGCAACGGGTCGGGCCGTTTCATCCAATCACGTGCGTCGCAGCCGAAACCGACAGCGCCCTCAACCGGCCAAACTTTCCGCAATGACTAATACTAAAGCAAGTGCAGGATTCGCGGGTGAATGACAGCGTTTAATTAAGTCTTAACAGGTGACATCAGCTGCGACGCTGTGTCAGCGCCCACGCGGGCCTTTTAAGGCAACAAGGAAAAACTTAATTACCTTCAAACTTTAAACTAGTTACCGGATTGTTGCAAGTTTTCCACCGAGTGCGCGCTGGATCCAGCCGCTTACAAAACAACCGAAATTGCTTTCAAAACAATCGACTTGAACGCAATTTGACTCACAAGAGAAAACGCAACCTGGTATTTTGTACACCCGGGAATTGCGCACATGCAGCCGGCGCCGCAAACGTACCGCTTTCTATTTCAACATTTCGAGGCCGGATACGATAACAATCACGAGGAATGTGTGTGTTGGGGATAGGTCGCGGGCCTACATGAGGCCAAAGCTTAAATTGTTCGAGCCCGCTTTAAGAGTCAGCACCCTCAGAAGTCGTCGCGTACGTACACACCGTTCGTTTGTTTATTGTCGACCGGGCAGAACGTACGTAATCGGCCGGTATGAACAAACAAATACAAGTTTACGTATGAGACGAGCAAATGCAATCAATCAACTCTTTCTGAACAGCAGGAGCGGCAAGGGACTTCAAAACGAAGCTTGTAAACGGGACGTGGTATTTTCGATGGCAACACAATCCGCGCGCGCTTTACCAGGACGAGCAGCCGGACCTGCGGCAGCGTCCGCGAAAAATGCGGACTGTCCGCGTCGCGCGCTACTGCGAGCAACAAACAAACAGAGCGAGTCGGTCACGCTTGTTACCTCGAGGTCGACTTGATAGATGGGATTCTGGCCGTACGTTGCTCGATTGTTGGCGCAGCCTCCGGCCGTGTCCTTCGTCCATTCTCCTTGGAGCTGGAAAAAAAAGAGATGTAATCGTGCGAAGGTAGATGATGATATCGGCAGCAAATCGGCTTTGGCACCATTTTCGACACACCGATCGGTGCCGCTTGGACGGTGGGTCTGACCACAGATATGGGCGTCGGAAGGGGAGGGCAGGGGGGCCAAGGCCCGCCTAGATTTTGAGAACTTCAGCAAAAAAGGTTGTTTTCTTAATTTCGAGTGGGAAAAAACAAATTTCACCACTTTTGGCCTACCCCCTGGAAAAACTTTGGAAAAATCCCCTAGTGTCGTCCCCCCCCGGAAAAAATCCTTCCGACGCCCATGACCACAGGGCGAATTTCGGATTGGAAGGTAGCGAAGGATCAACAAGACTGCGTTGCCTCTGACAAGGGAATGTCATGTACCAACCATATTTGTAGACGAACCCGAGTCGCATATTCATAAACGTATGGCCAAACAGGTGGACAAACCAAATATCTGCATAAATCTCTGCACCTAAGGGAAAGTGCGCTTTGAAACAAATCTAAGATATATTGGCAAACCATTTTTTTGCCAGATTCCCTTTGTATATTACATTGGTGGCAACATCTGCCGAGAGTATTTAAAAAGTAGCGATGGCATGCACGTCACGCGGTGTGAACAGCTTCATTGTTGCGTCAAGAAAGAGCAAATTACAAGGCCAAGCGTAGAAACCACAAGCATTCGCGTTTATCTGCTTTAAAATGATGAATGGTAGGTTTAAAGAAAGAAGTTAATCAGAAGGCCAATTACGTAAAAATTCAATTAGGTGAAAGCTAACGCCAAAGGACTTACTTCTCTAGATGCTGACATTCACAATGAGTTCAATTTCATTTTATTACGGGTAGAATTATTGTTTCTAAATACTAAAGCCAAAAAATCGACGTAACTAGACTCAGACTAAAATGATACACATGACAAATGCGCAATTTACCGTTCATCGTTGTCTCCGCCGCAATGGCCACCAAGCATCTGACGCCTCAAAATTTTACAAAAACATTCAAACTAATAATTCAGAACGGGAATAAACTTTGTCACATGTTCGTTAAACTGTGTCCAATTGACAGAAGATGTTCATCTGCCAACTTATCGCTTCACAACGGACCGCAAGCAGAAAAACAAAAACACACGTTGTCGAACAAAGGCACTTTTCCACTGGGGCATCCAATTTTTGCCTCTATGCAGGAAGCCTCAGAATGTACGATAAACACAAAAACCGGAACCATCAAAAGCATGAGACGATAGCATGGGACAACATACTGCACAGTACCAGAAACGACACACAGTGTTTAACCGTGTCGACGCGCTAAAATTGTTCACTCTTTGCAAAGCATCAACTGAAACCAGGTCACTCTGCTATACGCCAAAGCAAACCTTCATGGAAACTGAACTCAAGTGCCCCTATGCGTTAGAAGGCGCGACTAACATCGCCGTCGTGAAACAAATTGCGCGTGAGGAATAATGGTTCAAAATCGTCCGGATGCTGGTAAAAAATCGCATATTTCGTGTGTGGGCAACCGCTTTCATAAAATATTCAAATTTGTTGCCGTACGCTATTTGCCCAAGGTGTTGAAGTAATCTTGCTTGGCAAAATTCTGGATAATTTTGCTTTAAACGCGGAGGCGTTGACGGTTTGACGTTTTGACTGCATGCGTTTGAACAATCAGCGCGTCGCAGACGTAGCAAAGCGAAGTCCCGCTAAGAACAAAACTTCGCAGAGCAAGGCAGGAGTTGCTCACCCGTCTCTTCCACTTGTAAGGGTCGGCGATTTTGGAAAACTTGAACTCGGTGTGCGCGAAAACGCGCAGCGTGTAGCAGATGTTCTTGTGCTTCTCGTATTGGGACACGACGAGCGTGTAGCGATTCGGACCAGGGTCGGGGACCTGGATCCGGGTCAGGTAATGCGGACTGTTTATTCGCACGCCGTCGATGAACGGGGGAGGATCGTCTGTGAGGCAACAATCGAAGCGAAAGGTCAAGAAAAGCGCGATCCTTTTAGAGTCTAGACTCATGTTTTTCAAACGTTTTTATCTCGCGGACCCGCAAGTCATATATTTATTTCTTGCAGACCACCGAATGCTCTAAAGCAACATTTCTTAAACATTTGTGGGTCACAGACCCTTACTACATCCTAATACAAGTTGCAGACCCCTTAAGAAGAAACGTTGCGTTAAATAGACGAAATAAGGTTTTTATCATCGTGGTAGTTATCGACATCACTGCAAACCTACTAACCCTCTTTAAACCACATTCACGGACCCCAGACAAGCACCCCTGCTTTAGACATTCCGCGCGCGGAAAAGCTTTGCGTGCTGCTGGGATTCCGAGCGAGCCACCAATGAGACATGGTGTTGTCCACTGAACGATTCTCACGTGCTGCTTTCCAGGAAAAGCACCCGGAGAAAAGCCGTACGCTGAAAACACAGTTTACCGAAGTGAGGTTTGTGCAGAAACAGAAGATAAGAGCTCGTGACGTTCGCGAACGTTAAACATCGCCATCGCGCTCTGCCTTCTGCTCGTCTGGAAACCGCATTGAACATTTTCAGCGCCATTTGCAACGATCCAGCTTTTGACGAAACCCTTGTTAGCACTGCTGGCTGATTGTTATCGCAGGGAATGCACGTGGCTGCGTGACGTCAGTCACGGAAAGAACAATGTGAATGGAACAAGTCCCGTCAATACAGCACGATGTTGCGGTTCTCCTGGGCCGAGAAGCAACTTCAAGGGGAAGTTTACATTTCGGTAAAGGCAAAATCCAGTGGTTCAATTAATTAACTGATGAGAGTGAGAGCTGCATGACCTCGTCGCAGCCCACTGTGACGTACGGCTGATGAGGGGATCTCCCGAGAGTGCGCGAACGACATATTCTGTGGTCACTGTGCGCGGTAAGCACTGAACGCGGAGGATTCTAGTGTGGGGGCGAGCGCGTTCATTGAGGAAGCGAAAATGCGTGGGAAGCGGGCAACGCACATCGACTACTTGTGGAGTTTCGCGGCACACGTCGCAAGAAGCATGGCCATCGAAACTTCGCTGCTACTTCTGACCTGAAGCACGAACAGAAAACCTGTTAAAAGACAAATTAACTGCGCTTATGACAAGTTCGCTGAGGGCTATGCAGACACTTGTATTTTTGTTTCATTTACAACCAAGCTGTCCTTGATTTTAGCATCAAAGACAATTTAATCTCGCTACTAGCGCTGCGGAGTCGGAGTCGAGTTTTTTGGGTGGAGTCGGATTCCTAACAACACTAGGAGTCTGAGTCGGAGTTTCTTGTCCAACTCCGACTCTGGAAGACCAATTGAATCATTTTTACATCACACTCCTACGTTGGGAATTCCTGTTGATATGGTACAATTTCTTTTGAAAACTTTTGTTAAAACAGATTTCTTGCTGTGCACCACGATTTCCACTGATTGCTAATTGCTACAAAATTGTTAACAGCCCAACTTCATCCCCTTTATGTTATGGAGTTGGAAATTTTGGAAAGGTTGGAGTCGGGAGTCGGAAATTTTGGGAAAGGTCGGAAGACGCCATATTTGGAAAAGGTCGAAGTTGGAGTCGGATATTTTACCTCCGACACCGCAACCCTGCTCGCTGCTACGCTCATCGTTGGAAATCTTGGATGTTTTGGAGCTTTTATCGAGAACAGCGTCCTGCACGACTTTTTTCTGAGATAACAAGCGACCAGGCGCTGCAGTGTCAGAGCAGTACACCGTTCACTTCTTACGTATGAAACTTTTGCCTTCATGCTCACTCTGGGTTTCGTGCCGTACAACGTCAAGACGAGATGTTGCGTCGAAATTTCGAAACACCTGTTTCAGCCTGTGTTTTAACAACTCAGCCGCTCTTATTGCTTCGGCAGCACGTATCATAAAATTTATAAAAAATTCGACCTCAGCAACAGCAATCCGCACTGCCACGAACTTTGCACAGTTTCCACAACAGACAAATAAGACGGACAAACCACAAACACGAAGCAGGTCCTTCCAACCCTGGGTAACGTCGTTTATGCAAAGGATGAACCGAACGGTCTGCTTTACTGAATTACCGAGTGCGCACAGCACTTTTCACGGGTATATCACGGAGCTGTAATAAACTACAGCGACCAGTCTGAGGCGATGGACGGTGTAAGGTGAGAAGGGTCTTAACGCGAAAATGGTTTGTTTTTCTGTTTATGAAATTTTGCACGTCAACACAAAATGCTGTATTCCTACAACATGCTTACATTTTGTTCTACAGCACAAGATGTGTTCTAAACACGCGCTTGATACAGTGAAGTTGGTGCGTGATGATACAAAAAAGATCTAATACATCACAATGTGCTTTGGCAAGACGGTTTTGAACAAAGCAGAGCTTGACTCACGCTCGGTCGTTTGTGGCAAAAGTGCGGCGATTTTCAGCAATTTTGGAAACATTCAACTATCATATCCCATTGTCATCAGGATGATTTGACTTTTATCTTTCCTGAGAGATTAACATATGGCACAACATGGTGACACAGTCGGAGTTTTCGGCAGCTAAGTCAACGCGCCTAAGTATATATAATTCGTTGAATGAAAGGCCTGCACGAGTCTCGTTCATAATAGCGCACGCAGGGATGGCCCGTTGAGTAGACATCTGGAACCCCGTTGAACAAGTCTTCACCACGTGCAACAGTCGAGAACAAGTTGGGTGTCAAACGCAGAAAACAATGCAAGTTTGAAAAACGCTGTTGCGGAAGTTGCTCAACGCCTTGTGACGACGCTGCATTCACACGAAACTTAACTCCTGCACCTCGCTCCGTCATCAGAGCGTCTTCGACTCGATCTTTGCAAAATTAATGCAAATGAAACGAAAAATGTAATACTGTGCTAATAAGGAAAGTTGCAGTAGAACTAAAGGAATACTTGAATATGGGACCAGCCACAAATGGATAACTGGGTTAATGGGAAAAAAAACCTTGCAGAAAATGCGCAAAATCACGTAAAACATGACAAGTCAAGGGAAATTTCGCTAATCCGATTAAGCGAGAGGCCAATGCATGTATACGGTTGCAATGAAGAATTACGTAAAACAAACTGTTTTAGAAAGATTTCAGAAGATTCAACGACGATCCATACAATCATACAACTTAGTACAAGATCTGCTGGCGGATTGCAGCATTTTTTCTTCACGGATATTGCCTGAAGATTGCACAACGTGACGTGGGGTCGGCAAACAGGTATCTGGAGCACCTGGTCTGCAAGGTTTAGTGGGAAATGCCAAGTTTTTGTTGAAAACACCAAATACGCACAGGACGTTAATCAGCGACATATTTCTGCAGAACAGCGGTTACCAATGCTCGACTCAAATGCCTCAATATCTGTAGAAGACGTGCTCGCAGGGCCGTACCGAGGTTACATGGCGCCCGGGGCCAACACGCCGTACCGAGGTTACATGGCGCCCGGGGCCAACACGAGTTTGGCATAAGCGTGGGCAAGCCTGAAGTCTTTCAAAAGCAAATGAATTGTTGAAGAAAGTACTTGCGACATTTAGGACTTTCCAGCGTCCCCCATAAATTCAGGGCCCAGGACATTGTCTCCCACTGCACCCTTGGTACGCGCCTGCAGGCTAAGTTAAGAAAAACTTTGCTGATTTTCTTACAACACCTACGAAAAGGCTATCAAGAGATTTTGCCCGAAATTTCGCGCACTCGCTTCATCAAATACTTTCGCCACCGCAAACGCTTGAAATGAAACACAGGCAATGTTGAAACTGATCACAGAGTTGGATTTCGCAAAC
>JGI24158J21664_10013459_pt1 | contig 10791 bp, 6 predicted proteins | sample Ectturendosymbi3_FD_21664 | JGI IMG/M metagenome (IMG submission 21664)
TTCTAAGAATGCATCACACGACTTTCCAAGCATGCAGGCGAATAGCACAACAGGCGGGGGGGGGGGAGGGGAGAAGCCCCGCGCTTATTACCTTTGAACGCTTTTCCGCTGGGTGGTTTCGGGAGAGAGGAACTTGGTTCGGGAGCATTCACATCACCGGAAGGCTGTTTGGTCGTCGGGCGTCCGGCAGGTTTCCACTGCCCTGCCGTTGTCGTCGAGCGATGGGACTCGGATTGTGCAGACGTCACTGCGGTAACGTCGGTCGAAACTGCTGCACGCCGCTCCGCAACGTTGTCGTACGTTTCGTACGCCGGCGAAGCATGTTGCGCGTCGGGAGCTTGAGGTCGGTCAGCGTGGTGCTTTTCGCCGACGTGAGGAACATCGGTGTCGGGCGCTGCGTCTTGGTGACAGAGCGCTTCTGACGAAACAAACGAGGGGGGAGTTGTCGTGACATATCAAGAACGCACTGCTGTTGCACCAACCACGAGTGTTTTGTTCGCGTGACATACAGGAAACAGAAAATGCAGCGATTTTTAAATGTGGGATCGAATCCCGGTTTGAAACGATGCGATTAGCTTCAGTCACGAGTGGATTTGATGAGTTTGTGGCAAGAAAATAAAAAACTGATCGAAAAACCGGTGCGTTTGCATCGGCTGCACGCTGTCTCAAGCATGGCGCGTGGTCCACGACAAAATTTCGTTTTAGACAATAATTTTCACTGGAAAAATACCTAGATCATAAAAATATCTTTTCTCTCGTGTTACAACAACACGGGCTTTGTCTTTAACTGTCCATCGAAGGATTGATACGAGCTGAGTTGATTGGTTACATTTAGAATAAATTTAATCAACATGACCCATAGCTCGTTTTTTCTGATTTGGCATAGATTTTAATTTATTGTAAATTTTTTGTGTAATGTTCAATTAGTAGTAATGATTTCTTCAAAATCAAAATTTTTGTTAGGTTTCATTAAATAAATGCGACGCTTTTCCTGTCTAGTTTACGAAATAAATATAGCGGACAGTTGGATTATCACACTGGACTCTTTGAGCAAGGAAGGTTCTGCTCCGGCAGAAAGGTTGAAAAACATTGATCTAAACGTTTTTCTGAAAAGCGCTTCACACTTTTATTGGAACGATTTGTAAAACTGCTCGTGTTTGAGAACGATTACGATAGGCTGCCTTGGTACCCTGCGCTAAAGCGCGGTCATTTTTTACAGTATTTCATACAGCTTACAATCGAACAAGCACGATATCTGCACAATGTACTACAAAGCGTTACGCGACATAGAAAGTGACGTTGCCTAGCGGTTCGCAGGTGAACCCGCGCACTGACCAGCTTCTTCAAGAGTCGTTGCTGACGGTGCTGCAGCTGATCCGCTGTTCGTGGAAAGTGTTTCCGAAACAGCTTCGCTGTTAACCGATGAAACGGATGACGACAGCGACGGAGACCGGTACTTTTTTTTCAACTGCACGTATTTCTCGCCCTGAAAACGCGGCGTATAAACAGGCGTTGTTAGCGACTCCAAAGCGTGGAAACACGCGGACTGTGTTTCCAGTCGAAAAATACGCACGACCACCAGAACATAGCGAGGTGGAAAAACAATTTGGTCGCATGCAAAACAGGGAACACTACACAAGGGGTTGTGAGTATTTTCGTCTCTGGCGCAAATTAGCAGCATGGCGTATCTAAGGTATGGCAGGCATGGCACGTGCCATGGGCGTCACTTTGGCAGGGGCGGAAAAATTGCTTGGCAAAATTTAAACTTGTGATTTACACTTTCTTGAACCTCTATTCTTCACGCCATACAACCACAAATTGCATAGCTGCATCAACACAGGGAATTTAGGAGCTGTGTGCAGTTCAGAAGTAGATGGTAAGTAATTTATATGAGGTGATTTCAGATTGCCAAATGGTAGCTAGTGTCTTGTCGTGCAACGTAAAATTATCGCGTCCTAAAAACCTCCTAGTTTATAAGTGATGAAAGGGTCTTTCCAAATCTTCCGAATTGCTTTGTAAATAGTGCGAACAATGGCAGTATCTATTGCAAGCTTCGAGCGATCCTTCAGTAAAGCAAAGCTGATCCTTTCATGCCTGCGTGCATCAATTAATCAGGATATATTGTGTGATCTAGCTTTATTGAGTACAGAAGGCTACGAAACAGAGAAAACTGACGTTTTGTGAAATAATAGACGAATTTTCTTCGATAAAGGCACGGAAAGTGTAGTTAATTAGCATGTTCTGTTGTTTAAACAGGAAAAAGCTGGATGTATTGATGTTTCCATGGAATTGTGTCTTTGGAACACAAATATATAACACATTGATTGCATTAAATATCTTATTGTACCAACCAAACTAAATGTGTCATTTTGAAATAAACTAGCTTTTGCAGTTGTACTATGTTCTGTGATCTTTCTTGTAAGATCTACAATTTGGTCAACCAATGCTATGTATAAATTATGAAAATGTACTTTCTTAATGTTTTGACATTTTTTTGTAAGAAACATAAATGAGAACAGAAGTATGTTATGGTCCTTATGGATAATTTATATTTTATTTGCTGACAAGTTCAAAGCAAAAATAAACACAAATTTTTAAAACATTTCTTTTCTTCATAGTTTATTTTTCATAAAAATTGCTGCTACATCTAATATTCAAATTATTAAAAAGACCGCACTTGTAAACCTTGCCATGGGCGTCATTTGGCATAGATGCGCCACTGCAAATTCGGTAAAATGAATACTCCCAAGTTTTTTTCAGTAAGTTCCGCTATTATCAACAAAACAATACGGCAAACTCAAGACGTTTTCAAGTAAGCTACAGCTACTTCGGTTTTAACTAAATTATGTAATGTCTCTCTGTGCCAGCGTTCTAAAGATAGCAATTAGGCTTCAAATTTTTTCTAATCATAGGTATATTTCTCCCTTAAAAAAACTTTCGTCAGGCGTCAGTGCATGAGCAAGGCTTTTCGACAGACGCACATTTGTGCACAATTCACAGAAATGCTTTTTTGGGGCAACGCGTGGCCACGGTCGGACAACATTGATTGGTTACAGTTTCGACTGTGCGGGATAGGCTCGCACAAACGCGGCAAGCACACTAAGCTTACCGACATAATGACAATATAACAAAAAGATCGTAATTGTGTATTGAAAAGCTTCATTGCAGGTAGCGATATGTTTCAAAGCAATTGAGCAACTCAATTCAGACCACAGTACGATGTTCATTTGGGCTTATAATAACATGAAAAATAAAAAACTTTAACAAAATCAAGCCATTGCCATAACATGTCAATTTCCATTAACAGCCGCTGGGAGATTTGCAAGCATGCGTAAAGTTGCAACCACTGAGCTCAGTGCTTCGACCTTTTACTGATGTTCATCATGGCCTGGTCCGAGGTTAAGCAATTCAATTTTTACTTAATTCTATAGTGCCGTAATTTATCAAATTTTAGTTACGGCTGGCCGGCTCGGAATTGTTTCCTGGTCGACATTGCACGCTTTGTGGCTTGTGCAATCACACAGTGCGATAGCAGCCGAATCACTACACTTTCCTCAGGAAAACTGCTTCTTTTCACAAAAAGCTTACTTGGCTTTCAGTTAGAATACTACATCCTTACACAAAAACCACGTGTTAAACTCTATAATTCACACAATAAGTGAGTGACTGCAAGTTCAAATGGTAAGGGGAAACTATTCCTTGCGCAGCAGAGCTTTCCACTTGTACTGTATTGCTGCGTAATGGTTTGGATTTAGCCGTCATAATTAGCCTTTCACATAATCATATCCAATAATGTAGATGAATAATCTTATGAGCTGTAAAGTTGAAACCAAATGAGACAGTTGTTTGTGTGGCTACAGAGCAACATAAAGCAATTCAAAAAGATTAAAGCACACTAAAACACTGACGTCATTGCGTTTATTTTCTTCCAAAACATCTGCCTATTACAGAAAAAATTGTTTTAAACTTTCGTGAACACTTTTTAAGACTCGTTTACAAAATGTCACACTCTGCAGCATATTTATTCAAGTTTTCATAAACACACACAATACACGTTGCTCACGATAAGTCACATTACTGCCTGGTTTGTATGCCACTTTGCATTTGAGCTTGGGAATATCACAAAACAAATCATGGAGATGATGAACAAAAAATCAAGTTCACACTTACATTTTCAGTCTTCACCACAGCAACAGTGTTCACACACTCTTTGAATTTCTGCCGAGCGATTTCTGAAAAATGCATAGATATACATGTCATTTTTAATAAAGTATACTATGCATCCACACTATCAAAAACAATGTGTAAAAATTTGAAGTACTGTAGAGTCAACAAAAAAACTTATTTTTTCACACTGAACTTCAGTTCCACATTCAATTAAGAGTAAGTGTAGTTATAACAAGGATTGATAAAAAAATCGTGATTTAAAAAAAAAATCAAAAAATCTGATTTTTAAGTTTAAATAAGATTTTTTATTTGATGTGTAGAGGGTGGCTATCTAACACTTGTAATTTTTAAAGAGTTTGTTTCAATAACTTTTTTTGCTTGGAAATATTTATTGGAATGACAATACTTAAACCATCAGTTCATCAACTTCATTAACACTTACGGCATGTTAAGAAGCTTGTACAAAAATGCAAGCTTGCCAGCCTTTCTGGTGGGCATTCTATTATTAAAATTGATTATTGTAACGCAGCTTTCACTAGTTCAACATTTACACAAGCATAACTTACATGCATAAAATGGTAAAACCTACAATATATTTTTTATTATGAATCTGAATCAAAAATATGTTCTAAAACTACTATTTCCACAGTCAAAAGCCTACAATTTAGATGTAACTTTTACTTTATGCAAGGCCTGTAGCCATGGAGGCATTCAGGGGTAGTGTCCCTATATTTTTTGTTCCCAGAAAAGTGTTTTAAACATATACCAGGTTTTTTTTAAGGAAAATGTTAGGTACCTGGTATGGATCTGTAGGGACCCGATGTCTCTGATTCTAGTGACTTGATTTTCTCTGATTTTAGGGACCCAATGATAATTTTCTCTAATTCTAAGGACTCGAATTGGGTCCTTAAAACGCCTTAAAAAAGCCCTGCATATACCCTAATAAAAGCAAAAATCTTGCCTCTCTACAGTTTTTTGCCCTCCAAACCTCAAAACCTGGTTCCAGGCCTGCTTTATGCCAGCCTACACTTTCAAACTTGTGGCATTTTGACAGTTCCAACTTCTGAGTCTACCAATGTTAATGATTTCAGTCCATATATCATTTTTGCAGTTAGTTGACACAGAAACTGTGAACTCACAGTTGTTATGATTGATAAACCTTCAATTGCTTTCATAACTTGTGTTGTCATAAGAAGTGTCTGCCTTCTTTAATAATAAGTGAAACCGATTAGAATACCAATTAGATGTGACATACAAATCACAGAAAGCTTCAAAACTGCATGTGATTTTTTACTTGATTTTATCACTGATTCAAATGAAATGATTTAAATCAATCAACCCTGACAAAAAATAGCTAAACTTTCATTCAAACTTTTTTGCACAATATAATATATATATTTATTGAAATGCCAATACTGAAACCGCCAGTTTAGTAATTTCATCGACACTCATGGCATACATGCATAAAATGTTAAAAACCTATAATAATAATTAGGGCAACCAAAAGTCAATAGAGACAATATGTTCTTAAAAGTTCATGAAATATCCACAACCAAAATTCACGCTGATGCCATGAGCCACTCCAAATAGGTCAAAATTTTCTTGCAGCAGAGTTTTTCTCTTGTTATCGATGTTTTACTAAAGTTACAGTACAACAACAGATTTTGATAATATTTTACAAGTTTCATTGAAATTGTGATATAGTAATGGGTTTGTTGTGACTTTTGATGTAATAAAGTTGTTTAGTCCACTACTGGACGATTGAATATTAAATAGACTAGGCAAGGCAATGCCCCATCATGCATATACAGTGTTTTGACTTTATGATATTCTCAGATTTGATTCAACTATATTTATTAATGTACTTATCAACATATCATGCCTAAGGTTCAACAACCAAATTCTTCAAAAGTTCAAAGAGTTTACCTCAACACCTAAAAGTGAATTACTTTGCAAATTCTGTGACTGCTTAGTGAAAAGTGACAAAACGTTTATGGTGGAAGCACATTACCGCAGTGCAAAGAATCAACAAGGTTTGTTTCATGAAACTGAAGGTAGCCAGAAAATTTTTAAAACATGCTCTACCAGATTTTGCAGGTAAGCTACTTTTTGTTTCATTTCAACAGAACAAACTGATAGGTTTGTTTTCTAATACTGAATATGAATATGCTTCGTATTCCGCATTTCAGTTTCAAACGCAGGAAATTGATGTGTCAAAATTTACAAATTAAAAAGACAAATTTTTAAGTTTTTAGGTCAAAAAATTGGTTGCCCTAATAATCACACACCTGTTTCATGAATCAAAAAGATGTTCTATAGCTATGTTTAAACTCAACAGCCTTCATGTTTGATGGAATTTAAATGAAACTTTCACTTTATGCCAGTTTACACTTTCAAACTTGTTTTCAATCTGCAAGGGTTAGTGATTTCAGTCCACATGTCATTTATGCAGTTAAATAACATAGAATTTGTGACCTCACTATTGCTATGATTGATACAATGAAGTAGTTTTAACTTGTGTCATCACAAGAACTTTTTGCCTTCTACACTAATACTGCATAGGCTATGTGAAAACCTATTAGAGTGATAATTAAATGTGCCATAGACATTACACAAAGCTCTAAACCGACATGAATTTTTAAATTTACAGTGCTTGATTTAAATCATGAGTTTTATTGCTTGATTTAAATCACCGATTTGAACTCATGCTAAGAGAAACAGCAACAGAAAGGCGTGAATTTCGCAAAAACCAAAAATAGTACGAACTAAATTTGCATATTAGATTTCCTTTTATTGCAACGTGATAATCTCGTTCCAAAATGAACAGGCTGAAGTACTCATATATATGCAATTTCTATGGCAACCAAAAGTCAATGAAGTCAAAATTTTTCTGCCGTTTTGGAACTTCATGTAACGTCCACAAAACAAATTTCACAAATTTTCACGCTCATGCCCTGAGGGAATCCCAAGTTATTAGGTCACAAAAAGTCAAAATTTATCGTTAGGACAAAATTTCTTGCAGCACAGTTTTTTTCTCTTTATCGATATTTTGTTGAAACTGGAACAACAGATAGTGATATGCTTTTGCAAGTTTAGTTGCGAGTCTGTAATGATAATGGGCTTGTTGCAATTTCTGACGTAATAATGTTGTTTTGCTCACTACTGGACGATTGAATATTATGTAGGATAAGCGTGGTAAGCAAGAAATGTGGTCTTACAGTACTTGGTATGATAAATGCTCAATCCATCATGCATACAATGTTTAAACTTTGTGATGTTCTCAGGTTTGACTCTACTGTAGTTATTTATGTACTTATCAATATATCATTCCCAAAGTTAAACAACCAAAACAACCAAATATTTAAAAATTTCAGAGCATGGAGTGCATGAATATGCTTCTGGGTTAACCTCATCACCTAAGGCTGAATTATTTTGCAGTTGCGAATGCAGAAAATTTGTAGGTCAAAATAAAGTTAAAATTTGTAAATTATACAGTCAAAATTGTAAGTTTTTAGGTCAAAAAATTGGTTGCCCTAGCAATTATACATATCTACTTTATGTCTGCAGTTTCTTTAAGCTTGCTCTGTTGAAAATAATTAAAGCTTAAGGAAAGTTAGTAAATGAGTGCCATTCCTGACTTTATCTGGTTCTTATCTTCTACACCAGTGTTTTTTTCAGTGCATGGACCTTTCCTTTTCAAAAAATTCTAATGGACCACTCCTACGTTCATGCATAATAGTTACATTTCTGTGAACTAACTAAAAATTTTTATGGATATGAATTCTCTGTGGACATCTAGAAATGCTGTGTGGACCATCAGTAGTCTACATTGAGCACCACCAGGGTTGATAAAAACCCAGTTTAAAAAAAAACAAAAACAACCACCTGTTCTTTTGTTTTTTTTATAAAACGCGTTTTTTTTATTTTTTTTTAAGAAAGAAACCAGTTTTTCTTCTTTCTTAAGAAAAACAGAAAGCTCCTTTCTGAATTGTTTCTATTGCATCATCCCATACCACCATTTTCAGAATTACACAACAATAACTTATACCTAATATGACATTCAAAATTGAGGTAAAGAAATGTCCTAATCTTTGTTTTTGCAAAGTGTTGTTGGTCAGTTCACTCCAAAGTGATAAGGCTTGACAAGCACACACACAGCAATAAAAGAAAAGCCATTCCCACACTAACTCTGCAGTTTCATGTCAAGTTTATGTGCATGTCATGCTAGTCCAGTGTCCATAGAGTGTATTTTTTCAGTATATGGTTTGGCATGGTCCAACTTCAGAAATAGTTTGAATGCAGAGAAGGCAGAAAAATTGGTTAAAATATGCTGATTATACAGAGCCGAAGAAGGTAACTGGTAAAATTTGCTCAAACGGTTGGATTTATTCTCTTCTTTAATTCAAATCCTTCAAATTTTGTTGCTGTTCATTTTGTTTAATTGAAAAAAGATTTACAGTTAACTGAACAAGTTTTCTGCTTATTTTACTTTTTACTTCATAGATTTTTCAAAGGAAAATTATATTTTTTTTATGGGTTTTTTGAAAAAAAAAACAGGTGGTTTTTTGGGTCAGGTTTTTATTACATCAACCCTCAGTATCACTGCTCTACACAACATTTAATTTATGATGATCCCACAGGTGGAAAAGTGTATACAACCTGTGCTGTAGTCAACAAAATTAAGTGGGGTTATGTGATCTGAGATATACACAATTCCTGCATTAATGCAATAACATTGTCAAGCTGTCATTGAAGACAATTTTACCCCAGACTGTCATGCTTCATTTTTGGAGTGCATCTGGTAATCCCAGAAGACATGCTTGAACTGTCTTGGGTAAATACTAGAGCTTGACCACCATGCCTTTTTTGGGCTGATACCGACAATATTGCATTACTCCACATTGGAAAGACATTACCTTCACTGCGATGAAGCACTGTACAACATCAAATTCTGTGCAAACCCGGGCATAGCCATCCAAAGGGAGATCATTTTGAAATGTGATGGTTCACCATTAATCTTTTATAAAAATGTTTTCATCATTAGTTTTGAGCTTGTAAAATGAAATTTCACCACTGTTTACCTCTGGAAAAATCTACTATTGCCCTACCCCTGGAAAGGGCTTTGTGCCGTAAAGAACAGGACAGAGAACTTACATTAATCAATCAGAGATGAAGTAGCATCTTGGGTTTCCGAATGCCCCATGCAGAACAATAACATAGTAGAATTTTGCAGGTATAATACATCGGCATCACTGCCACATCGGTCAATATATATATTGGCATGTCGATGCATCAGTTGAGCTATAGTAAGCACTGTGTTTCCATTGCAACTGCAGGCACATCGAATAACAAACTTTCATATTTGCTTTAAAGCCTAACTTTTGCTGAAGTATTGTTTTACAACTTAATGTTTTTGTACATCAATTTCAAGGTGAAAATATAGGTCAAAAAGTCATAACACAAAAATTTATCCAAATAACAAAAATTTTATCGATTTGAATTCCTGGGTTTCTTCCTTTTTGAAAGGTACCTTACTTTTCCAGATTGAACCTCTAGTTCAAAAGATATGGTGATTTGAAGTTATGCACCCCCAATTATTTTATCATAAAATTTCAAAAAAATCCTCCCATATCTCGGCAAGCAATCATCCAATCAATGAAAAACGTTAGATTTGAGGTTTGGGGATTAAAACCAACATGTATGCCAAATTTCATTAAATTCTGAAAGAGGGTTTAGCCTAGGGATGGGGAAAGTGCAGCCTTATTGAAGAGTTTGTGCGGCCTTCTAACCATTTGCTCACTTAACCATATTTTTTCAATTATATTTTGCTTGCGTGTAAAAGTCTCACTCTCAAATCAGGCCAGTTGAAATAGCACAAAGTTTTTCTTACAAGTTATATATAAAACCTGTTCCTGAAAATCAAAATCTTCAAATTATTGCATGCAGTAATACTAAACACTGTTCTGGAACATTCTCATCAGCATCCCATGTGTGTGGTAGGTAAAATCGTTTATATCGAAAAAGTCAAAATGCGGAGTAACGTAACAGTGGCTTTGTTTCTTAAATTATAGAGCAATCGGCCCGAGCATGTTCACCTTCCGCTTGAATCCGTCATGCGGTGTCTGTGATGTTACTAACTTTAAAGTTCAGTGAACTTTGCCTGGCAATATTCGGACGTGATAAAGTAATTCAGCAAGATGATGCACTTGTGTGTGGTAGAAGTAGTTTAGTTTTTAGCAATACAGCAACATCCTGCATTTATACAGCAGGTAGTTTAGTAGTACAACAATGTGTTGCACTTGTGCGTGGAAGTGTACTTGTTGAATTTTCTTAGGTTAGAATTTACTGACATAAAACTAGGTACGCAGCAAGCAAAAATGTGAGATGGTTCACAAACCCACAAGTTTTTTTTGTAGCTTGATGAGAGAAAAGTAGGAATAGTAGTCGATATATCTGAGTAACATTACTATTCTTATTTTCTGTAAACAGACCATGTCAAAGCCTAAGATCAGAAAAAGAACACTACAGGAAGAAAGGAGAGTATTCAATGAGGAATGGGAGTTGCAGTTTTATGTAGTTGCTGTAAAGGACAAAATGATGTGCTTACTTTGCAACTCTATGATT
>JGI24158J21664_10013460_pt1 | contig 10791 bp, 7 predicted proteins | sample Ectturendosymbi3_FD_21664 | JGI IMG/M metagenome (IMG submission 21664)
CTTCATAAAGGAAATGCATCACCTAAAAATAGGCAGGTAACTTCTACACTAGTGGTAAATAAAACGTTGTAGAAACTAAAACGTCCCTGAAATTTACGGCGAGTTTTCCTAAATGAGAACATTCAATTAAATTTTATTTTTTTGGCTGAGTTTATGGGATCAAACGTTGCAAATCTGAAATGGCAAGCGCAATAAATGCACTACACAACTAACATTTTGTGTTGCTGTAGCAAAATTGAAAATTGCAAAAATTGGCATTGGGAAGACTGTGTTTAAAAGCATTGCTCCCAATAGCAAGTGACTGTTTGTTCTTGCAAACAAATGAAGCTTTTATGACTAAAAACACGTTTTAGTGTAACCCGGGTGTAATCAGTGCTGTTAGTGCCAAAAAGGTCAAATGGAGGGCTCTATATAGAAAAATGGCGTGACCTGATAGCTTCCAAGTAGCTGGATCCTTTGGCTGTTGCGAATTTTGATAAAATGACAACCGTTCCTAATCAAAAGTGTTCGTGAGGGCAACTTTCCCCTCGGTTCTTCACGACTATATTTATTTCTGGTTAAAATATCGTTAGGTAACGTGCTTTTCTCCCGACCGGCACTGTGCGACATTTGCTTCAATTAGATAGTTATTTTATTTCCGTGGGGAAACAAGTATTAAGCCACATTATAATTTAATTAAAATTAACCCGACTCCCATTTTGTTGCACTGCTTACAATGCAACGGTCGGCAAGACAAGTGTCCCACTTTGCTTGCATGGTCTGGTTCATATACCGACTCGCCAACATTTGTACCATACCTATAGGTACATAAGCGTGCGAAAGGTAAAGAAATACAGTAAATGATATTGTTACTTCTGCGACATGCGCTGAGAGCAAATGTGCCAGAAAAAAAAACTTAAAGAAAAGATTAGGTCAATGATAGTAAAATTTTGAATAACCGGTTTTTGCATCAAACGTTAAAAGCTTTATAAAAAAACTTGGTTTCTCAACCTTCCTACCCGGCGAAAAAAGAGAAAAATAAGCGTGAAGGTGTTTTGATAAGAATCTAACTGTTATACTGATCGGCTGTGAAGCGACTTGCAAAGCCATCATCGCACATCACATGCCAAGAGAAAAGGGTTTAGAGCAGTGGTTTGCTAACGGATGCCACTTGGCTCACTAAGGGAGGAATTTTTAATTCCTGGGAGGAAAACTGTTTTCAAGGAGGAATTGGAGAGGAAAAGCTATGGATGAAAAACTTCAAATTGTTTGTTTATGCAACAAATAAAACTTTGTTTGTGAGTTCGTTTGGTAAAACTATTTTTCACTTGTTTCTTTTTTAATTTCTTAAAATTGTTCTTTTGCAATAGTTTAATTTTATACCTGAGATATATATTCAGATGACACCTGGAACCATATGCAGATGGTTTGAAAAGTTTGCAATTATCTTTTTTGTGATTTTTTGGGAGGAATTGACAGTGTTTGCGTTTGCAAGGGGGAATATCAAGAACAACTTTGAGAACCACTGGTTTAGAGTATACGGCCAACTTTTATAAACAGCTAAGAGCAGCATGTTATGCAACGGTTGAAAACTTGCAACTAAGAGCGGCTAGGTGATGTTAGTTTGTAATATGCTGAGGTATATAAAATTATCAGAAAAACAGAAGATACTGGAGGAGCCGTTGCCACTGTTTGATTCTTTTACGTTTAATGTATGGATTCCGAAAGATTATTACATCTGTTTGAATAAAATTTCCACGTAAAAAATTTTATCACTTAGATAACGATCTTGTTATACTGCACGTTCCACAAATAGCATTAACATTTAAAATGGTTTCACTCTTTTCTTTCTTAAAAAATCGATTTCAACAGTCGTCAGTGGCTTGCTCTGTAAATGTGTGTAAAGTGATGTTGGGTAGTTGCATCCATGCATCTTTTGACCCGCTTGGTGGCGTACGTGTTAACACCCGAATCTCCTACAAATATTGCTAGGAATGAACGTAAGCCGTTATTAGAAAATCTGACTTGTAATAAAAATTAACACAAAAAACAGTTAAGATAAATTGGACAGGGATGGAACTCTCCGAAATGACCCCTTTCCAGTGGGCTACCGCCAGTGAAGTTTATCGAAAATAACTGTGCATGGGATGAAATTAGAAGATTATAATGAGGCTTTATGCCTTATCCGAGATTCGCAAAAAATATACTATTTGAGGCAGGTTTTGCACTTTGTAAAATTTTTCTAGCAATTATTTAGAATAAGCGCCTCAGAAATGTTCCACTCCAGACGTTCTCGGCCATTGCCTGCCCTCGGCTGGATTTTTTGTCGTAATCTTTAGACAAACATATTTTAAGTTAAATTGGGATTATTACAACTGTAACGTTTAGATTTTCCTAAGGGCTAAAATTGGGTTCAAGGACTACAGCTACCCGGACAACTGGCACCCGGACAACTGGCGCCCGGACATGTGCCATCTACGACAACTACCACCTAGGACAGCTGCCAACTAGGACATAGTGGATTACTTACTTTTATTGCCATTAAAAATATTTGAACTTCACAAGGTGCTACTTTCATGTCAAAAATTTTGAAATCACAAAGGTATATAACAAAAGATTCTGTGTCTTCTGAACACAGTTTAAAGAACCTTCACTTTGACTTTAAAATTTTGGTTGGAGAATGTCATATTGATGTCATTACCTTTTCATAAACATTCTTAAGTTAGCACAAACTTTAATTTTTGTGAGTCTTTTCAACTTTTCTACAGCATAGTTCTCCTTTCTACATTATTGCATCGCATTCCTTCCACGCACTCAGCACACCAGTTTGCTTCTGTGCATTTTCATTTGTCTTGCCTTAGCTTCTGATTTGAGAGTTAGTTGACAGCAATACCAATGTTGCAACTCACTTTTGCAGCACTATATTGAAGCAACAATGCGGCAACACAGTGTTTCCTAACCGCCGTGCCGTGAAAACGCCCCTACATGCCGCAACGTGATAGTGTTATCTGAATTAAAAGCTTGTATGTGATGTGTAAAACGCATTATTGTTAGGAAAGATAGTGACTTTTATGACAAAGGTGTCGCCAAATTTTCAACAGCCTTGAAATTGTGCCGGTTTGGGGGACACTGCTGTAGCAGCATACCAGGTAACTCTAAAGCAGTGGTTCTTAACCGGGAGGCGCGACCCCCAGGGGGCATCAATAAAGTTCCAGGGGGCGCAAGCCCTTACGTGCCCTAAGCATGGTAAGTGTGATCATTAAGTTTACCAATAAGTACAATTGTGTTTACAGCTTATTTCAAGTTGTTTAGCCATTCGTACTTCCTGGTACCTTGTGTTCCTCGCAAAATAAATTTCTAGTTTTATTATGACTATGGGTCCAATTTACGTCCTTTTTGCTCAGCCCACAATGTTCAAGTTGTGCTTTTTCCATCCTGCCGAAGGCAAGGTCAATTTTGCACTTCATGCAATTTCCGAGCTACGTTGCAGTATCTTGGGTTGCTTTTTCTGCTGGTCGGAGAAACCGCAACAGTGCGCAACGAAAACTTCAACAGACGACGTCACGACAATTAATCAGGAAAAACGTCATAAACGACGTCAATCGTAATTGAAAACGCTCTCAGGAGTGGGCAGGACTCCGTGNGCTTAGGATAAAAAAAAACATTAACCCTGTCACATAATAGCGAAAAGCAAATATCCGCATTGCCATTGCTCCTGTCAAAAAGTAATTCGCAAGNAAAACGGTGAGGGAGAGCACTGTACAGAATTTAAAATGCATAGAAATTGAGCAAAGGGGTAAAAACAAGGCTACCTGCTCATCGACACGCGTGGAGTGCTATGTTCCTGGAGCGAATGTGATGCAGTAATGTGCATGTGAGGGTTGTGCTTTAAAAGTTCAAATGCAAACGAAAAGATATACAATTCCGCAAACGTAGAAATGTGTGCAAAGGCGCAATGATTTCTACATTACATTCTCCATCCGTAAGTATTAAACTTGAAGTGAAACTTCTTCGAAGTGGTCAGAGGACGAAGAAACGATCGTTATGTAGATGTATCATTTCAGAATTGTTGACATAAAAGTATCACGTTCAGTATAGTTTAGTTTTTAAATGTTTTATTAAGAACAAACCTAGAGAGTTCATTATGTCCTGGGTAGCAGCTGTCCTATGTGGCTGTTGTCCTGATACCCAGTGGCGTAACTAGAGGTTTGAGCCAAGAGGGGCAAAGGTGAGCTGAAGGGGGCCCACTAGCCAAAACTCAGAAAAAGGTTAAGAAATGATAGTGAATCTCTGGATGTCGTGGATCTCCATACTAGATTTAAAAATACGAAAACACCCCTAAAAACACAAAAAAACAACAAATTAAAGAATGCTAAATATCAAAACGTTAACTAACGGGGACCCAGTTTTTACATTTAGCATGCCAGGGGGGGCGCCTCATGATCCCCCTTCAATTACGCCACTGCTGATACCCCAAAAATGAGCTATAGTCAATGAACTCCACGGAGATTACGGATGGCATCGTCTTCTCGATATTTTCACATGAGCTGAAAGCCAGCTCTACTGTTCAAACACATTGGAAAAGCGAAATTGAAGCAATGTGTAGATAGCTTGATGATAAAACTCAAACTTTAGCAGAAAGCGGATATGCGCAAAGTAGTTAGAAACATGTCCCATATTTACGAAACTCTTCACAATATATTTTTATTTCAGATTCATTTTTCCAAAACCCACGCCAATGACTGACACCAATACGAAGCGTTAATAATGATATCAATATCTGCCACACCGTAATGAGCACGCGATTCATGCCAGCATCATCAGTTTGACAAACACGTGCTTAGGTGAATTAGCCGTGCTTCAATACAGTTTCACTCTTTTGTCGATTATATCTAGCATTCTTAAAACCCTGGCTTTTTGTCTGAGGCTACCTCATAAAGACATGCCGGTTTTGATTGACGGTTTTGAGATTCTTAATTGTTAATATGATGTTTCTTTGTATCAAGTGCGATGACAAGAACTGAGTCATTAACACTGCAGCAACCGTGCTTGCTCAATGCTGTTTCTGAACTTTTGGTTGTTACAAATTGACTTAACACAAACATCATATCAGAAAACAGGTCAAAATGAAAGTAAAGAAGGTTAACTGTCTTCAAATCAGGAAACATGTTTGGTTTGAAAATGAACTTTTGGAGATTATTGCCAAAATAGCAGTTTGAGTGGAGTTGCAAGACAAAAGAAAAATAGTTTGAGGATAACTAATGACTGCAGAAAAAGTTTTTTGCAGTTGATTTACCTCTGTGGCGTTTCAAAACCTGGTTTTCCGACAAAAAAATACAACGTACGAACTTGCAGTTAATGGATGTCACGAAATTTGAACGGCTAATCAACAATAGCTTGGTCAGCTTCACAAATCCAAACAAAAGTTCAAAACAATCTTCACTGCCATGAAACGAAGTGCGAATGTCAATATTTGCTGGACTCTGAAGTGCGTTGATTTAACGCGAAGCTGCGCATGGGTGAGTGAATAGACACGTGTGTTTTGACGCCTGTTACCCCGCGTGAACTTAGTTGCAGTCAGACGAATTTTGGCATAAATTTCATCATGCAAGCTCGATCTTGACGTGTTTTTTCAAAGGGATCGGCCCACTTAAGAAGCTTATTGGCTGTGAGCAAATTTGTTCAACAACGTTTTATTTATAAAAACTTTCCTGCAGAGTTTTTTAAATCGCTGCACGCACCCTTGGCTACGCACACTAGGCGTTTAGACGCTCTAACGAAGTTTGAGATCAGTTTTTATCTTTTTAAAAAACGATCTTTCGCGTTGAAGCAGCCGCTTGAAAAGCAGTGGGACGTTGAACAGTTGTTTCGTAATTTTGAAATTTGACGCTTAGTGAGAGATGTGTGGAGCGAATTTCACAAAATATTTTTGAAAAAAGACGCCACTTGAATTAACTTGGTAAAGATTAGAGGAAAGCTTTTTTCAGAACTTGATTGTAAGGCCAAAATAAGAACCTAGAACTCTTTCTTGTTACAACCAGCTAATTGAATGAGGTGTCGTATATTGATCGCCATTTCTTTTAGTGTACTGGCTCGAATGAGTACTCGACCTGAATCCAATACAAAACTTTTTATTTGATTCGGGGTCTTTGATATTCTGACCAGTTAATTTCACCTTATGAAGTAACGTAGATCTCAACGTATTTTATATGAAAACATTGCTTTAATTTGTTTCCTGACTCCAGCTGTGAAAAGATTGTCTGGCAAGTACTTCTTGAATAATTTTCCTGTTTTCCTGATCGACCTCTCACAAGAGGTCGGGAAATAAACGCATAAAAAGAAAGCATTTCAGTTGGTAAATCGCACAAAAATGTTCTCAAATACGTGAAAATGTATGTTTGTCTTCAGATTATATTGCTTCGAATTGGTTTTAATTTATCCTTGGAGAACAGTCCTGTTTACGCACGTTTTGATTTTTCTTGCATCGAATTGTTTGATTGATGGACAAAATCCTTGGTGAAACAGAAGCTGTGAGAAAGGCATGACCTTGCAGCAAACCATGTCTTTGATTAATGCAAAGCGAGACTTACTTTTCTATTTTAAATACTAACACGTAAGGAACCAAGAAAATTGCAAAAAAAGTGTTACGAATTCGTAACAGCTTAAGCTGCAAACCTGAAACATAAACTTTTTTACTTGTAAAAGAAAAAGAAAAAGAGAAAGGAAATTTTTTATATAATTGCACAAGCGAAAAGAACGTTTCCCTAATTGTTTAAGTGAAACGAATCTAGCAAGGTTAATCTAGCGTGGTAAATTTGGGAAATGACTAAATAAATGAAGTGACAATTTGGTGCACACGCTTCCAAGTAAAAAAGTCTGTATAAACCCAAAATTTGCACATTTTCAACGAAAATTAGTTTCGGATTACGCGCACAAACTTTGATTACAGAATTTCGCTGTCTTAGAAATTTCCAAAACGTATAACAAAGAGAAACTTATTTATGAAAAAAAGCAACATTGCTTTCATAAACAATTTTCATGCTTCAAACTGAAAAAAAACGTTTGCCTGACAATTCTGCATGAAGAACGATGCTTTAAATCACAAAACAAATTTCATTGTCGTCAGCGAAACCTATGGCTACTTTTAAAGCTCAAAATGTTTAAGAGCCGAAACGTGAATTCTGTATCGAGAAAATCAGAAATAAACATGTGGTTCATCTCAGATATCAGAAAAGAAGTGGTGGGGTCTGTCATTGACCAATTGAAGGGAAAACTATCTGATGTAATTTGTTAATAAAAAACGACGCAGAGAAATTGTATTTAGTATGCTCTTTTTCACAGTATAACTCATAATAAAAAGCAAGTAGTTGGTCGCTAAGGCAAGTAATGTGTGTTATGCCAAGTAAACCTAATAGACAGCAAAATATTTTGTTTTGCAGGCTTACTAACTTCAGTTGAACATAGTTGTTGTTTTCAAATGGCTACTCTGCGAATAATTGCTTTACTGCTGCTTTTTTGCATCTGTACAGCCCAAAAAGCATGGTCAGGTAAAAGTTTTTGTCTTCTTACAACTGTGTTTGTATTAAGTGCGCCGTCGGAGTTTAAACAGCAATCAGAACCACAAGCTTGAAAAGAGGTTCTGTTTAAACCTTGAACCGACCATCAGTGACGTCTACTGGCGGAATTTTGGGATTTTTCTTTACTTTTTCGTTCATTTCGTTAGAGTAATACAGTAAAAGCAAAAAAAGAAACGTACTACAGAGATTATAGTTTTAAAAAGCATAAGGACTTTGCTCTTTGCTCTAAACTCATTTCTCAAGCACGTTGCTTACGAGTTAGTACTAAACGCAAACTCAGCTTTTTGCGAGATCGTTTTCCAAATGTCTTCTTGAGGCTTTGCTTGTCATTCGTTTCGCGTTCCTTAATTTGCTCCACTCCGCTTGAATCTTCTCAGTAATCACATAAAAAGCTGGAAACCACACCATTTAAATGGACCTGGTTGTTCTTTTTGTTTTTTAACGCTAACATGATATTATTTACCCTCAGGTGATCAACAATTGGTCTTTGCGTTATTTGGAATGACCTTCAGAACTTATTTAAACAAGCAATAGATTGCACAAAAGTTTCGACCTATATCCCTGGTCGCTTGTAACTAAGTAGTTTAAAAAGCAAANCGAATCATCACTGGGTACAAATAACAAGGCGACTATATGCAGGTTAAGCATGTAGCACGTCGTTCTTGTTAACAGACGAAGAAGAAANTCCAGCCTACTGGTACGAACTTGGACAAAAGGAGATTGAGAGAGCCTTGGGATTTGAAACTTTTAACATGAAAGTAGCTAAAAACGTCATCTTCTTTCTTGGTAAGTTTTGTTTAGTAAACATAGATGCGCAAAGTCTATAGCACCCCAGACAATTTGCATGGCGATCTTCCCCGTCGCGCATGTTTTTGTTAAGAAATCCCGAAAAAAAGATTAAACTAACGCAGCACCTACAATGAGTGCTTGTCATAGCCACCCAAAGTTAAACTTTTGTCAAAATAAATTCGGTATGCTCGAGATATTTGGGAAAAACGCATTAAAAATATTTCTTATTTTAGCAGAGAATTCTTACTCAACCTGATACAGAACAAATTTCTCAATGCTAATAATACTTGCCCTCTAATTTTTTTCGCATTGTTTGTTGAAAAGATAGGATTAATGAATGAGAAAAATGTAGCCATAATATGATACAAAAACAGCAGAGGTAAAAGAAAAAAACGTCGCGAGCAATATAACGAGACAAATTTTTATCAAGCTACCATGCGGGTATGAAGCTCAGGTCTTCTTTTTCCCCCAAAACATGTGACACAAACCTAGTTTAGTTGTTTTTATTAGAACTTTTATTTGTAATTATTACAGAATTTATTTATTCCTATTAGAACCTTTCTTTCGCAATCTCTAACTACTGTATTTATGTACAACATCCGCTTGCCTTGTTTTGAGCATTAAACTGCAGAGTAGGTTTCCTAGGAACGCATTTGCTGTGAAGCCCATTTAAAAATGGAAAACAAAAGTTTTTTTATAACCTGAAAGTTTTAAAGTAAAGGCATCTCATGGATATTGTACCTGAAATATTGTTGACTCAGTTGCGATTTCAGGAGACGGAATGGGCATAGCGTCTGTAACCACGGGTAGGATTTTGAAAGGTCAAGAACAGAACAAAAGTGGGGAGGAAGTCAGCCTGGCAATGGATCAGTTTGATCATGTCGGGTTTTCAAAGGTGAGTAAGGCACTAAACATGCTTGCGCACCTGAAACGTAGCTTTGTTCCGAATAGTTTCGAGCCCGTAGCAGTTAAGATTTGCAACGAATTTTGAAAGTTTGTTAACTTTTTCAAAGTGAAAGCATTTAGGAAATTGAAAATTGCGATGCTTGTTTGTAAGGACTGTGGTCTCGTAACATAAATTCCATAAAGCTTTTTGCATAAATTACACTGTTTTTTACGGTTGACCGTTGGAAAATTCACAAAAAATTTTTATATTAAGACATGTATCTTATTTACGTAGGCTTTTAAGAAATTTCCTGTTGCAGTCTATTAATAAGACCTACTGTATCAATCAAATCCTTCATTTTTAAGTTTTGTGATTCATACAACTCGAGCATTTGAAGTATGATTCGTTGATTTGATAGATGCTTGTTTATTCGCAATTATTTTTCTGTTGCAGTCATTTCATTGTGAGACAGCCTACAGCATGTTACGGCAAACAGTTCTAATGAAGTTCTCGTAATATAAAGCGAAGCTTTTCGCCGACAATAGAAACCACGGCAAAAACGGTTCCCTTTCCAAACAGACCTGTTCATAACAGACCATTCGAGACAGACCACGCTCATAACAGACCCGTTCATTACAGACCACGTTCGTAATAGACCCGTTCATAACAGAACCATTCATAACAAACTGTGTTCATAACAGACCAGTTCATAACAGACCACATTCATTTAAAGATCACATTCATACCAGACCCGTTCATAACAGACCACGTTCATAACAAACCAGTTCATAACAGACCACGTTCATAACAGGTCTGTTGCGAACGTGGACTCTTTCAAGTGGTGTGTTATGAGTGATCTGTTATGAACAAGTCTGTTTTGAAGGACGCCAGCAAAACAACCTAAGGCAAAACGCAAAGCCAATAATGTAATAGATAACGGCGCAACACATGTTATCTGGCAGCTACAGGAGATAGGTAAAATATAAACAACTTCCGAGTACAGATTTTATTTCGTTCTCGCATCGCCACAACCTGTTGTAAAGCATCGGCTGATTAAGTTAAAGTCACGTAAAACCACTTGTGCACCGGAGCACGGCTCCTTGAAAAAGTCTTCGAAACAACCTTAATACTGCACAGGTGTAGGACACCTGGATCTGGGGGGCACCCCCACCGTGATGGTTATATACAGAACTAACAAAAAAATTGGGTAGGCTTTCGAAGACAGTAAAGCCTCAGGTATTTAGAAATGTTCTGGTTCAGAAAGTAATGATCTTGATCTTGTCATGCCCTTCATTTTTTGCTTTGGAAAGCTTTGCGGAGCCTTTCGTCCAATTTTAATAATTCAGAAAACAAAGAGGCATTCTGTACGAAAAAGGTGTCGTCAGCAATTGGGGCAGTGATAAATGATTTAGGACAACCAATTTCCGTTGGCTCCCATAAGGGCATTCCCGTGCACACCTTTAAGAGATCTTTGTGATAGATCTTTGTAACGAGAGATCTTTGTGACGCCTTTAAGAGATCTTTGTGACGCCTTTAAGAGATCTTTGTGAAAAATCAATG
>JGI24158J21664_10013462_pt1 | contig 10790 bp, 8 predicted proteins | sample Ectturendosymbi3_FD_21664 | JGI IMG/M metagenome (IMG submission 21664)
GTCTCTCCATTCACGTTTACTGTCATGCTATCTTCGGATGATGCACTTAGCGACATGTTGGAGTCAGAAATGACTACAACAGCTGGCACGTGTTTCAGGTCGTGACAAATGACTTGAACTTCGCAAACAGAAGGTTCAAGGATCGTTGACCAGGTGCACGAGTTAAGCAACACGTCGACCGATTCTTTCCAAGCCGCTTAAGACCGCGACGCAAGTTCGCGCCAAAGCGGTTTTTCAAACAGCTCGCAGTTTGCGAGCAAAGAATTCGGGGCATCTCTGTCTGCGTACAGTCACCAGCAACAATAGGCAATATCAACTGTGACAATGAAAACTAATTTGTATCAAAAAATAAAGATTTCACAGAAATAACGGGCGAACGCCACGCCGCTCAGTTAAAGAGCGAAAATGAAAGCAGTACTATACTGGCACAAGCGCTTGCAAGCGAAAGAGTGGTTGTTTGCATTATGACGGCATAAATAGAGTTACAACTGCCTTCAAACACATGACGCAAAACCCCAAACAAAGTATCCATTTGCAGGGGCACGCATGTGATGCGGAACGCATAATCGGATTTCTTCGATGCAACGCTACAGAGATTCGGTGTCGCGTGAAACAATCAAAGTGGTCACAGTCTCAAGACGCTTAGGTAAAATGACAAGCCTCAGGGCGCGGCTGAGTTGCGTAAAGCACGAGCGATATAAGAACGTTTACTGATGCTCACAGTGCGGTAAATCCAGAGGCAGAAATGCGGCAGGAACCGACGCTCGGATAGTCGGTACTTCAGTGTGATCGCTACTTTGGTGTGATCGGTACTTTGGCGTGAACGGTACTAAGGTGCAATCCATCGGCACTAGTTAGGCGAACATTTTCGAGATACATCAAGCAAAAACGGCTGTCGCGCATAGCAGGGAATCGAAGTCCTTTTTTTCAAAGTGTTGGGCTGCTTTTGGTAAGTATTAGGTCACTGGTCTTATAATTTGAAAACAATTGGTTTAGTAAGTAAGCTTCTCTCTGGTGTTGGAGCTTTTGCTTCAGTAATCCGAGACAAACACTTTTTCGGACGAGTACGTCTTGAAACATATCAATGTTTCGAAAAAGCACGCCGCCTGCGTAAGTGTTGCAGCCAAATATTCGTCCGTCAAAAACGTTCTGGCAGCTCGCTGTGTAGAACTCCAAAACGCACACGGGGGGTGCGCAGTATTCCTCTAGTGGGCAGCAGAAAACAAGAACACGCGAAACAGTTTGCGTCAGACAAGGCTGGCAATGTTTGCTGAGCAACTGCAGCGTCTGTCAAACACGCACACCGACACGTACACCCGAGCAACTGCTGACACAAACATAAAGTTATTTTTTTACGAAATAAAGCGCAGAAGTAAAAGCCATCGTACAAGGATAGATACATGGCGTGGATTGATTGGTGCTCTGGAAAAGAATCTCCCATTGCGCAGACTTTGTCTGACTGGCAAGTTAGCTGCTTCTAAATTGCGTATTGAAAAAGTGTTTTTATAAGTTTTGTATCTTTTTTTGTGGCTGTTCGTTGTAAATATTTCAAGGAGAATATTTTTCGCAATATCGGCGAACAAAATGCAGAACGAAAGCAGAAACGAGCAAATCGCCGAAGACGCAGACTGGAAATTTTCAAATGTGTAGCCTCAACAACGAACGCCCGAATTTGACGACACTTGCCAGGATTTCACCAAACCGCATAAAGATCACTTTCCGAAGCAAAAAGTGCATTATCGTGACAATGCACTTGCATCATATCCCAAGCTCATTGCATTTTGAAACGCTACCAAGCCCAATGTTTCTGAACGTCCCTTTCAAGCACAAAACCCATGAAGCGAGTTGCCTGCACGGCGCGAACGACAGTCGCACGGATTTTGAAAAAAGTGCGGCCACTCTGGTCGTCCTTGGAGCGCAGTGGTCGCTTTGATTGAAACGTAAAAAGATCGATCTCGAACGACGGTTGCTCGACGTCCGCGAGCGAAGCCGGGCGTCGTGGCGTCCTGAGCAAGTCAATTTTGCAATTTCGACAGGTCCGTAATTAGTTCTTGCACGGCGCGATAAGGTTTTCGAACTCTGCGCAACGCAATCGGACCGGAGCGTGCGCGCTGCTGCTTGTGTCGTGTCGGGTCGATAGAGGCGATGTCGGGCCGAGACAAGAGACAGGGGACCAGAACGACGACGCCACAACAAAGAAATTCAATTTATCGCATAAACTCTTTGGCAAGCTCGGCCGCGGTCCACGCGATGACCTCATCCGGCTGCCATCAAGTGCAAGTCCTCCTCAATGCTATTGCGTGGGCCCTGCTTGACGTCACCGCCGGCCAAGTTGGTCTTGTGCGGCCTGGTCGGAGCCGCTTTGGCGATTGCAACAACCTTGGCTAAGGCAGTGTTGGCCGTGACGTCGTTCGTCGTTGCGTCATCGCTTCCAGCTGACCGAGACGTACTGACGTCTTTGGAATCGCGCGGACTTCGATTCGAAGGATTGTGAGCCATGTTCGCTTTCTTCGTACTTTGAGGAACACGGAACGGCGTGCTGTCGACGACCTTGCGCGGGGACACCAGACCGGGCGAGTGGACCACGACCGGGACTCTCATGACCACTTTCTGGCCCTTTTGCTGGCTGTACGTGTGAAAACTGGGACTTTGGGAGCCTTCTGGCGGCGTTCGGCTTGCAGCGACCTCGCTCGCACGTGAACGCAAGCGCCAAATCACCTTTTCTTCTCCGCCGAGAGCCACACGAGGGCGTGTGTTCGTTTGAGTCGCCGAGTCCATTAGAAGTTTGCTGTTCATGGTTGAGTTTGTGGCGTTTCCGTGTTTCTGAAAAAATCTGATCGTTAAGGAGACAGTTCACTGAAATTCGCCTAGAAAACAGTTTTTTCGATGTTTTAGACGTTTTCTAAACGTTTTTTTTACAAATAGCATCTTTGCCTTTACGAAAATACTCAATAGAAAGCACAAAAAAAAACGAATTTGAAAAACAGCAGAAACTTCAATGCTCGAACTCCGCTGGGCGGAAGCTGTCACAGAGAAACGACTACAATAGATTTTACTCCTCTTCAAGTAAAACTTCAAAGATTTACACATTTGTCTAACAAGCCTACAGAAGTTCAGGAAGGGATCGACAAGGCGATTATGAGATAAGATCACGCACCATCGCGTCTGGTATGAAAAGAGCTTCTAACGTTAACTCAATTAAACACAAACTTTCTGACAATGTTAATGAAACCGATTGGCGCGTTATAGCTTGATTAGCGAAGCAAAGCTGCCGACTGACCGCATGTGGCTCTTTAGCCATACTCCCGGCGGTGACGCTGGCAACGGGTATATTACTTCTCAGGCAGTCACTTTCAGGCGACGTCTGCTGGTCTTGCACGTGAGCGGCAGCAAGGTAGATTAAGGAAGACGGAATGGCAGCTTCCGATTGGTTGTTGCCTGCGTTGCGAAGTAGTGCCTATAAGTTCTGACCGAGACAAGCCGAAGAAATAAACAGTTACGTGAAATTCGATTACGCAGTCGAAGCATGTCTCGTTTCCCGACCGCCAGTGACAAGCGAATGTTGCTGAGCTAATCACTTAAGCAAGAGCGATGTGTGACTGATAGGTTGATCCCAGCAGTCTCGGTAATGCACGGTGACGTGTATTCAGCAACAAGAAAACCGGCGATCAGTCAAGTCGGCAAGTTAGTTTGACAAAAGCAAAGCGATAATTTCGGAGGCAAACCGTGTGAAACGAAACTTGAAGAAACGAAACTTGAAGAAGCTCGCGCCCGCACGCCCAGTTCCCGATTCTTGCAAAAGCACGCGTGGTAATAGGATTTAACGCAAAACCTTACGTTTACAGGGATCGTTTTTTTCAAACAACCTGCGCAGAAAACATACAGGTTTTTAACTCATCCAAATCTTTAATTACTGTGCAGACCGAATGTGCCGCTATCGAAAAGAGAGAAAAACCCTTTCTTTCCTAAAACCTGCCAGCATCACTTTTTTCCAGACTTCTCTTTGAAAAAAAAAGAAACAACGTTCTCTCTAGTCCTATGCAGATATTTTGTACAAAAAAATGGAAGCCGTGGGTTGTAATTGTGCTTGTTCTACAGCACTAATCCACTTTCTCACGAAAAAAAACAGCTTCTGTCTTAGGAAACAACGGAATGAAATTACGTTCATGCTTACCAGACGAGCTGATCAATTTAAGCTTGGTGAAGGGGTTATTTTTGCGATAACTGGTTGTGAGTTTGTCGATGTGGGTTGGCGGTATTTTGCCTGCAAAACAAAGACGAACGAGGTCGTACAAGCCCTGGAATATTCGTTTTTTATCCTGCTACGCTAGAAATCGTAAAAATAAAAGAATGCTCTCGACAACATTTTCACCGATCACATTAAATGTGACGCTCGGAAAGTAACATAAAGCGGAGGCTGAATACCGCCATGAAGAGAAAATCGATGCCAACCGTAACTCTTGATCAATCAAGACATTTACTGCGGTTCACGGTAAACCACTATTCAAACGAATCAATGAAGTTTTCCGTTTGTTTCAACCGCTGAGCTCAATGATGCTATTTGGCTTATTTGAGCTTCTCACTTCAAAAAATTTTGCAAAATCATCACTTTGTCGAAAGTGATTGGAACCATTGGTAATATACGCAAGTTTTTAATAGCTCCAGCACAGAACATCAACGAAGTAAAAAAATTGCTTATTGAAAAAACTAAGGCAAGATTACCGGTAAATTTAAAAAAAATCCTTTTCCAGTATATGCAGGAAGTATAGAAGCGCGTTTCAGCGGTTACAACAAAAAACAGGAAATTTTTCTTTAGTTAAAGCTGCTGCAGTGTGCAACATGTCATTAACCTAACAGATACAGGTAGTAGTCACACGCATGTCACGCACACAACGACAGTTGCTTTCAAAGAACGTCGATAACCTGCTCCATACTTGTTATTCAACAAAATTCTCCTAATCGATTCCAACCAGATTTCCCAGTAACAGAAGAGCTTCCAGAAAATATCATTTGCCGAAATGAAAATCGCATGGTTGCATTAAAGAAAATAAATTAGCTAAACAAGATTAGACGCAAAAACGCTAAGCTGAAGATAAATTTATGGGGCTCCGTTGTGTTTCGAACACCTCGCACGCCGGCTTCGCGCAAACGTCAGAACTGATTATAATGAAAAACCAATCAATGATCGGGCAAACCTGCCGAGATTTTCGTGAAGCAGCGATTAGACGCTCTGGGGAAGCCTCTTTCGTGATCGCCAATGAAAGGAGGGTGGCAACTGTTCTTCTAGTGCCGGTGAGTCAGTTTTGGCACGAGTCAATTTCTCCCATCAATATTGCAGGCCCGTTGACCGGCGCACGGCGATACTGGCTTGCTTACACGCTCAGGTAGGTGAACGCACAGTAATTAGGTCTTTTACTTGGGGGTTACTTGAGTCCACGCTAGTCGACTGGTGGATATGTACGAACGAGTCTAGAAAACGTCGCGTTTTCACTGATTCACGGTCAGTGAACTGTCCAGGCAGTGATTATTCTGTTTTCCAAACTGCTTTTGTCTTGCTGCTTGACGCATAACAAAGTGCATTTGCAGCAGTGCCGTGCTTTTCGCTAAAGCGGCCGGGATTGCTTGCGGGTGCGCAGAAACAACTTAAACTTGCTTGTTGATTGTTCGTTTGTGACGTTCAATAGTGTAACAGTGCCTTGCCACGCAGCATAATCGACTGAGACGTGCTTCAGATTCAGTGTGCTTGAATTAAATTCTTTGACACAGTTCACGTGGCTGAAAGAGGTTGACCAGCTTCACCGTCACATGACACATGTTTTTGCGTGTACACCAATACCAGCATTGAGACTGTTTTTTGCTGTTGACGCTATTTCCGCTTTCATACCCTTCTTTCAAGATTTTTTATTGTGAAGTCTTTTGTATATGATGTAAAGTGACAAACACCTGAACTACCATCGGCCTCTGTCGGCCACAAAATACAACGCACCAGCATTGCTCAGAGAAATTCACTGCATCGGACTGTGACCGGTGGCGTGACACAGAACACCACGCTCGGCGCTTTATTATATCAGTGGTGCGGTCAGAGCAAGGAATCTCAAATATACATTTTACGCTGATGACGTAAACCTACATGTCTGCGCAAATAATAGTGATAAGCGATGGATATCGGTTCATAGCGAGCTGATAAAAATGGACTATTGGATATGAGGTAAAAAATCAGCCAGTCATTATTCTGACAGCAATTACACAACAATGAGAAATCCAAGAGATGTAAAAATACCAGTCCAGTTAATAAACATAAAATAATTGGACGAAAAACAAGTATATATCTTGGGGTTATATCTGATGAAAAAGCGCAAATAGCCCCCCCAAATTGACAACATATCAAAAACAACTGCCAAAACTGCCAAAGGCTTAAAAAAATACTGCAAACACTCAAATATTGCACTAACGCCTCAGTCTAAGAATGAGTTTATTTTTCCCTATTTCATTTCCATATGACTAAGTACAATACCAGGTATTGTAGACTGTTGAGTCAACAAAATCATCGTCTTACCTCTGACCATACCTCAAAACACAGCTGTAAAAGTATTGAGCTTAGAAAGCAAAGGGGAAATACATTAATTATTGCTGTGTCAAACATCAAATTTTAAATAATTGATACCTTTCTGAATTATCTGCTGCCAAATTCATACTTCCTTTTAACTCTCTATTTAATCAAACTGACAAATATTTTCCTTAACTGAGTTTTATTCATAAAACCACAAACCAAAACTTGTAAAAGATCGACAATGTCATGTACAGTAGTGTAATCTGAACGAGTTTTGCTCTTAGGTGGTATTAACTATTCCCAGATATTCACAATCTGTTTTTCCTATCGCATTAAATGAACAGTACAAAGAAGCTTTTTTATCGGTATATGATTAATTACACCTCGCTCCCTGCTCTTTCTCGTTCACACAAATTATAATTTTTTGTAAGTGCTGCTGTACTTCCCACCCACACTTCGTGAAAAGCACATGGACATATATGTTTGACCCTATTTGCAACATTCAACAAACAGTCCTTTTTCTTTGTTTACATTCAATATATCATCTCCATGGTGTGTCACGTAAATGCCTCTCTACATTATATTTTCACGTGCCAATTGCTTCAATATGCCTTGTGTTTTCTTCCTAACACTGGAGCTCACATACATGCCGTGCATTCGCTCTTTCGTCAATCCTGTGCCCGTTCAGAAATCGCCCCACGCATTTCAACATTCTCAGCGTGGTCTGAAATTCAATCTTTCGTTATATGTTATGACGATCAGCTGGTACTGTTTGCCTATGGCTGCACTTAACTTACTTCGGTGTGCTGAATTTTTGTTTTGAATCTGCATTGAAGGAAATTAAACCAATGCGTAATAGACGAGTTAAACAAATGAATAAATAAACTTGAATTTGCATGCAGGTAAACACTTATAACTGAGAAATATGCTAGTATTTCATTGGCAGCATTTCGTGAGGCCAGTGTGGGGCTGGTTCTGCCCAGATTCAGCATTTTCCAAAATGACCATTCCGACTCACCAATCTTTCAAGTTTTTTATGTTTTGGTAAGGAAGAACAACAGTTCCAAATACAACAATTCGACTGCTTTTATGTTGGCCGTGTTTTATACATTCAATGTGGTCTTCCAACGAGATAGTGACTTTCAAAGTTCTTTATGAAAACATGGCATTCACAGCGAGTTCCTATTCGCCCCATTCATTACTAAATGTTAATCTTTCATGAAACCGTGGCTTTATTTCCGAACATGGCGCACGGCGTGTCCGTGAAGGATTTATGTGCTTCTTTACTTTTGGAATCATAGATTTAAATTATCATTTGAAGGCTGCTACCAGCAAAACTGTTAATTATTCAGGCAATTGAAACTCTCACGTTGCAAAAAATTGTGCCCGTTGCGTTGCAGCAATGAAAATGAGAAGGTCGACCTGTACATGGTGGCATTTGAAAAACCAGGTGCTTGTTCACATTTGTTCAATAGTTTTGTCACAACCTTGAATTCATGACTCGCATCTTTGGCTTTGCATGTTTGAGCTGCGAGGACGACGAGGAATCTCTGAAAATGTTCACACGCATCGCATTGCCCACAGTTCAAAATAACTTTTTTGCGTTGGTCGCAGAAAAGTTCAACCTCTTCAAAACAAAACAAGTCTATAAACCAGTTTTGTTTGAAGCGTCAGGCAATCTTCGATTGACAGTTTATCTTACAATATAACAGCGCGTATACAGCTGACCGAGCGTGAATCTCACCTGCCATTGACACGGCGATAAGACCCCGTCTCGACTTAGGCCCGATCTCCAACGTGCATGTGGTCGCCGGTAAGCTCTGACGCAGGCGAACGGTGGTCGGAGCCCGAAATTGAGCCTGCAAAGGAAATGACGGCAGATGGCGAAAAATTAAGATAAACTGCATCCGCATTCCGTCCGTATTGGCCCACATAGCCGCCGTTACTAACGGCGTGCCACTACCGAAGTAAAAAATGCAAAGAGAACGCTTCTTCAGCCTGTTGATCAAAAAAATGCGCATTTTGTAAAACAACATGCTTCGCAGCACTTTTCGCGTCGACAAAGCAACCGTTAAACCCTAACGCAATTGCAGCACCGGCTGGTGCAGCAGTGGCTGTCTAGCAATAAACAAATCTTTTTACAGGCGTCGCTGAGATGAAATATCAGTCATCATGTTGCTATGCTAGCACACGGTCTTACGCTTGTTTGGTGATAAATGCTGCCCAAATCAGCTAAAAAAACTTTATTGCAAAGATTTGATTTCCAGTATCATCTCATCGCTATTTTGCAACAAAAGCGCAAAAAATGCTTAAAACTCTCCTGAATATTGGTTCAATATTGTTCGGCTGCTGTAATTTCCGTCGTTTGCCGTCCGCGAAATTCAGTACGGCAGTGACAAAAACCTTTCATTCGTTAACGGACTCATCACTTGTCGAGCTTACCTTCTGGGCCTGGTCGGCTATCAAGCGCGGTGAGAGTGGTGGGGCGCCCACTGGCGGAAGGGGAATTTCTCCTGAAACAGAGAAAATCTGGTAGAGATTGGGTTCGCTGAAGAAAACGCTCGTTTTATGGACAAAACACAAGACTGTTGCGGTCACTTAGAGATTTTTAATATAAAACATGTCAGCACGCAAAGTTCCTCCGTATGGCATCAACAAGTAATAGAGCTCACGCGCCAACATCATTCTATCGTTGATGCCCCTATTTTCCCTCCTATCATTTACCTCTACAGTTGCTCACCCCACCCCCTGTACAGTACACAGGCATGCTTTTCCCCAACTGCTTGTGTTGTTGCTTTTCTGCTTATTTTACCTGACGTTGATTTGATGCTTTTTATTACTTTTTTTGTGCTTATGAAACCAGGTTTTCATTGAACGTCTTCAATGAAAACCTGGTTTGTGCTAGCAACAGGGCTGGCTGAGAACTTGACCCAGTTGGTCTTTCGCGAACCCTTTGTGATTCAGCATGTTAGAACACGATCTTTAAATTGTGAAACCTGAAATTTCTGATGTTTCCATAATATCATCAACATGAAAATAATTTGAGATCTTTGATGTTATTGTATTTCCTCCTGCTCTATTCATGTGATCTCGTGATTTGAGTCACAAAAATGCATGAATAACCCATACCATACCTATCACAATATCATTGCTATACGCTCATAAAGGTGCTATTCTTAGCGCGCTTTCCGTTCGTGGTACCTCTCACTCCGGTGATCTACGTGACATCGCGCTTGACGTTTCATCAAAGTAATTGTGCTAGCGCCATCAAGCGTAAGCTTTTCTACTACCGTCACGTATCTATATTCGTGTTCTTTCATGTATTTCTGTGTTCCTTGTTACTGCCATGCATGCTTGAGTCTAGTGCGTTGCGTGTGGGAGAGAAGATGTTACACAATACTTGTAATTATCAAATCGAGCGTCACGCGACATGTGCCAAAGCTGCACACAAGGTTTCCTGTTCATCAGAATCGCACACAGCTTCTCGCTTCTTCCCCATACCAGTTAAGCAATATTTATTCTTGTTTGTCTTCGAGCAACAACAATGTGGCAAGTACTTATCGCAACACGTCAACTTCGAAAACAAGTAAAAAACGTTTGAAACGCTGGAGAGCACTTTTGCTTCAGAGAGCACTTGCGCAATTTTTTAAGTTCAAAGAAGTAAAACAATATTAAGCAGCGAACAGAGCGATGTTCAGCTTTATTTTAAAAACGTGCATGTTTACTTTGTAACAGAAGCAAAGTATAGATCAAGCAACAACTATTTTCGAAAATATGAATGAGAATGTTTAGTTGCGACTTTTATCGCTGTCGTCGTGACAGCTCGGAAAAGCCAAGAAAAAAACAAGGGCTTATTTCAACGCAATAAACAGACAGCGAGTCCGGCAGCCAGGTAACAGGTCTTACCGAAAGTGCCTTTGACGGACAACGACGCGATTCTGCTGACCTTCTTCTGAATGGACAGAGACTTCTGCGACGGAGTGAATCGAGGCCACGTGAACACGCTGTTGGCTGCAAGCGATTTCAAAGAACAGAGAAGGTAATTTGGCATTGGTATATTTTGTTATATATACAGTATATATTTGCCATATTGTCCTAAATAAACTGGCTTGAAAAAAATCATTATTTAAATTAATTAATTGCGCCTCGTACATCGGGCAAACACAACGCAATTTAATAAATCGTATAGAAGAGCATCGAACGTCACTAAGCTCTGCAGTATGCAGACACTTGCAAGCCA
>JGI24158J21664_10013463_pt1 | contig 10789 bp, 8 predicted proteins | sample Ectturendosymbi3_FD_21664 | JGI IMG/M metagenome (IMG submission 21664)
ACACGATAGGATTGGAAGCATCCTCATGCATTGCTTTTGCAATAGAAAAAGAAAAGAAACCGCATGCAATTTGAGAATGACTTATCAAACCGTACGCTATTGATATGGTGGAACTGGTTTGTGGAAAAGAACAAAAAAAGAAAGTTTAGAAAATTATTTACCAAACAGTATATTGTCGTACAAGTGTTATGTCTTGTGATATTTTAGATCACGTAGCAGATAAAATTTGAAGTAATAAAACAAGAGGCCTTTTTCGTTAGGTGGGTTAATCGACGCGTCGAACTGCACATATTTCTTGGTTTACCGTCGATACGTACTGTACATGGAGTTGAGTTGAAAGAAGAGTTCTTGATGTGCGTAAGTCTAGAGACGACTAGCAAAGTGACTGATGATCAGGAAGAAATGAATAACTTCTATCAACAAAATAAACTTGTGCAATCACCTTTGCTCGCTTTGCACAGACGGCGCTCCTATACTCCGTGAAGTCAGGTTTTACAACTCTAGTGAACAAATGCGCAGTGCACATCATTTCCACTCCTCGTGTTCTTCATCGATATGGACTGGCAAGATAAGCCTTCCAGAATACTTGAAAATAGTTTTGAAACATGTTACCGAACGTGTGAATTTTATCACGCCACGGGCTTGTCTTTTCAAACTGCTTTTTAAAGATGAATTGATTTTATCTTCAATGTTAATCAATGCTTTATTCCAAATTCAAATCTTGCAACTGTGACTTTTCTAAATTTTGGTGTGGATTGGGCGAAGAGTTTTCTACGCTGTCAAAGCGAGCATTTGAAGTTATTATACCTTTTCAAAATGCTTGTGTGTGTGAGGCAGGGTTCTCCTCAAAAACGATGAAACGAAACAGCGATCTCGATTGATTCTCAAGTATGACATGAGAGTGTCACTTTCAACTTCTGTTCCCAGAATGTCAGATATTGTGCGTAGAAAACAAGCACAAAAGTATCACTGAGTGACTGGTTAGTTGAAATTGTTTGTTATTTTTCAATAGGAGAAAAATTAAACATGGCTGACTGTATATTCCTTCTTCCTAACGTTTTGCCCGTTGACTCAGTGATATGCCGGTTCGTATGAGAATGTTTTTAGAATTTCAACAACCTCAGCAAACCAGTTCTTAAAAGTCTTCATGCTTGCTTGTAAAAGCATTTTATTAAAGTTTTACTCAGATACTGACAATGATTCGTACAGGCTTTACCTTAAAGTTGGGCATGGCTTGACACACCAAACGTTGTTGGAGGTAAAGTCATATTTTTGATTTTGTTAAAGGGTAATTAAGACAAAAAAGGTTAAGAACCACCGGTTTAGAATAACATTTAACGTTACGCATAACCGAATTCTCCTTTTCATGACAATACTTCACTCTGATTCAGATACAACTTGGGTTATCGCGCTCTACTACATATTGGTAACAGAAGCATTTAGCATATACGAAACTGTAACGTAAAAATCTGATGTTGAAAAAGGCAACAATCTGATGTTAGCGAGACTGACCCCAGTGGCAACACTGATAGTCTACATGCAGTTTGACCAACGGTCATATTAAGATTCAAGCAAACTTGTAAGACCCTGGCGTTGTCAACACGAAATCTGATTAGGTGAATAAAACTAAATTTCGTGTAGATATGCATTGTCAACGAATATTTGTCGAACTGATCATATTCTGGCAGTTGACTCTATGCGCACCACACTTCGCTGGAGGCCTCCTTCAATCTTGAGGCCCTAGGCCAGAGGTTTCCAAACTGGGGTTCATGTACCCCTAGTGGTACATTTGTCTGTCTGAAGGGGTACATTTGATGTTAGCAACAGAAGGGAAAAATATGTTTATATGTTATTCATTTCAAATTATTTATACATATGAATTTGTCCGAACCATTTCATGTTACTAATGGGGTTAGACAAGGGGAGTACCGAGTCCATTCTTGTTTGCTGTATATTTAGATGTTTTATCTATTGAATTAAACAACATTAAAGCTGGGTGTTGTATTGGTGAAGTCTTACTGAACCACTTGATGTTTGCTGATGATATTTGTGTGTTTTGTCCAAGTGTACGCGGGTTGCAAAGTATATTAGATGTGTGTCAGGCTTATGCAGAATTGCTTGGAATTATTGTCAACTGCAGTAAAACTGTTTATGTGACGTTTAAGGCTAAGACCGCAAAAAGCACGGTCATCCCGTTGCTGACACTGGGTGTACTAACAGTAAAATATGTTCTCCACTACAAATATTTGGGGATTGTATTAGATATTAAGCTTTCAGATGACAAAGACATTCAGAGACAACTGCGATATCAATATTATGCAGTAATGCGAGCTTCTTTTTCCCGATGTTCGAACGCAGTGAAAAAATCTGCTTTTTCGTTCTTTCTATAGGTCCATGTATGCATCATAATTACGGCGTGATTTCAGGAAGGCATACATGCAGAGATTGCGTGTGGCCTATAACTTTGGTTGCAGGGCTCTGTACAACCTGCCGTGGCGATCGAGTCTTAGTAGTCTTTAGGTTCAATGTAATATTCCTACCTTTGAGGCCGTATTGAAAAAAATGTGTACCTGTTTCTTGAACGATGCAAGAAGTTCAACAATGTATGGTTGCGCGCTTTGATGCAGTCAGATTGTTTAAACGGGTGTTCGCCCTTATTCTTTGAACACTACAACCGCATTTTACTTTGTGGCTGAGTGCCCGGATGTTGCAGTGTTAGTTTGAGGGCGTGTGCAGGCCACAATCCATTCGTACTTCACCAGTCCTTAGCCAGGGTTGGACTCTATTTCTTAAACATGCTATTTTCGTATCCTACTCTGAATGTAATCTTGTATCATGGGCGTCCGCAGAAATTTTTCCAGGGGGGACAAAGTCGACATTTTGCTTATCTTTTTCTGGTTGTTGACGATGCAACACAAATTGACGTATACAAAAAAGAAAATGTCCAATATGTCCATTGTTACGGCAACAGTTGCATACAGTGCTTTCCTTGTAAGAAAACTTTATACTGAGCAAATGTTTGTTTTAGTGAGCATGGATATTTTATGACTGAGTTAGCAGAGTTCTATATGAATTATAAACTTTGTGAATTTTTAGAATAGTGTAAAATCTTATGAAAATACAAAGAAACTATACATTGAATTTAAATAGCTTCTTGTTTTCGCGCTTTTCCAATGTCTGGGAACGTTGCAAGTGCGCGAGATGAGATTTCACGACGCAAATAGTCTGGTTGTACTGCGCATTTGCGAACCTTTAGAGGAGCATTGGTTGCAGAAAATGCGCTTTGTTGGCAGCAATGCTTCTTTCTCACTCATGCTTCTTTACACAGAGTATAAACCAGGGGGGGGCAAACTTGTTCAATGGATAATTCATTTGCAGAAAATCAAAAACGAATGCAAGTTAAAGAATGCAAGTTTTACATAAATGATGTACAGTAATTGTCCGTATGCAAGGTAAAGAATGCACGTTTTACATAAATGATGTGTAGTAATTGTCGGTGTGAAGTTCTTGTTTGATTTTCTAGTCCCCGAAAACCTGGAAAGTATGTTGTTAAAGCTGTGCGAATTAATTCTCCCAAGTGTTCATTTTTCAGGGTTGCACGGTGGTTTGATTTTACGAACTTCATTACAGAGAAAAAATTCACAGCAATATGTTGTGCTATACACAGAAATGAGTAATACACTGGTATTTTAAATTCTGGCTATTCACGTTCTGGAACCTGTCGCCAAAAATTCAGTGCAGAGCGGCATTGACTAAAGTTTTTTTTGACCCTGATTTTCTTGCATTTCGGTCAGTTTTTTTCTACAAAAGACAAGTTTGTAAAAACGGTTAGCGAATTGGACAGCCGTCACCGATCCATTAACACTGAATGGATTTACAAGTAATGCAAAGCATGGTTTTAACTCTTGGAAATGGACAAATCTGGCTTGGAACTCCTCCAGTAGTCTTACAATTTATTTTGATATTCTTCCACTTTGTGGTCTGCAAATGCCTCTTCGCGAAACACACTGGTTCTCATTCCGACGTTGGGAAAATGACAGAATGCTTTTGACAATATGTGTCTTTGAAAAATTTTAATATTCTTCTGGAAAGAATATAACCTAACTTAGGTAAAGGAGAAAAAGTAGCCTAACTTGCGATTTAGGTTCACTGTCGTTGTTATCAAATCGCACCGACACTCTGGTGGCCAGTGTTCCCTCTAAGGTGCGCAAATGCGCAGAACTACCAGAGCATTTGCGCAGAGAAATCTCATTCTTACGCACTTGCAACATTCCAAACTGTATATCGCATAGCCCTGTCGAAACGTTTCGCTGGATGTGTGTCTACATCAGGGGCCTCAAACACAAATTGCTCCGAGGGTCAAATTAGGACCTATAAAGTAACCGGAGAGCCGCATTGTGACGCTGACACAACAATGGCGGTACCTGAACCTTACAAGAAACAGCTTTTACATTTTATTTCTTGCGAAATGTATCGCGAGTTACAGGCAAATCATTCCTAGCCGCCTCTACGTTCGTTTAAAAAAGCTTGTTCGCTCGCTGGCGGAGCACTTTTAAACATCGGTGAATAAAGTAAAAAACCTAAATGTTGATTGTATGAAAATTCCCAAAACGCATCGCGGGAAGCACAAAATGCCCTCGGGACCCACATGCGGTCCGCGTGTTTGCGACCCTGGTCTACATGGTTGTGAAATTACATGCGCACTGAAACAAATATTTGCTTTCTATGTTAAATTTTCTTACAGGGAACACTGCTGGTGGCTAACTTCACAAACCTGTGTAAACACAATGATAAATGAAACAAGCGTTAAATTTGAGGCAACAACTCTCTATCAATTTGAGATATTGCTATTCATCTAGAAGAGCCACACAAAATATGTTGGCGACCCACAATTCGCCCACCATTGGTTTGAACCTACGTGCCTTACCGTAATCAGCATTCACTGTCTAGCTGCATTACCTGCCAAGACGTCTGCATTCAATAGTTACATGCGGCAAGACGCCTACCACCGTAACTTGAAGTGCATCTTCGAAGATTTGTTGCAACATTATTGTTACGCAACAGAGGCCAATCGTACAACAATTCGTTCCCGAGTTCCGCAACTTGCCTCTGCAGGCAAGGAGCGGACATGGGTGAACTACAAGCTCATAACCGCATGCTATCAAAACAGTGAACCTGACTCTTGAGCAGTGTGAGTGTCAAACCGGCAAACAAACTGTCATTGCAAGAATTATCCCAAATAATCAGAATTAAATTCCTGATTTCACGTTTTCCAGAAATTTTTGCTTCTTAGTCCCAATTTCCAGGGGGGGAATGCCCGTTTTGCGCCCCCCCTGTGGACGCCCATGTCTTGTATCAACTGTTACGAGTTATTTAGGGAACAACTATGTTAAGAAAATGTCTGCGATGTAGTGTTCTACGAAGTGGTAGCCAACAAGTGTCTGTAATCCTGTGGTCCTACCACCAACGCCGTTACAAAACGTTCTGTGAGTGTTATTATCAACCTGTGTTGTGCAGATAGTGTGAGCTTGTGCTATATGGACTTCATGTCTGGTTCAAAAATTAAAATAAATATCAGTGAATATCATTTTCAAAAATCATTATATGCTTATTGGTAAATATGTTTTTGTTATCTTCCTCAACTTTTTCGCCATAAGTTTTATGGGTATGGGCGTCTGAAGGAGGGAAAAGACCGCCCCAGGATTTTGAAATTTGACATTTTCCCATCAAGTTTTTTAATGAAAAGGTTTGTTTTCTTAGTTTCGAGTGGTGAAAATCTAACTTTGCCACTTTTGTCCCCCCTGCAAACATATTTTTGGCCAACCCCTGGAGAATCCACTATTGGCCCTTCCTGGAAAAAATCCTTCCAGCGCTCATGTTTAGGGGTACATGTTCATCTATCAAAATGCTGAAGGGGTACATGGACAGAGAAAGCTTGGGAACCCCTGCCCTAGGCTTAAGCCTATGGGTTAATGTGCTCCTGCCTGTAACTGACCCCACAACCGGTAAGGAAGCCGACGTTATTAGTATGGAATTTTTTGAAAACGACAAACCACGCATTGCATTCATAACGAGACCCCGTTTTTAATGCCATAACAAGCAGAATTCCCATTGTGAATTACGCGACGTGTTCTATCTCGTCTTAGCGTGTAGCATTGTTTACACCAGGGGTGCTCAGGCTCATACGTTTTCAGCATGCGAGCTACGTACCTTGCATATGCCTATACTGCACAACACAATTAACAAAGTACATACGTTGTCATTACCTTACTGTACTCTGATGGCTTGCACTGGTTGGAATCAGACAGGGAGTTAATGTCATGCCGTCTACCCACGTCCCACAGTACCTTTGAGATCGGCTGGCAGATCACGATCGACGTATTGAGCACACCTGGTTTACAGCATGAGATTCTTCTGCTGAGTTCGTTTGTTATGCGCTATGGTGAAAAGGTTGGCATAGAACAAGTTTGCAAATATTCTTACCTAGAACTGCTACAAATTTTTTTTATTTGGCCTCAAGTGGGGTTGGGCATTTAAACATTATTGGGGGTTTCAGGCTTAAACCTACTTAAAGCCTAACGCTAAATCCGCACCTGTTTACATGTTTAAAGTTATAATGGAATGAATCTTGTGAGTAGAATTCGAGTTGGGGTTTGCCACGTACCAATGGAAGAATTATACCATTTCGGTGTTGTTCCTTGATAGAGCTTGAGCTAAAAAACATAAAAGTAATTGTCATGCTCGGTGCAAGAAAACTTAGCAAGATTTACTCCCGCTTGCTGTTTTTCGTTGTACCCAATTACTTTTTCTTCTGCTGAAATTGATGTCTACACGATATGTTGCTCACTTCAGAGGTGACGTCCACATCCTACCAAAATTGTTTGTTGATTCTATTGCGTTAACTTTAATGCTAGAAGTAGCATAGCTAATTGAAAGATTTAAATAAATGTAGAGGCAGTGGCGGGTCTATGACCATGGGGGAAAGTGCCTCCAAATTCCCTCCAAACGTTTATTGCGCCCCGTTAATATAAATGCGCTTCTTTTGTTGCTTATAAAGCAGAAACAGAGATTAAAGAGACTCTCTAAATAAACAATGCTTTACACCTGGGAGAACTATCGAATTTGCGAGCCGGCTGAAGACTGGTAGTCTCTGTTACCAAATACTATCAAAATGATATCAGTAATGCCATTCTTTCGTAATATTCTGTTCCTCCGTCATTTCATGTGCCCATCAGAACATGCAGTGGCGTGCGCAGAAAATTTCCGAGGGGGGGGCCAAAGCATAGTCGTAGCCAAGGGGGTGCCAAAGGGGCCATGCCCCCCCAAATTTTTAGAAAATATAGTTATTTTGTGCTTTAAACGCGTTTTTCTAAACAACATAGTGTTATTCGCCTAAAATTAAACATTTTGGTATACATTGCCGAATACTGCTTATACATTTTTTTATTTTTAGGGTCTGAGAGGTGGGCCAATGCACAGTGCCCCCGTTTACATGAAATCATGTTGTGCTAATGGCGTAATAATACTTGCTTCTCACAATGTTGTCCAACCTGCGGCCCACGTGTGTCCTTCCGACTAGCCCGCGAGCCCTAAAAGTAAAAATTCCCCCATCCGATATCGATATGAAACTCTTGCCAAGCGAAATTTTCCAATCACAACTTCTGCAGTCGTGGTCAAATGGGAATCACTGCAAAAGTTCTTGGTCACGTCACCAATCGTCTCAATGCTTCAGTTTTTGCTAAAATATTGCGATGTTACCGCAGAAATAGCCTTATATTTTTCCTCAACAGAGCTTGTGCCGCTTAATCAAAGGTAAAGCTGACGTTAAGTACAACTTAACTGTTTTAAACGCAGGTGCTATTTTACCTGACTTGCTTTTGATGATGTCAACGAGAAGCTGAAAACTTGCCTTTTTAAAATAAATTCGTTTATTGCAATCACGTTGATTGTCATGTCCGTTGGGCCACAAGAACAGTGCTTTTCAAAATTTGTTTTTGTTCTAAGTACTTATAACTTCGTTATTTTCCAATTTATTCGCTATGTACGGCTAACACGAAGTGAAACCTACAGTACGAATACACATCACCATATCATGATGGGAAAAGTTGGCCAGCAAAGCAACTTACTAAACAGTTGTGACTTTTTACTTGAAAATGTTAGCAACCCTGGCTCGTTTCGAAGACTGTTCGAGTAGCCATGTGACTTGCGCAATTTTTGTAAAGATTGTTTTCTTTTTCATCGGCCAAAAATCCTTTTCTGTCTTGGCAGAATGCTCAGTCGGGAAACAGCTGCGATTCGGTTTTTCTGCCTTGGTACAAGCACGCAATACAACATCTTGCATTAATTGTTTTTATTGCGAGCTACCAGAACCCGATTGTGACACAAATCCTTTGACTGTACACTGTCACCAGGGGTACTGTTTCCAGTGGAAATGCAACTTTTGATTCAGAAACTTCGTCAAGCAGTGGTTAAAGTCATCTTCGTCAGTCTAATTCGAAACATCACGGAGAAGTTGTAAAACAACTGAAAGGCAACGTTTGATTAGTGAATTAATTATAATCTATCAGGTAGGTAGGGATCAAGTTCACGTAACACCTTAATACGTCATAAAAATACTGCATCGCCTTTGTGACACAATGACTTACCTATACTCTGAGGGTTTCGTGAAGGGGTCTACAGGATGTCTTTGATCGAATTGGCCTCGAGGATCTTGGGTGCGGACTGTCTGAATTGTTCCCACTTGTCCTTAACAGTGGCAGTAGCGGCTTCAGGGAGGCTTTTCAAAACACCAACCAAAGAATCGCGCTTGTCATCTTGGGCTCCGTCGTAGACAGTCAACGTCTGAGTTTCCTTGTCCTGGTTGCGATTTACCGTCTCGATTTCGCTCATTGCGGCATCTTGGTCAGAATTCTTCGCCTCTTGCGCCGAAAGGCGAGCGCTTTGCTGATCGTCCTGGTGCTTGAAACTGTTCAGCTGAACGTCTTGGTGCTGATTGACTTTTTCAATTTCGGCTAACCTCTTGTTTTGTCGGTTGTCCTTGTCCTGCAATCGGTACAGCGTACTGTACTGATGTCTGTTAGCTTTCTCAAGGTCCTTCATCTGCCGGTCCTGCACAATGTTGCGCTGCAAGACATCGATGATTCGACAGTCCTGGGCACAATTTTTCTTTACAAGCTCTTCGAGTTCGATTTGAAGCTTTCCCAAGGAACTTCTCAAAGCGCTATTCTTGGCCTTCAAGGAATTCAACTGTGCGGACAAGTCGTTGTTGACCCGGTCCTGTTCAGATATGAAGTCGTTCATTCTTCGGGCGGAATCGGAAAACGGAGCCGAGGATGCGCTAACACTTCTAGCGCTCGAACCGAGGTTATTGGCTTTGTTTTTAAGGTCGGAGATTCTTCTATCCCGGTGCCCAAACATGGAGCTTACAGACCGTTTGTAGTCATTGAATGCATTGCATCCCTGCGACAAAAAAGATTGATTTATTATTGATGCGAAACGATTAGGTTATTTTTTGAAAACCAACACATGTGCTGCATGTGTATAAAAAAAACGACCTATGGAAAAAGTACGCTCTGGTTTTGCAAACAGCGTAGTCTTCCCATTTAGCAACAACTGTTCCAAAATCTCGTTGTGTTTGTCAGTTTGGGAGTGACTATAGGAAACTTATATTTTTAAGAAAGAAGGGATCTGTTTACTTGTTTTGGTCCGTTAAGAGATTTATGGTCATTTTGTGTTTGTTAATTTAATTTGATTTGTAAACCTAACGGCGGCAGGCTTGAGTCAGAAATCTCAATCAGGCGATTTTTCATTACTTGGTAACAATTGATCACAGCTCTCCAACCTGATCACTTTTTCACCTAACTTTTTCCATTTCGAATATTTTATAAAATCAACGGGAAGTGTGCAAAACATTTTCTTCAAGATAACATATTTTTAGACTTTCAACATGACATTTACAGCAAGTCTAAACGAAAATTTTAAAGATCTTCCTTACCACTATGGCAGCATTAGAGGTCGGGAAAATTGTCGCGGCGACAACCAGGATAGCAAAACTTGCAAGCAATTTCATGTTTCTGACTCTTGTACTATAATGCCTGAAAAATACACGAAAAAATTAAAAGAGTCCTATTTTACTTTTGATAATTCCAAGCCTGCACCAACTCGTTTACTGGAGCATTATTAAATCAGGATGTATGTCCCTGCTGCAAGTGACTGCAACCATGTTAAGCGTTACTTTTTGAAGAGCAAATTCTGTAATTTGCTACCTTGAAAACTTGTTGACAGTTTCATCAGCAGCTTGCCTGCTGCAAAAGCTTTCCCTGACTCAAAAGATAATGTTGAAAACGGCGATCGACGCACACTTTATAATACTAGCACCGGCAGTAGAGCGAGCAACTTGGATTGCTGTTCCGCAAATAAGAGCCGCCCGTCGTAGGAACGAGTGGGTCATCGGAGCAGGAAGGGCGGAACTTACTGCAATGCCGTGAAACAACACTATCGCACGCAATGCCAACAAATACAGTTTGCATTCACCTCGACAAGCAACACTTTCCACTCGTCGAGCCCTCTCATGCAGCGGTCAACACGAAAACAAGATTCTCGGAACCGGATCAATTTTCAATGCAGTTCGGACGACCAATCGTCTTTGCATCAAACGAAAGCGTAAGTACCGTTTTGAATCAGCGTACTGTACTTCCTGCCAACTTCAAACCATTGCAAAACATCTGGCGCCAATGCTGTTGGGAAAACAGGCTCATCGTTTTAGTTTGTTCCTTTTTGAAATAGTTTC
>JGI24158J21664_10013464_pt1 | contig 10789 bp, 8 predicted proteins | sample Ectturendosymbi3_FD_21664 | JGI IMG/M metagenome (IMG submission 21664)
ACTTAAATTTGCCTCCTTTCTTTGTCCAAAATGGTTCCGCGTTATTTGTCGGTTGTGCAAGTACTTTTATCATTTGCCGCCCCGCCAAACCTCCATTAGATTTTGTTTATTTGCGAGCGTAAAAAGTTAGAAAAATCACTACTTCAGATCCAGGTTCATGAACGTAAACCACACTTAAAACCAGCAGCTTAAACTAGGCAAGGAAAAAATTGTGAATGTTATCCAGCACACTCGTTTCTGGTTGTCAATATATTGCGGCGCTATATGCTTTTTTTCATCAATCAAGCATGCGCAGCGTTTGATAAGTGTTTGTATATCTGTGACGTCGTACAGCAGTTGCAAAATCTTTGTACATTACATTTCTAATCCATAAAGAACAGTTTGCATTCCAAGTGCATACATTATAATCATAAAATTGGGCATTGGGGGGATTGCTCTTATGTGAAGTATGTTTTTTTCGTGTATTGCGTCATAAAGCGGATAGTTGATCATGTGCCCACTCTTACCGTCAAACAAGAGTGCAATTATTGCATTGTAAGTTCAATTCACTTGTCAGTTCGGTTTGATTGACGAAACTTTGCGTTTGCGCTAGCCGCTCGTATCTCCATTGCTGAGTTTCCTTTACAACTTTCGGCTTGATTACGTTGGTAGCGGTACACTGTCTGATGTTCACCAGAGCAGCATGATATTAGTCGTAAACATTGGACGCAGCTGGGAAACACAGATGCAGATTAACTCCAATAATTTGCCGTCTTTTTTATATTTATTTTGTTAAAACATAACCATCAAAAAGGTCATAGCACGGTTGACTGAGCACGATGACATCATAACACCACTGCTTAGATGGGCCCCGCGCCTAGGCCTTGCATTGGACCCCGCACTTGCAAAGGTCGGCCCTGTTTGCGGATATCCACAGAGACAAAGGACTTACTTTTTAGAAGCTTGTGGTCTTTGCAGATCGTACCGTGATGAGCATTTTCCAATGTTGTTTGTGAAACGACAACAGTTCGTGTAATTTTTAGCGTGCTTCTATTTTATCCCTTCCACTCTGCCAAGCAAATGGGAACATTGCGCGTTATTTGTCGGTTAGCGACTTTGTTGAGGAAAATGTGCATACTGGTTGAAACAAGCTATCTACAGTAGATAAAATCATTGACATCTAATGTTGGTGTATTTCTGCGCGGATGCCTATTGTGTGTGCCATTTAGAAGGGACTTGCTCTGACAGATTTACTGGCTTCAACTGTCTGCACCAACACGGAGTTGCTGGTTACTGATCACAATGCACAAGGAAACATTTCTCAAGTCTAAACCAGCTTTCATGTTTTCATGCAGATATCGAGCACGATTTCAGAAAACGAACTGCCTGCTGAAAAATCCAAGGAAATTTTTGTGGTACGTAATCTTAGACGTGCCATCACATCACTGTGCTTTATCTGCAGTTCACCATTTTTTACATGGGTTTTCACTTTCAGCTAATGACATCCTGACGCTACTTTCCTCCTAGGAATCTAGGGGCAACAATAAAGTGGAGTTGTATTGCAGGGAAACAATGGCCCAGCACCATCTTTGCATCTCAGTTTCAAGATAGATCAGGCATTTCTTTCGCCATTTACAAAATAAAATTGCTAATCTATGGAGCTGGCCGCTTAGTAAAAATGCTGTCCTGTACAAGCATACCAGCAGTCATTTATCTTCCTTTGTCTTGCTCAAGGGAAACTTAAATTGCGGTGTTTCAAAAATGCCGCCAAAAGTTTTGCTCAGTTTGCTGTTCATTTTCCAATTCAGCTCCCACCTTGCGTGTTGGTCTACATTCCCAAAGAAACCTTTACACACATATCAAGTCTTTGTTGATGTCGTGCTCTTAACAGACACGGTCGTTTGTTGCTGTTTCATCTGCGTTGAAATCATAATTGCTTGATGCTTTCGTGTCGAATCAAAAAATTTTCAGAAAAAAATACAGAAACTACGAATAAGAACGAAAATGATAACGGTGAAAATCATCGCTGCAACCCACATTGTTAAATTTGGTTTCAACTTAATTTTGCTACCGCTTTATTTTCTCACTGCTCTTCAAGTCCCTTGTAATGTACGGATCTAGATCGGTCTATCAGAACGTGGGACCCACGCCCAACTGGTGGAGCGTGACAATGTTGGGGGTGCATGCACGATCAGATTTAATAAATTAGTATGTGATCACTTTCATCACCTTGCATTTTGAAACTGAGCATTAATACACTATGCAAATATAGACATGCATCTGAAAAAAGGATGCGAAGACCAAAAATATTGAAAAAATTTGTCGTTTAAAGACATTTTTGCGCACGTAATACAGTGGGTGGTGTTTCTTGCTCCTTTTCAGTTAAAAATTACGAAAAATTGGTATTTTGGTAGTGTAGTCATGTAGTGAATTATGGTGGGTCGTGTAATTTTTTTAAAAATCGCAAGTGTGGCGTGGGACAAAAAAGATTGAGCAACACTGACCTAGATAATGCTTTTGCTTTTTTGCGTATCCTTTCTTCAAAGCTTGTTACCGCGTGGATATTAATCTATCGGAACATTCCTGGCTTTTCCACAGTGTTTGACTAAATCGTCTCATGAGTTGAGGCTTGAAATGCAAACGTCATCGTGACGACGATTACAACCGAACTTTTGTTCGATCTGTGCCAGTTGATTAGTCTGACAATCTCAAACAAAAATGGCCTGCAACTGCTGTGAAAACTCTAAAAAAGTCGCTGCTTCAGAGTAGGTCATTCGCAGCTTGTCTGTTTTTGCAGTGCTTTATTCGCAAGTTCAAGCAGATGATGACTTCGTCCGAACTTTCCTCAAAACTGATGTCTCTCGCCGTTCGCGGTTATGGACTCTTGGCTGCCCCCTGCAGGAAGTACCTATCGATCGACGTCAGAGGTTCGTCATATGTTCTCAGAGATGATGGGAAGATGCGAAGAGTTATTTCTGAGGTATGCTCAGCGGACCGCTTCTCGGGAAAAGTAAATAGTCGTGCTTGTTGGTCTGGAAAACTGCGTTCGGCGTATTTCAACAATTTGACCGCATGCGTGAAGTTACGCCCTTGTCACTTTGGCAGGGACAGCAGCGACACGGACGACAACAAAATCCACAAACTTCCCAGTTTTCTGCAATCCCTTGCAAGTATCGCGAAACAGTTGGAAATAGGCAGTGAAGGTTGGTCAGAAGGGATACTTATAAAGACGCGATTTTTAGTTGAAACTTCGTCTTTACGTTGTGGTGAAATTTGGTCATTATTTTTTGGTTGAAACTTCGTCTTTACTTTTTGGTTGCAACTTTGTCTAGCTTCGATCATTTTGATTTTAGGTAAGTTGTTGCCATGATAGCGCCGCAGTTTAATAAGTTTGATAGCGCCGCAGTTTAATAAGTTTACAGTTTAATACTGTATTGGTTTCATTTATTCTACTTTTATGCTGATCGTCCCACGATAATTGCAGCCTTTATTAAGATTTTTTTAGTTTAACGCTTGAAATGTGTTTGTATCGACGTTGGATCCCCTGCTTTTCAAACTTTGCCTCGATTGTCATGAAATTGGTTTTGGCGATTTGCCAGTGTTGCCAAAAGTCTATGACTGACACCATGTGCCTGTCTGCAAACGTGCTGTGACGATTGTAAGTATGATCCAACATTCGTAAATGTGGTTGTAAGAGCTAAATGTGTTGCAGCAACGCACAACCACTGGCAATGCAAAATCGTCCTTTAGAAGAAACAAAACCGCTGATTGTTGCAAGGAGTGTCCGTCTCAAACTTTAAATGGGAATACTTGTAAGCATATCAGCTTACCAAATTGTTGTACTTTGCCTTGTACTGACTTTCATCCTCTTTGCTTGCATCTCTTGCTTAATGAACAACGCACTTACTGTGTTTGCATGGCACAATTTCATTGTGACTTTTTTGCTGAGTCATCCTTTAGATTGGGGCTATTTGCGTCCCTGCTTGCGAGATGATGGTCCAGAACTCGAAAGCAACAATGGATTTCGGTCGATGCGCGGGTGAATGCGAGGTCATGGCCGATGTTGGCCTCGTTTATCGGCCGGCCACAATGCTAAATGCCATGCAAACACAGTATGAGACGATCAGAGATTCGCTTGAAACGTGCTCCGTCCAAATCGCCGATTTGTGTCGCAACGAACGTTGGAAACCCCATTGCGATTGCTTGTTCGTAACAACCCTTTCTTTCAGGCCAAAGCAGCGGATTGTCTGATTTGTTTCGCGGGTCTTTGTGCAATCTGTGCGTTCTGATGATCGCACAATATCCTCGACTCCACAGGAAGTTTCACTTCGTTTGCTTCGGCTCCTTGATGTCCGTCGTGCAGGCTTTTGAGGGAAAACCGGAAGTTCGACGAAATTTCTTGGAACGCATAGGTAAAATGCTGTGCTCTGCTGTCGAGTTGATTTTCCCGAAATATATGTATTAATTGAATGGCAGGGGAGTGCAATGACTTTTTCGTTGCATCTCCATGCAAAAATTGTCGGCCTAGCTTTTCGTGCGGAATATTCGGTTGTGCAACTAAGCCTTGGAACAAGTTAATGCTGCAAGATTATGTTCGGCAAAAACAGTTTATCAACCAAGTCCATATTTTCTAGTACCTATACTAGATTACTTACTATAAGGTTGGTAAGGCAATTGGCAACAGTCCTAAAAATTTTTTCAAAAAGGGGTTTTAATTCCTGGAAAAATGATGTGAAAACAGAAGAGCCACAAGAGCTACATCTCTTCACGTATGAGATCATGTTACGGTAGTCATAAGCTTTCCTCTCTCTCTTGCGACCTAGCTTTTGAATACTTTCCTTGTTCAAAAAATGCCTTTTCAAATCATTGGTGCTCTTTTAAGTATATATATGTTTTTAGTATTTTGTTGATCTTTGGAAACAGATTATCTCATTTAGCAGATAATCAGATGTATAAAAAAACTTACTGAGCTAGTCCAGTGAAACAGATCAGTTGTCGTCAATTCTTCGACGCTCTTTCGTTATTTGTCAAACTTTTGTTTCCAGCGTTGTCATTATTCAGAAAAAGCTTCGCAATTTCGTTGTAGTCTTGCTAAAAGTTGATTTATAACCTCGATCACGATCTTTAAAACTAAAAGTTCTGCGGCACTTTTCGAGTCTCACAGCACCACAAAAAAGCAAGTTGCTTAGCGGTACAATTCGTGTGGGGAGAGTAATGCCTTCAACTGGTTTTGCGGCTTGTTTTACTTTCATTTATCGAAATGGTTCCCCCACCTGTTGTCGCTGTCGTTCAGTATATCAAGGGCTGATCAGCTCTTGCTCTCACACCGTGGCCGTCGGAGAAGAGAGGAGTGTTCTTGTTGACGTCGTCACTCCACCTGGCGATGGGAATGCTGATTTCGATGTGATGAATGACGCTCGCACAGTCACTTACAAGGATTACCTGCCTTTGTGGTCGTCTGTAATGGGATGCAGCGAAAGAAGAGAGGTTTTGCGCTAACGTTTTCGCTCTTTCTTGTTTCTTTTTTATTTTTGTATGTTATTATTGAAACGCCAAGACCAGTGTTTCTCGTTGTCTATAGCAACACGCAACTAATGCCAAGCTCTTCTATAAATTTTTTTTGTTGAACGAAGCCACTTTTGCGTAACCCCACACATTCACGTAATAGCTTGTCTAACTAAGTTTACCTCAACAATCTCAATTTGCAAGCTACGGCATGACGGCAACAAGTGTCGTGCAAATGCCGTGCGTCGTTAGTGTAACTGGGAACGTTCGTATCTAACTTCTCTATAAAGAAGCTGCAGATTTCTTTTTATAATTATGTGAGTTTGCAGAGAAGAGACTTTCTGGATCAAGAGCTGTACGTTGGAAATCTGAACGAAATCTTTGAAGCCTTCACGTCAGCTTTTATTTCCGCCGTGTTGAAAATGTCAGGCAGACTTAATCTCGCCACAACCACCGCCCAAGTGAGTTTGAATGAAAAGCAAGGATGTGTTGAAGAACATTCAGGCCCTACGAAATACGATGATCTCGTGCGTATTTGCTCACGATCAGCGTTGACCAATCAGTAGCTGTTTTGCTAACTGCAAGATGGCAATGACTGATCAGAGCGATCGATCCTGATGTATTTTGAAATGGTAAATCGCTGAAAAATGCCACTCTCGCACATTGAGAGGACCAAGCTTTCGTACTATGTTGGTTTTGTCTTGCAGTCGCAATTGCTTCAATCACTGTTGATCTTGCTTCATAATATGCATCATGCAAAATTCAGTGAACGGCCCGCCAATGTAGTGGCACAAGTCAATTAAACACTGCGTCCGGTGTCAAGCGAAATTTCTGACTTCACACCATGTGCACATGCGCAGAGTAACATTCCACATATCAAATACGCTGACAAAAATGATGAATAGGGCTTAGGTTTGGTGTTTAGATAAGTGTGTCTGGTTAGGGTTTGGGTTAGAAAAAGAAAAATAATTGAGGTCTAAGACGAAGTCCAATATTTTTCAGTGGTTATAGGTATTCCCGTCAGAGTTGTGAACGGGCCTCATTTTGAAACCCGAACCCGGCCCGAGCCCGAAATCACAAGTCCGAACGCGGCCCGACACTTATTTTTGAAGCCCGATTTAGGCCCGAAAGCCAACTTTACCGAGTAAGTCAAGACATGCGCAACTGCGGCTTATCAAAAAACGTAGTGTATGAGTATATATAAGAGTCCTGCGCGGGACGGGTTAACCCGCGCGGGTTGCGGGTACCCGCATTTGCGGGGAGGGTGCGGGAACCCGCACTGCTGTGCGGGGCGGGTGCGGGTTGAACTTGCTGCGGGCGCGGGTTGAGAAATTCTTTGTGCGGGTAACTGAGTGTTGAGCCAAAGCAAATGAACTTAATCAGCTCAAAAATCGCAAAACACTTGGATGTACTGAAGTTGTTTGTCAGCATTGCACTTAGGACAGTAGGTCCGCAGCAGTTATAGCATTATGATGTAACAACCCATTGTTGCGAAACATTGACTCAGGCTCTTGCCTTGTGATGGGCAAGTGACAGTTTTCCAATGCAACCGTCGTACATGGTGAGGAATTCAGACTAGCAGCCCTTCTAAATAGGCATAACATATTTTTGTGATTGAAAACCGGGACGCTTCAGCAGAACGAGCTTTATCAGATAAATGTGGTTCATATCTTTCGGAGCATGTAGTCATTTTGGATTCCTGTGATTGAGGCACCAAGAAAAACTAAAATAATGCGTTTTACTAAGAAACAAAACAATATTTAAGCATTTGTAAATTTACATATTCAGCCAATCATGCTTTTCTGTAGAGGTAGACATTACTTTCTTCAAGAAGCCTTTGTTCGATTTTATTTTCTCGTAAAAATCACACGAGGAAAAGTCAGTATTAATTTTACTGGTGGTAAGGGCTTTCACATCCTGCTTCTGTTATCAGACCGCACGTTATTCAAGATAGGACAAATTCTCTCAATGGCAGCTGATGCACCAAGTGTAGGACCAGTGGCATAGCAAGGGAGTAGGCTTCGGGCCCGGGGCGGAGCCTTCTGAGGGGCGGCAGTTTGTTGATTGAAAATTAATTTTTGAAAGTAGTTTGATAGTTACAACTCTTTATTATTTTTACAGTAAATAAATTTTTGAAAGTTCGAACTCTTCAGTTTTTGTTTTTAGAAACCCTAGACTGGGTGGCTAGCCTTAAAAAATAGGAAATGTGGGTTCATAAGCGCAATTATGTTGGAAAATGTGAGGGGGACAGCTTGGTGTGTAACCAATATATTACGAAACCTGAAGAGAAAAATGTGGGGGTCATGGCATATTATGTCTGAAAAAGGTGGGGGACGCGTACCCCACCTAATTGCGCCCATGGGTGGGCTTATCAATGTTAAATTTTGGCGGTTGAAATGAAGAACCCGGGAAAGTTAGCTTTGCTCAGTTTCAATAGAACTGCTGCTTTTCTGTGTAATATAACGGTGTCGGAAAGTGACGTTCTTGAAGCGAGATAGCCGAGTTGTCATTTTAGCTGATTTGCTGCCAAACCTAGCAGGATTTTTTCAGTGTTAGCTGTAAAATTTTCAATCTAGCAGTGAGCTGGTTTTATAGCAGAATTTTGAAAACCGTTTGGCAGGTTTAGCTGGTAACAAATTCCTGGAAAAAAATGTTTCAACAGTTTTTGGAGATGAAAACCTTACATCTTCTTCATCATAAAACAATTTCTAAACGCTTTAAATTGGGCAAAACCAGGACTAGGCACAATCAGCTGCCTTCAATCATTTGGAATTTTTATTACGGCGCAACGAAGCTGCTTCAAGCAGATAATTACGTCGTAGTAATAAGTAATTAGATGGCTTGGTAAAGCTTTAAAAGATTTGCTTCTGTCACGTGCTTAGTGAGCGCGTTAAGTTAAAGATTACATTGGTAGGATATGTTTTTATCCCCTGACACATATGATATGTCCAACTGGTTCAGTTACGCCGGTGGCGGTAAGAAGTACAGTAATGTCTGGTAAAAAAACTCCTTGGTAAGCCAAAGCAATACAGTATTGTCAAAAGCTTCGACATGTATGCTTGCCAGATTCAGAATTGGAAATTTGGCTCGGTGCTAACTGCTGCCTGTCCCACTGATTCAAGAAAAGCCTATTGCAAACTTTGCAATAATGCAATCATAAATACATTCTTCGCTTTCAATTGTTGTAAAAAATCGAAATGATACAGAACATTTGTCAGAATCGTTAGGAGCTGTTGATACACTTCGGCGCCAAGGAAGTGCGATACCGTTCAAAATGCACCATGTTGTTTTAAGCAGAGCTCCAGGATCAGAAACGTATTTCACTTTTTTCTCGTCAAAAGTGCCATGCAAAATTATTTTCACAATGTTCAAGTGTCTTGCTACTGTTGTGTAACGTGGTACGAGACTCGGACAATTTTTTCGCTTCTTTACTCTAACATGAGGTGAAGCTTTCGTGGCGTAATGCTTTTGCATGTGGCAATGGTTCGGGCAGGTAGTTTTGCTGTGCTTATATATTTACATTCCTCAATATTAGCATTTGGTAGGGGGGCATACAATTAAGCAGTTGCCCCGGGGCCCAGGCATCACAAGACCTCTGCACGCCCCTGAACTAGACCAAGTTTACAGATCATGATGAAAGTTGCAAGCCAGCGCTTATCAACAAGAGCCGGTTTTAGGCCTATTTCACCTATTTTATCTAAATGGTTCCCGGACATTAAGAGGGCCCCGTGCAAGTGTTGACAGACTTAGCGTTGATCTTTAAACATTTTAAATTATTGTAAGCAAATTTGAGGTGTGGAAAGGGCGGCACTTCATTGGCCGGCCGCGGGCGGCACTTAGCCTCGCTGCGCCAATGAGTGTGACTATCCTGGCTGACTGAATGCCTAACCGGGACATTTTGGTTGACTGACCGGGTCGCCTGGACAAAGTCCTCAAAACCGGGACTCCCGGCTAAAACGGGACGTATGCCTACTCATTGCAAAGCGTTTTTCGGATGCTTTTGCTTCAAATTCTTTTCCACTTAATCTAAATCTGACTGGTTAACTAGGCTAATAACACTGATAATGCCGGCGTTTCGGCAGCTTTTTCTAATCTGACTACACTTGATGACTGAAACATGATTTAGTGAAGGCTTCGACATAAGCCTATTCGGGTAAAAGCGGCGCAGCCAGGAAAATTCAAAACTAAAAAAATGAAAAGAACAGAGGCGGTAACCACAAAATTCTGCAGTGAGCTTGACAAAATATGGATTTTGTCACTAGATTGGAACTTTTGACCCTTTTTAGGGATTTTCGGAGAAGTACGAAAATGCGTGAAATGAACTATCTCATTTTGTTTTGCAAATCATATTTGGTTCTATTTTTGACATTTATCGTTGGCACTCCGATTTTATGCTGCACCACCACACATTGATGGACTTTTTCGTAACTGTTATAGGGATTTTTGGAGTTTCAATTGTGAAAGCCCTGCCAGCCAAGTACGACAGTGCCCGAACTGAATTAGAGGTGGAAGTGCGGAATATCTTGGCAGTTTGGCCAAGTACGCGCAAACGAGAATAGGTTGTGTCACGTCTTTCGCAGTCAAATTCTTTTGAGACAGCTTAGTTACATCAAATTCATTGATGAAATACAAAGAGCAGAGAGCCCAAAATATACCATTGCTCACGCCTATGAAAGAGGCTACACATTTGAATTTGGCAGCGATCCAGCTGGAATAAATTTCTATGTAGATCACCGATTTTAACTTAATAGTGACCTAAAAGCATTTGTGAAAATGATCCGGCCAAACGTCAGTCCAGAACTGTATGCCAAATTGTCAAATTGCCAAGCAACATCATACACTGTGGAGAGAAGTTTTAGCATGCTTCGCAATCTGTTGGCAAAAGACCGCCATTTCTCCCAAAAAAATGTTTGGAAATATTTAGCATTTTATGCAAATAAACCGCTTGAGTAACTCACTGTCGTTTGCAATGTTTGCGCATAACTGCAACTTTTGTTGAAAACATATGCAACTTTCTCACTTTTTACTGCGCATAAATGCAAATTTTCTAGAAAATCAATGCAACTTTCTCACTTTTTACTGCGCATAAATGCAACTTATGTAGAAAATAAATGCCACTTTCTTACTGCAACAAAAACTTGCCCTACTCATCACATAAGTTACAGAAACACGAAGGACGTTTAGTACCTGAGAATAGTTTGTTACGTGAATAAAATGTTTCCCAAATTGCGACAGCGCTTGCCCAGTGCATATGAAATTGTTAGGAAAAATATTAACCCTTCTGCAGCAAACCTGAAATAGTGCA
>JGI24158J21664_10013465_pt1 | contig 10789 bp, 10 predicted proteins | sample Ectturendosymbi3_FD_21664 | JGI IMG/M metagenome (IMG submission 21664)
TACCATTCCCTTTCAGTTTCGTTTCATACATGAAAGTAACAAGTTGAGAAATCATATTTTCCACATAAAGACGAACAAATAGAATCATCCTCACCGTTCAATTGTAATTTACAAGCTAACATGCAGCTGTGGGTCAAATATGCAGCAGTGGGTCAAAATACATTGGACAGACTCGACGAAATTTAATAACCCGAATCAACGGAACACAAACTTGATTAACGTTCGGAAGTATGCAAACATTTGTCGGCCTATCCCACACACCGTTTTAACTTCAATCAAGCATTCAGAAATATTGGAAAGCATCGCCGGTCAAAAGGCACTTCTGCTCGAGTCCCTTCTACAGGAACACTACCCAAATCTCAACACCGTTGGTTCATGTATTCCCTTACTGCTGTTTATTACATAATGGTCTCTGTCACGTAATACAGCACGAATGCCTTCAAACTGCATCTTTACATTTTTTCACTGTTTTATTTTACAGTAGGCTATTTATGTTCTTGATGATGATTTATGAGTAAGCTGAAACGTTGAAAAATTCTTGTTTTTCACTCAACTCTTGAGGTAGGTGTTTTTCTTTGATCTCGGAGTCTTACCCGGACTCTGGCAGATCGAGCACCTTTCGTAGGATATGTGCACTGCCAAGTATTGCTGTCTTTGCCAGTTGGGGATCTTGTTTTTTCCAGGGATCTCCTGGAAGTGTTTCTCCAGATTGTTGCTAGATGCTCCTAGAGCTCCTACTACTATTGATACCACCCTAGCTTTGATGTTCCACATTCTCTGTATTTCTAACCTCAAGTCCTGGTACTTTTCTCCAGGCCCGTAACCAGCTCGGAACCCATAACCAGTAACCCGTAATCCGTAACCAGCCCGTAACCAGCTTTCGCCCCAGCTTGGAACACCAGGACGGGCGAAAAGTATTTTGAGAGGACCCCAAATTTTTTGAACTATGTCCAACACATTTTTTCAGGAGGGTAAAAAATTTTTCTAGGGGGGGTTTCGCCCCCCCCCTGGTTACGAGCCTGCTTTTCTCTCTTCTCCCTTTACTTATCTACTGTGTGTGTGCCATTTGGTATTGCTACATCTACTACGAGTCCTTCTTTCGTCTGCTTGTCTATCACTACTAAGTCTGGTCTGCGAGCTTGTATCTGTCTGTCCGTCCTGATCTCGAAGTCACACATTACCTTCGCTTTGTAANATTTGTTTTACATTTANAGGAATCATGATGCGTTGCAAAACGCGAAACTAGTTTCCCCGTCAATAAACTGTGACTGATTTACTCGTCGCCATCTTTGTGGCCTATAACTATGAAAAATAGATACGCTTGCAAGTTTTAATCGTCGCAGAAGAATGAAAGCAGAAAGCAGGTAGGTTTGCATACTTACTTCACTTTTAGGAATAAAATTGTAACAAATTATGANCTTGCGTCATAATTTGTTACAATTTTATTCCTAATCATCACAAAATCACCACAAGAAATCATCACAAATTATGATCTTGCGTNACAATACTGGCACTGAAAATGATCTTACCTCAATAGTCGTTTCAGAGCTTGCTGCGTCGGGCTTGGACTCAGCACGTGGAGAACGACGATGCACGACGCAAAAGAAATACAGTAAATCCCCAAAGCAGACCTTCTGCAACGAAACATACCTTCCTACATAAAACCTAAAACATTATATCAGACTTGGATTAAAGTTGCTCGTGCAGACACTTCGTGGAAAATTTCAGTTAAACAAGCAACTACGAACAAAATGCTTCAGTCATGCTTGTTTATGAGCGTTTCCAAGCAAGTGGTTAACTGCTGCTGTTCTGATCGGCACTCGCAGGGTGGGCTTTTCGATAACACAGGAGATATGTTTTTTCAGACGGCAGCCATTTGCAGCTGTTCAATGTTCGAGGCTACGAAGACGCGCAAATTGCGTTGTTTCAGTGAAAGGGCATCATGTTGTCCATACTCGACGAAAGATTGTCCGAAGCAAAAGATTAAGTTACGAAAAACGTGCTGACATGAAAATTCGTACTGCAATTGTTATAAAAATTCCTAAAAAGAAATATTTCAGTGAATTTCCCTACACACCACAAGTCTACGACTTATGAAAAAAATTGCCAAAATTTTTGGAGGCAATTGATGTAGTAAGATCCTAAAACAAAGTGATTAACAAGCGATCAGCATCTGCAAACACATAAAATACGATGTTTCTTATCGCACATAGTTATATTTGAATGACAACTTGCGTAACGTACGTTTTTTCTTGTCCGACGCCTCCACATTCACTAAACGTGTCTCTGACCTTAAATATCAGCTCAAGCCCTTTGCTTCGTCAGCACTAAAGAAATATGTTTGAAACGGGAGTGCAAAGGTAGTTGTACACATGCACTCATAGCAGCGGTCGGGAACCAATCTGGCTCGCGAGCCAGATGTGGCTCTTTTGATGACGGCATCTGGCTCGCTTGATATTTTCTTAACACGATTGTTACGGATGAAACTTTTTCTGTAATTTTCTTACAAAGACATCAGCAACACCATGTAGCACCAGACGTCGCATTAACAGTAAGAAGCATGTTAGTAAAGAGAAAATTCAGATATTTACCATTGTTTAAAATTGTTGATTTAGCTCAAAAATAGACACGTTAGTAAGTTAGTTGCACTCAGTGTTGAAAAATATTATATGGCTCTCACGGAAATACAATTAAAAATATGTAGGTTTCATGGCTCCCCTAGCCAAAAAGGTTCCCGACCCCTGACTTATAGGAAACCAACCACAGGTATTGGTGGATAGTAAAGACACGACATATTAATTCAGATTAAAATCGGCAGTCTGTGTATTGGTCTAGAGAACAACATTGTTGCCGTCCGCGGCTTGCACGCGTTGCTGGCGCATATCAAAATATTTCCTGAAATGATTTAACCACCGATACCACCAATTTATTGTTGCAATGACTGTGCAACGCATTTGACCTGTATGAGGAAGCTCACTCGAGCACTGCTGCAAAACATTCGCGGAATGACGCTTATCAACTCATGCACAAATTGTATGGAGACTGCACACAACCGTTTATCTCTCAACACTAAAGCTACTCTAAAACCACTACACTAAAACCACATGATCTCTTAACACTAAAACCACATGATTTTCCAATCTTATCTTTAAAGTTGCAAACTTATCAACAACCGTATCGACTGCAGGTTTGATGATACTCGCTTTCAACATACATTTCTTCATACATAGGAAAACCCTTAATGTAGTGTAGCAGATCAAGACGAAGCTCAAACTTTGCAATTCCAAAAACCAAAACACTAACCTACGGTTTTAACAACCTTCATTTTTCACAACATTTTTTCTTGTGTAGCTTATTTAAAGTACAATACAATTGCCCAACAACGCATTTCATGGCGCCGGAGAAAAACGCGTCGTTATGGGCCAGTGGATGTTAACCTGGGTTAAATATACCCCCGACGGAAAATTTCATCTTCCAATGTGGTAAATTTACTGAACCATTAAAATTGCAGCCCATTTAGATTTTTATACATCATTCTAAACTGTAAGTTTGTGAAATTCCTGTTTTCAATAAATAAGCACCATTGAGTGTATTGGAGGTAAAGCTGGAAATCCTGTTTGATAAAAGGGTAAGATATTTAAAAAAGGTTAAGAACAAGCACTGTTATAGGCGAACTGTCGTTATAGCCGAACTACAATGAATCGTTCCAAAAATGGCTATTTAGTTTGAAGTGGCATAAACTTTCATCTACTGAAAACGTTGCTACACTGAAACAAAAGAAGCGCTGATAAGTACCATCAGAGTCACTAGGTCACAAGCACCGCCTACCTAGCCGCCATCACCACAATTATGAGCGAGCCGAATATCTCGAGTAACCAGAATGCGGGCGCGGCAAGGCGCATCATCAGTGGCACGCGCAAAATTAACTCAAGCGACATGCGGGATAAAATCAGCGAGTCGCTCCGCAGTAAGGCTTTACAATGTTTCACAATACTACATAGTTCAATGCCAAGGCCTGGCAAGGGTTAAAAGTGTTCTGTGCAATGTCGTAGCCAGCCCAAAAATTTGGGAGGGGCCAAAAAATTTGGGGGGTGCCAAAATGCTTGATTTTAGGCGAATAACACTATTTTGTTTGGAAAAACGCCTCTCAAAGCACAAAATAACTACATTTTCTAAAAATTTTGGGTGGTGCCATGGCCCCTCTGGCCCCTCCCTGGCTACGCCTATGGTTCTTTGAAGAGGATTTCCACTTACAGTATCGTGTCTTCGCGTATTCCCTGATAAAAATGTAAGAAGCTATTTTGTTTTACGTTTTTTTAAACTGTAGTCAACGTCACAGTTGCAGGGCTCGCTATGGAGCGAAACAACGATATAATGCATTTTTCCATAATGGGATACTCTTTCTTTTGTTCGACCATTTGCGCACTGCTCCACCAAGACTATGGATCAAACTAAGTACGGTCGCAACAAACCCTAACACTGCACAGCAAACCTTTGTGCAACGATTTGCCTCCACAGCTGGTGATTGCGTAATCCTTGATGCCATTGTCACCTTACACTTGTCGCGGCACAACGCTTGGCCACTTCAACTCAACCGCGTTCCTATTCGGTGATAAAAGATTTGGTGATGGCTCGACAAACCCGAGTTTACACTTCAAACTGTAACGAAAACTCGCAAATGTTGTTATAAACGAAAAAATATTCTGCGATGCCGACAAAAAGCGTCGCTATAGGCGAAGTGACGATATAGCCGAAGTCGTTACAGCCGAACTCGAATGCACGTAAAGCATAGGACTTCTGTCGGGACCGGTGAAAAAGCGGTGTTGTTGGCGAACTGTCATTATATCCGAAGTCGCTATAGGCGATTTCTACTGTATTAGACTTTTACAACCTTCTTAAACGCGATTTACGCACAATAACAAAAAAACATTTGCTGGTGCGACATTCACTAGGAAATAGGGAACATCTTATGAAAAACTATTTTCCACAAATTTTGCTTGTTGACTCGCCACTCAAAACCAATACGCGTCGTACTGTGCTACTTGAGCATAAACAGCCAGCAAAGCAGACTAGCAATTTATCACCGTAATGCCCTCAATCTACTGCACAATCCTCAAATTTTTTTCCTGGTGCTCACTTCTGTCTAGGTCCCTCTAATGTTTAGGTTATTCATTTATGTGTGCAAGGTCTTTCTTTTACAGTTGACATCAGTGACCTGCAAAAGCATCTGATAAGTTGACAAACACTCCAAAATTGGAACAAATGACAGAGATTCCTGTTTCACAATAATGGCAGCAAATTCGTATCTTTGACATACTTTTAGCTACACTTCTAAGATCTGTTTTACAAGAACAGAAACTTTGACAGAGTTTTTAAAAGTTGAGTTGCATTTGTTGGCTCCAACACTAATTAGTTTTATACAAGCTAGGGCCAAGGCACTGAAACACCGAAAAACACCTGTTGACAAGGTTGTCGCATCCAGCAAGAAATACGGAAAAATTTTCTTCTCAGGATTTGAAGTTGATGGCGAATCGTAGTTTGATGTGGAACCGTGAAGACCCTACAAATTTGAATGAAGTTGAAGTCTGCCGGATGAGCAATACTGTTGCACACTGAGTGCTGGGTCAGAACCGCTATCTAACGCGGTATTGCTCAGATCCACAAGGAGTTAGGCATGACTGAGTAAGAGTAAGCCCAGCTAACATGAAGCCTTGCGCGGGTTGCTACAAACCTTTCGTGTCCAAGCAGACGATTTTTGCTCTACAACAAGAGTGGGCACTTTCCGGCCCGCGGGCAGTGGCCCGCGGAAGCATTCAGGAAAAAAACATCAAATCTGAAATTTCCTCCAACTTATCACATAAAATGTTAGTGCTGAGGTTTACTTGAACCGAGACTAACTTATATTTCTATCGACTTTCTTCTATTTCTACGAGAGCAACGTTTTCCAACGTGAGTCGCAAAGATTTTTTAGGGCATCAAAGATTTTTTAGGGTACGCAAAGATTTCATTGTAACGATATGTTTAACTGTCGTTTTTGTTTCAACAATTAAGTTCAAATCGTAAAATCTGGTCATCCCAATGAATTTATTTCTCGGAGTAGATTGTTTGTTGCGTGTACCGTAATTTACGGAACTTGGAGTACAGTGTATAGCGTCCGAGTTACCAAACCAAATAGCACAATGTGCATCCGAAGTCGCAACCTGAAGAGCAGATATGTCAGACCGCCATTGTACAATCCAGTCTGTTAGTTTTACAGTAACATACACAATCCTGCACGTCTATTGTCGGAATCCGAGGTGAAGAAAACCACAAGCGGCATATTGCTTGTGTCAACTGAAGCATTTGGTTCTTGTTCTAAAACAGTTATAGTTTGTGATACAAGCAGCTGATTATTGTGAAGTTGCAGTCAGCAGTCAGGTAGAAAAATATTCTACCTGCAATAGTGTTATGATACTTTCATTTCTATTCTTGCATGGACAAGAACGCAAGTATTTTGAAGAGAATTTGAAATTTGGTTTTACCTCCATAGCTGGAAAAAGCACAGAGAAGCCATAATGTGTTTTGTGCAACGTTGTTCACAGTGCTGTGTTTGTGAAACCTTCGAAGTTCATGCGGCATTTAGAGACAAAGCCTTCCAAAACTTCACAAAGAATTTAGTCTAGTTTTAAACCAATTGTTGTCCAGGATAACCTGCCAGCAGTTTATTGTTGTGTATTTGCAGTCAACATTCAGGAAGAAACGTATTGCAGCGTTATGAAGATTCTCAGTGCTTTGTCTAAGAAATCCTCGAAGATGATACGGCATTTCACGAAAAAAAGGTTCAGAATTCTTTCAAAGAATGCCATGGAGCAAGTTTGAAACGTCAAAGACATATTGCCGGAGATTTTCACCAAGAACACAGGCCTCATATGAAGACGCGCTTGAAATTGCCAAGCAAAAAATGCACAATTGCAGAACCGCTTGTGAAACCCAGTTTGTTGAAAATATTATTTCTTGGAGAAGCTAGAGAGGTAAAAATGAGACAAATATCTCTTTCCAGCAATACTATTCAGAGGCGCATTTCAGATATGTTGGACGATGTGAAAGACCAGGTGATAAATGAAATGAAAGCATCTCCAATGTTTTCTTTTCAAGTGGTTGATTCAACAGATGTTACTTCATGTGCTCAGTTACTTAAGTCTTCGTTTGTGAGGAACTGCAAACTACAACAAGTGCGGATGTTCTGGAGAAGTAAACCTTTTTTGATTCTGCAGAGTTGCAGTAGAATATGTTTGTGGGGTTGTTATTCATGGAGCTCCTGCAATGATTGGATCACGTTCAGGCTTTCAGAAACAGTTCAAGAACTTGCTCCTGAAGCAAATGTTACACACTATGTCATTCACAGATGAGTTTGCTGGCAGAACTTTACCTACTCTGAAAAATGAGCTGAATTCCAAGATAAAAATTATATCAAGTACATGAAATCTGGAAGCCTTAACACCTGCCTGTTTAAAGAACTCTGCAAAGACATATTTCCGACACACGAAGTTCTTCTATTCCACACGTCTGTAAGCTGGCTGTTGAAAGGAAACGTTCTAAACGGCGTTTTTCAGATGAACGGTGAAATAAAGTTATACCCAGTAGAACTGAAACCAAACGAGTTCTTATCTACATTATAGTGACAAGATTTGGTTGAAAAGTCTTGCTTATTTGGCAGAAATTTTTGAAAAATAGAATAACTAAAACCTAAAGCTACAAGGAAAAGGTGCAAACATCACCCAGTTTTGCGACAAATCTGCGAGCATTTTATTCGAAGTTGCAAAACTGGCGTCGAAAAGTAATGCAAGGAAATGTTGCTATGCTTGAGGAATTGTCAAGTGTTGTTGAAAAAACTGAAGAACGTGATAAGAGTTTGAGGTCATCTATAGTAGATCCTCTTCAATCTATTGAAATTGAGTTCCAGCGATATTTCCCTGAGCTCAAGAAGAAAGAAGCTGCACTTTTACGAAATCCGTTCTCTGCCTCTCTGGTTATAACCAATATTCTCGATGAATTTTAGGACTAATTTTGTGATCTTCATAAGGATTCATCAACATCAGCACATGATATTTTTCACGAAATGCCACTTTCTTCGGTTCTGGCGGGCTGTGCGTGAATCATTCCTGCAGCTCTTTGAACTGGCATTTCGCATATTTCTTCCGTTTGCCGCAACACATCTCTGCGAGAGGGTTTTTCACCTCTAGTTCACATTAAAACGAAGGCACAATATCAAAGGAATGTCGAGGATGATATACTGTAACATTAGCACTGTCAAACACTCAACCGCGAATTTCCAAGTTGTCCAAACGGTTCTAACGTCAATAGTCGCATTGAAAATGTTTGTGGAATTCAATTGCCGTTTGAAATTAAATGTTATTAAATGCATTTTTGTGGTAATAATCTTGTGATAGTTCGCTGCATTTTGCTGGAAATGCATATCGTATATATTAAAAAAAGCAGGAAGGGTCGCAGGCTGTGTGAAAATACCAAAGGGGGTCACGAACCGAAAACGGTTGAGAAAGACTGCATCAGAAGGTACCGCTCTCTGCTATACGCGGCCTTCTCAAAGTGGCCCCCGAGCCGAATTAATTGCTCACTCCTGTACTACAGCATTATTTCTTATCGTATCACCGAAAAAATCGTCCATTCATCTTCTGTGAAAAGCATCGACAAAAGGCCTCTTCCGGTCGTTTTGTCAAAGTATCGCAACCAGTTGCAAAAGCCGACAGGATGCCAGCTGATGCTGTTGCAAGCATCGCCGTGATTGCATTCAGTTAGAAGTTTGAGTACGTTTGCATGAATGTCTTGCAAAGAATGATGCAGCTAACTTTCTACCGCGAGTCCACGTAGCAAGTCGTGGCTAACCATTAAGTCTAGAATGCGTATTTATTGCAGGTGCCAGTATATTTTATTAAAGTGTTTATCATCATCCGGTAAACTCACGAAATATTCCGTGTAGTTTTTCTTGAGACTCGCAAGCCAGCGTGCCTTTTTACCAACCACACGACACCAGAAAGAGGTGCAGTGCAGCAAAACATTCAAACAATCCACATCAGCGCGACTCGCGTGATTTACTACAGTTTCTACGAACTTGCCAGTTGTTTCGCTATTGGTTTCAATACTTGATATGTTTTAACACAGGGGTGTAAAACTGTTGGGTCGTGCGCGAACGGGATTTGCAGCAACGTCCCAGTGCCTAGTTTATCATTTTTGGTGCAGTATTATGGCAAATCTTTATATTTGTGCGCTACTAAAAATTTCTGCACGTTACTACAATTCACAGAAACATTTAACCCTGGTTTAATTTATTGATCAAGTATGACCACTGCTTAACGCCTGCCTACAACGCTACTCCTCTCAAGCAAAACTTGCTGAAGCTTTTGTACAAAAAATTGATCGACGTTTTACACTTTCTGGAGTTAAGGTATGCTGGCTAATTTGCAAAATCATACAGACCAGAACAACGCTGTGACAAAATCATTGCGATGTTTCATCTGAATGAAAAAGATTCGGCCGTGGCATTACAAAATTGAACCTATTGGGGGTAGACGTTTCCTTCTAGGAAACAAACCTCGAAACTAAATCATTTTAATTGGAAGAAAATTGCAGCGGCTAATGACAGTTTTCTACAAAAAACGCCTAAAATTTCTTTCATACAGTTTTAAGAGCAACAATGCGAATTTGGATGCTACCTACGTTTTTCGGGTATGCTTGATCACCTGGCACTAACATCTGCAAAACATAACTGTTTACTGATGGTTAACAGAGTGAAACGTTTGAAACGTATCAGATCGTGAAGGAGGTGTTACTCTGCCTCACTGCTCTGCTCAGCTCCGATAGTCATGGTTGATTTCTCCCTGTGAGATTCTTTGTTAAAGCTTGGCTTGACTGGTCGCATCGCCACTTGACTCCTCGCGTGGTTTGTCGGAATGTGTTTGCTTACGTTGTTTGGCTTAAGTTTCGCCCTGTGCCTGCGAGTTCCCACGTTTTCGCTTTTTTTGATAGTTTTGCGTAAATCAGCTGCTGAACTATGGTACAATCAACCTATTCTGAAAAAAACACGTGTCGCATCGTTGTGAGCCAAACTTGTATGTTTGCAGTTTTTGTGAATAACCCATTCAAGACTGTAGTAAATCTCTCTAACTTCCCAACTGCTGCAGGTGAAGACTGTGAATGCAGATTTGATTTTATCACTCATCATTTAACCCGACATCTTTGTCTGGACAACTGCGCTAACCAGCTTTCAAGCAGAAAGCCCACTGATACACAGCCTGTTTCATCGGATAAGCTCACATAAATGCGTTTCGTTTAAGCTGCCATAATTGGGTTCCATACCGAACAAAATACGACAAGAGCACAACGGATTCGTAAAATGCTATGTGCTAGAAAACGTGAGGCTACGTTGTTTTCAAAATAGCCAGAAGCTTCAAAGCTGGTTCTTAGGTGCAAAAATCGATGACCGAATGATTGACTGAATTTTTTTCGATCATTTAAAAAAAATTCGGTCTATGACCAAAAAAAGTAGGCACGCTCAATGCATTTTTGTCAGAAACCGGCAAGATGTTTGCTAACGTACAGGGACGTAACGAGAGGGGCACAATCATCCGGTTGCCGAATCACTACGGGGGCGACGAATCACTGCGGGGGAGTGCCGGATAACCGCGTAGGGCCCCGAAAAGTCCCTACCATATCACAAATACTTTCTTCAGTGGAGTACATTTGCTTCCGAAAGACCTCAGGTTCGAACGTGGTGGCGCCAAACTTGCTTCTT
>JGI24158J21664_10013466_pt1 | contig 10788 bp, 8 predicted proteins | sample Ectturendosymbi3_FD_21664 | JGI IMG/M metagenome (IMG submission 21664)
AAGCGTAAAACTTTGAATAAAGCATCAATAACGTTGATTTTACAAAAATGAAAAAGGGAAAGACTAAAGCAAGAGTGTGCAACCATGCAGCACTGCTGAGCCAAATGCATATAACCAGATTGGTCCACAGGCCACAACTGTATGTCAAGCTCTGCGGGTTAAGCAGCTCGGTGGCTGTCTACACTAGATTGGAAATGCCCTTTTAAAATCTGGACCTTTCCATGGGCCACAAAACTTCATCTCCCAGGCCACCCCTGGTCTAAAGCATGGTATGGTAGCTATCCCTATAATTACTAGAAGGATAGCAAGCTTGATGTGAGGTTACCATTCTGGCAATGTGAGGAGTATTGGATGGAAAGGCAGTAAATTTCATAAAATAGCATAACCATGCTCCAAATGGTCAAAACAAACAGGTTTTAGATGTTTGTGCACAGATTAAGTTAGAAGCACTAAGTATAATTACAGCAACTCAGCAAATCATTAAGAAAGCAACAGCCAATTTGACCGCAAATAGGGGTATAACGATGGTGGGCAAAGTGGGCACAATTCTCCAGGTGCTGAATCACTATGGGAGCACCGAATCATTGCGGGAGGCTCCAAATGCCTGCGGAGGATGCTGAAAAGTCCCAACAATGTCACAAGTACTTTCTTTAATAGAGTATTTGCTTCTGAAAAGGCTCAGGTTCAAACACGGGGGCACCAAACTTGATAAATGTGCCAGAGTATGTTGTAAAAAGCATTTGCTGTGGGCCTTTTTTTAAACTGGTGAGTCATTTTATCTGTTTTTAGTTATAAAATGGTCCTGTTTGTTGCTATATTTAAGCTCCCGATCATGTTTTTTGAAATACTTGCTTCCTGAGCTAGTTCTTGTTTTCTATTTTGCATACTAGTCTTATCTATTGCTTGTCATGCAGGTAAAAGCACTAAAAGAAAAAATTGAATCAGCGAAAGGAAAGGACAATTTTCCAGTCAATGGCCTTAAACTAATTTATGCAGGTGTGCTGAATAGTTTTGCCATGATGATGTTTAAAGTTTTAAGTCTGAAACCAGACCTATTCATTGCTATTTTTTAATGAACCATGTTTTCTTGTGTATCTGGGGTTTGCAACAAAGCAGCGTGTTAATCGTTAGCTGGCGCTGAGTTTTAGTAAGTTTTTGTCATTTATGCAGTAAGTTTTGAGGCTTCAGCCTTTGCATGTAGTTTAGCAAGACGTTTTGGTTTTGTTTCATTTGTCGCGGTTGGGTCTGCGCAGTTTTTTCATTGCAGTTTTGAGGTTGTTTACTTTCTCTGAACTTGTGTTGGCCTTTCTACGTTTCACACCTGTTAGCATTGCTTGCAGATGATAGGACTAACGATGTGTAGTGTTACGTGAAATCGATTTCCTATTAAAAATTTGTGATTGATTCCTTGCTTCTTTCACTTGTGGAGTGAAGTTACTTGAAAGCAGCTTCATATCTGACTGATCTGTTGTTGCTGAGTATTACTATTGCTTATACAGAGTAATATAAACTGTTTTATTATGTTATAAACTACTGATTGGTGTTGGTGGTTTGATGTGGATATGGTGGTGTTTGGTGTAGATTTCAAAATAGCTTTTTTGCTTTGGTTGATATTTCTTAGTCATTCATCACAACTATTATTGCTTGGAATCTTTAACATGCTTACATACTACATTAAGTCACGCTATGGTGGACAACATGCTAACGCCAACCATGGAATAGCCTTTGGTGTAATAAGCATGAAGGTAACTTATGTTTCCTTTTAAATGCAACTGCATTCTATGTCCTCAATGTTTTATGAAACAATAAATACAGTGTATATTTCATTCATGCCATGCCTTGTAGTTGTAGATCTTGTGTTGTTGCTTCAAAGTGATTGTAAAGATAAACTCAGAATACATTTTGAAGGCAAGATTCTGGATGATGCAAAAACCCTTGCTGAGTACAATATGGAAGAGTCCAAATTTGTGGTGGCATGGTGGCAAAGGTGCGTTGATTGTGACTTAAACATTTAAATGTTGTGTGTGATCAGGATAGCATGATAAGGTCGGGTACTTTTTGGCGACGACTATTTGGAGCCAGTGCAGAGACTGACAAATTTGTGCAATGAAAATGGGACAAAAAAGCCGTTTAAAAAAAACAGGGATAAAACTTCAATTTATATCGTAATTGCAAGCTAGACCTCGCAAATATTGAAGAGGTGCACGTGAGTCTGATACCATCAATGAATTCCGGATAACTGGATGGTTACTTCCAAATTCGGCAAACACTTTTGTGTGCTGCCTCACATTTAATTTATTAGTTCTAAGAAAAGCACTTCGTTAAAGTCTGAAAATACAGACATACAATCTCATCTCAAAACAAATGCAAATGCACACTGTTTGTTGCTTTCTTTAAAAAAACAGTTGCCTTTTTATAAATCATCCGCGCAAGATGGAAAAAAGACTGTTCTAGAGGCAACATGTGCGTAATAGTAATCAAGCAGATACGCACTAGCACCAAAACGGCCCAGCGCCAAAACGGCGGCGCCAAATATTGCCATTCCGAGCATGATCCAAGCCATGGACCTTCTTACTAAACATGTGATTGTTGACTCATACTATGTTGCTTGATATTTTACAGCCTAAAGCAGCTCCAGCAAGTAATGAAGTGAAACCAAACACATCAACAACAAGCACTACAGCAGATAGCACTGACTCTACACCAGTGTCAACTCCAAGTGCTACACCTGCAGCCACCCAACAAACGTATGTTTATTGTGTTTACAGTAGGCAACTGATTTGCAAGCTGTCTTAGATTTATTCTTTCCTTGCTGGATTAAATCTGTTTTATTGGCTTATTTTTTTGTGAAAATCTTGTGCAACCCTACTCCCTGTCATGGGCGTCGGAAGGGAGGAAGAGGGGAGCCAAAGCCTTCCTGGATTTTGAAATTTGACATTTTTCTGTTCAGTTTTTAGCAAAAAAAGCGGGTAAAATGAAATTTCACCACTTTTGGCCCACCCCTGGAAAAAATCCTTCCGACGCCCATGCTCCCTGCCATTTGCTATGGAACATCTGAGTGCTATCGACATAATGGAATAGTAACTGCTTATTGGCAAGAAGTGTGAAGAAATCCTCTGCGAAAATACTGTGCAAAACTTTGATGAGATACTCGTTAATGTCTTTTGTGCATCGTTAGTGGCAATAGGCAAATAGAAAATGTTCTGAATGGTGTTATGCAAAACTCAACATCACTGTGTTTTATAGTTACAAACTCAAAAGAATTTGGCTGCTATGCAATTTCTGCACGATGGCTACTGAAAATTAGTAGCAACATCTTACTTGCAATTGCTTGACAATTATATGGGTGCTCTGCGAAGCAAGATCTTGTAATTTTTAGTAGAAAGGTCCATCATGGTTCTACATTTGTTAAATAGTTCTTGTTTGAAACTCCAGACCTGCTACAACTCCTGGAAGCACTCCCACCACTGAAACTGCCAATGTCCCTGCCTCAGCTGTTTCCGCGTCAGAATCTGCCTTGGGTGAGTTTTTGGTCTGTGCGACTTAACAAGTTGAAGTGCACTCTCATCAATACTGTGCTCGAGGTCTTTTTCCCTTTAACTTGTTCCTGGATGTCATGAAACACTGCACCAGCTTGTGCTTGCCGCGTAGTGATTGGGTCTGACTCTGATCCGTGAAATTATGGTAGATCTCAGTTTGGCCAGGAACAAAAACTACTTGTCGTTCATTGTGGGTTTTGTTGAAGCAACGCAGCGAAGCTGGCAAAAGTCAAAAGAACATCTCAAATTTGATCAGCTCTTTAAAAAATGTCTAGTGCTTTTCCTAATTGTTTTTTAAAAGGGTTACCAGTACCATGCGTCCTCTTTGCCTGCACATGCCCTCCTTTTCTCAAAAAAGGAGAGAAAAAAATATATCCCGAGGACGCTAAAAAGCATAATTTTCTCTTTTTACCTTTCGTGTATTTTTTGAGTACAAGCTAAATGGTTATGTTTATTCTGTGAAAGTGGCTTATATTGGTGGACTGCTTTATTGAACAAACCACGGTAGTGTGTTGATTAGAGCACCTTGTTGAATGGTTTTGGACGTGTTCTGTCATTGTTACAAGTAAATAGCACCTTAGACACCAATCAACATGCATTTTCCAAAGAATCGATGCAAGGAGCGAGTGCCGTCGAAAGGTGTTATCTGTTTGAGTGATAATATATAGCAGCCAGCTATTAGAAATGCGGTGTTTTCGTAGCAAGCAGGGCTGGATAAAGTGTGGAAATCGGGAAGGACCTTCCCGGGAAATCGTATTAGCCAGGGGTGGCCAAACCTGCTCCATGTATGAGCTGCATATCGTAAAACCCAAGTTACAAAGAGACGCAACATAAAAATCTAAAAACGCGAATTTATTTGCAATCTACGCTTCTGTGACATCATAATTCTTTTTGGAACGACTTGCAAAAGTAATACTGTACGGCACGCTAGCTACCACATCACCACTTTACAACATTTCTGCGCTTTGCAATGCGTAAAAAAAAAAACAAATATAAAATTTTTCGGAAAGCTCAAAGAGCCGCAGTTTGGCCACCCCTGATATATGCTCACGGGAAATTAATCAGCTGCAAGTCAAGTAAAATCTAATAACACGCAAAGAATTGCAAGAAAATCACAAGACGCACTGTACGTGTTTCCTCGCTGCGTCAAGGTGGCCCAATATCTGGTCTTGTAACGGAAAAGTTACGCGTACGTAATAATGGTCGCCTCATGTAGTCGCTGGTCGCATGTCATAGGTGATATAGCGTGATATGCCGGTTACTGAGACGGGAAAAGCTGTGAGTTTGCATATTGCTGCTATGGCACATGTAGTTAGAGGGCACTAAGGCCAACACGTTGAAGAACTACGTGAGTGTATACGAGCGTTGCGTAGACACGCAACTTATTTGGCTTTGTATATGATGAAGCAATAAATATTACTCGGTGTAGGCAGCACAAAATTATCAATAATTAGGGCAAAATTATTTGCTAAAGACAATGCTTCAAACCTTGCGTTAAGAGATTATTAAAATTTATTATCCAAAGGAAATCTTTAGTGTTTGGTGTCTATAAGTATTTAATTAATCTACTAACAGCGATTTTATTGGTTGTTAGAAACTGTGTTAAGGTTTTCAAAATGCCGGCGATCGTTGCGAAGCTTCATATATAAGCAGCCCATATACTGCTGCGTAAGCGTCGTAATGCTCGGTCTCGGGTTACTTTACTAGTCCTCATTTAGCCCTCGGAGCAATTTGCGATCGAGACCACTGATGTACATTACTTAGATACGTTATCTGCAACTCTAAAATAGTCTTTAAAAAGTCCCAGAGAGTGTCCACACAAAACATTGTATTTCCCGCGAGCATTTATGATTTGCCGGTAAGGCGCTTCCCGATTTCTACATGTGAGGATTCAGTTCGAGAATTTGCCGCATCCACCGCTTTTGCACTCCGTCAGTATCTCGTTTTTGCGTACCAAGCGGTGGCGTGGTACACTGCGCCTATGCAACTGTTCACACGTTGAATGTGAATTGATTCAAGTTGATCAATTGAACGCAGTCGTAGACTCTGAAAGTGCAACAAGAAAACAAATTCTTTTTGTGGCGTCATAAAGGGACGAAAGTCTTCAACTTGCGGCCCACGGGAAATCTCGATAAGCTTCCCAGGAAATTTACATTTTTTCAAGCCCTAGCAGCAAGTACCAGTTTTGTGCAAAAAGAGCTACTTTTCTGAAAACTCAGCGAATTTGTAAATCAACCATCTGTAATACAACGTTCTAGTATTTTTTAACGGTATTGCTGACAATCAATGCAGTTGTTTTTCGAAACGTCCAATATCATTTCATTCAAATCATTGTTTGTTGTGTTGTTGTTTATACGACTTTGCAAGAACAAGTTAATTCTGCTCCAAACAGCAGTTTCTTTGATGTTTTGGCTACTTCTGTTTAATCAAAGCTTTGTTTCGAGATTTTTCTTTGTAGAAAGCTATTTTCTGTCGCATTGCGGTCTGCCTGCTGATAACCATATTGTGGTTCGCAGTATGACCAAGAATAGAAGTACGCAGTACTGCATTCGCTTGAAGATAATTTTTTGTCTTTAATATTGTCAAAAATGCTCCTTTTTGGGGGATAGTTGTGACATATTTCAGTGTGGGTCAGCCATGATGTAATAGTAGTTTTAATGTCGTGCTATCTTTATGATGAAAAAGATGAGTGGCAACAATTTGAGAACGAGCTTCACGCTATTTTTTCTGGCACTGGAAATGGAAATGCGGTGTTGCCATCTATTATTGACCTGCCAGCTTTGCCTTCATTCGTTCCTCCTGAATCGTTGGAAAGCATTCAAGAGATGATCCAACGCAGCATAGAGGAAAGCTTTCAGCTACCTAATCTTGAGTCAGGATCTTATTCTGCATTGTCTGATGAGATCACTCCCGCACAACTGGAGGTGCTTCGCAATCGTGTGCGAGAGGCTGGAGGTGTTGATGAGTTCTTGGCGTCGGCTGCTCCACAGAATGAGGAAGATGTGAAGGACATCGCTGCTGTTGAAGCTCTCAATGATCTTGCTAACTCATTAGAGAAAAGTTGGGAAGAGACGTTGGACATTGTTCTAGAAGGCCATCAATTGCCTGCGACCCAGTTCGATGCGACAGCGACCGCCTCCAGCGATCCGCATACGTCAAATGCTGGTACTTGTGAGTAGTTGTTTGGTCAAGGCGTGGGGCATGAAGAAAGCTTGGGTGATAGGAAACGGAATCTGATGTTTGCTGCGTTCNGCGCATGGAAAACTGCTGGTTGAGTTTTGGANAAAAATACATGAAGTGTGTTGGTCTGCAATGTTTGTTTGTTTCAGTTTATATCGGACCGCCACGCAGTTCTGCCACCCTGTGCTGTGTTGTAGCAGCCTTTATGACCCAGTGCTCCCTAAGATGCTTAGTAGGTTAAATGCTCATTGATTCTGTTGCTGGTGGTGGAACTTGTTGGTGCTAGTTAGGCGTGCAGGCGCTGGTGCTGATTTGTCGCACCCGCCGGCAGCAAGAACTCAGGCTTAAAAACACGGAAGGTGCAGCGATCTTGTGTAAATTTTAATCGTCTGCGAATGTTACGATCGATCTGTTCTTTTAACTTACTGCATTACACTTTGGAGGGAGAATGTCGTTCGATTCAAGCAGGTGGTTGTCAAATATATATTTAAACGTTCTTATATCAGATGACTGCCCGTGATAAACAACGTTGCACAATGTTTGCGAATTAACGAAGCATGTTGCTGATTGCTATTTATGTTGCAGTGACTGGAGAGCAATACGAAAGCCTTGTCGAAAACATTATGGCAATGGGTTATCCAAGGGATGAAGTGGAAAATGCCCTCCGAGCCAGTTTTAACAACCCCGATAGAGCTGCCGAGTACCTAATGACTGGTATTCCCGAAGGCCTCACTCAAAGGCCACCAACGGAACCTCCGGCCCAAGGTAAAAGTACTCCGAGTAACTTCTATGTGGAGGTACTGCAGCTGCGACAATAAATAGGTATTTTGCAAAACCATTTACCCTGAAAAGCTTTGTAATTTGTTGCTGCGAAGAAACGTTTTCGGTAAAATATTAATCAGAGCTGAGTTTAATGTCATCCATAAAATTTCTTTCGTTGTTTCCAGACGCTCCTGCAGCCCCGACAAATCCACCTGCTCAAAATCCCACGGAAGGAGATGCGGAGGGTTTGTTTGTGCTTTCTCTTGTTGGCATTATGCATGCAGCTGTTCGGTGCAGCAAGCAAAGCGATAAAACTACCAACATTTTTCATCAACGACCTGCCATTTCGCTGACGCTGTGTGATGTGAAAGTTGCGTCATATTTACAAGGCATGCCTTATTGTGCAGGAAGCGTATTCGATACGATTCGTAACAACCGGGCTCTGCTCATGATGGCCAGGGCGGTGCGAGGAAATCCATCTCTTCTTGTCTCATACATGCAACAGATCGGGCAGCAGAACCCTGAGCTTTTGGATGTAAGATCTGCTTTGTGTTTCATTCCTGAATGTTACGTATCTGAAGTCATAGCTTAAGTCCTATTCGTCGCTTTTTGTTTTCTATGCGGGGGTGGCGGAAAAGCGTATGCTTTGCTGTCTCTTTTCAGTACATCCGCCAACACCAGACAGAGTTTATCAGTTTTATCAACACTTTGCCTGATGAACAACAACAGCCACAGTTCGTCCAAGTAACACCACAGGAACAACAAGACATCGAACAGGTAACGTGCGCTTTCTTATCTAATGATCTGCGCGTAACGGATGTGTTGATCAAAAGCGATCGCCTGAAACGGAATTAGCGGCATGTTACAGCGTAAGCGCGACTCCTTACGTACCTGATGTTATGTTGGTTTCGTCACCACGTTGAAGTGGTTTACTGAACTGTTGTAATAACTTTGCTCAGAGTTGGCAGTTGCCACTTGCTAATCGAAAGAATGCTCAAGCTTTGTTCAGTTCTGTTGTTGAGGTGGCTTTATTTTGAAACATTGTGGCCTTTAACTATAATTGTTTTTATTCTTTTTTTTATGTGTGTGTTATTGAGGTACTCAAATCGTAACGATTTGTGCCAACACGATTTTACTTCGACTTTTTCAACTTTTTGCAGCTAAAGCAGCTCGGATTCAGCGAAACTGATTGCTTGCAAGCGTACATGGCTTTCGATAAGAACGTGGAGCAAGCGGCTAACTTTCTTTTTAGTAACATGGACCAGGACAATTGAAATCACGGACCGAGCTCGGCCGACCCGCGAGATTATCGACCGCTTTCGTTGTCTTTGGTACGAACGTTTGAAACGTCAGTTCAAGATCACTGACGCCACCGTGCGCCATTTAAGACTTCCGTAATGAATGCTTGCCTGGGATTGGTTGGTGCCTCCACAGTGTGCTCTCTGTTCATCTGCCGGGCACAGGCGGTGTGGAAACATGCAAGAAGTAGTTACGTTGTCGCTCCGCTGTATTGCGTTTATTTCCACGAAACGAAATGCTTGTGCTTTGGAGCATAAAGCTTCCTGTTTTGTGAAGTAACAGAAAATATTTCAACCTAGCTGCAACACATGGTCCTCCGTTCTCATTAAACCGCACGCGTTGTTCATGACGACTCCTTTTAGCGTTTCTGTGTATATCCATTTTACGAACTTTGAAACTGGATTTTTGAACGCGCGGTTGTTCATTCATCCAAGGTGGACATAATTCGTGAAATCAATTTACTATTTATCGCTTACTATCGAGCACCGCACCATGTTGGACTTCGTTAGTGGGAGAAGCGTCAAGTCCGAACTCTCTTTCGTTGCTAGAGTTTGTAGCGCTCGTTCAAGTCAGCGTTGGACGCGCTTCAAGTTTTCGTGCGAGAACGTTGTTAACAATCTTCCGTTAGAGAAAAATCCGGCGAGATGTTGGAGTTCCACCAAAGCAACTCAACTGGTGTGCAGACCAGCGCCAACACGATGCTTTGCTTGTGGTGTCTATCTGTTTTGGTTTTGCCCTTATCCAGGCCCGTAACTAGGGGGGCGCAGGGGGGAGAAGCCTTCCCTAGAAAATTTTCGCCCCCCCTGGACAAATATGTTGGACATAGTTCAAAAATTTGGGCCCATTTCAGAAAACTCTTTGTCCCCCTGGTGTCCCAAGCTGGTTATGGGCCTGCCCTTATCTCGAACTGATTTTTCATCATCCCTATAACTGTTCGGGAACAACTCGCACTCGCAGTTTTGATGGTATTGGTTCAGTAAAGGATTCATCACCCTTGTTGACCCAATGGGTCTTGCGCAGCTTTGTCGACCTGCGTTGAAGTTAAGTAGTCTCAATGCCAACGAAGGTTGCTTGTATTACAGGATTAGTGCGATGGTGGTACGTGTCTTTTAGCAACCAGGCTGATTTACTCGACCAGTGCACAATTGATAAAGATGTCCTAAGAGATTCTTTCAAAATTTTCTAGCCGATTTACTTCTCGACCGGCATACTCTAGTTTTTGTATATTCCTTCAAACCTGCATTTGGTCATCATATGAGCGATTAAGGTAAAGCACAACTGAGTGACTGCTGCCGACTACCCTCACACACAGATATCACTGAAAGTCTTTCCTAGTAACCTGTGTGCAGTGGCGTAACTAGAGCTTTGAGCCAGGGGGAAAACTTAGTTGAATGGGTTACACTAGCCAACACACAGAAAAAAATTAAGAAACGATGGTGAATCCTGATGTGGATGGATGGCTATACCAAAACTCCAACCACCGGAAAATACTCCGAAAAACGCAAAAAAAAACTACTAAAAACCAAAACTATTGTTTTAGGAATTACTAAAACCGCAATACAAGGTAAGTGGGAGCCCAGTTAACATTTAGCTTGAAAGATTCGCCCCCAGTCACTTACGCTACTGTCTGTGTGAAGGTGCACGGTAATTATGTTGAAGAGATTTCAAGTAGTCTTCAGAAGTGGTTGCGAATAGAGCGCAATGGCATTCATAAACAGGAAATTTTCTGGGCTAACCATGCGCTCAGCTCTCGAACGAGGCAGGTGTGCTTTGCCAATTTTGTCCCACTTGTCTTTGACACGAATTGTATCTTACTAACCAAATTTTTATGAACCTGTTCCTGCCCTAGTGCATACCAAGACCAGAAAATTATTTGTGTGGTTTAATGAATTTCAATTAACAAAACGCAAAACATAGCAAACTCAGGCGTAGACAACGGAAATCCATGAAAAACGCAAAAAACTTCCGGCGGAATTTATTCCATGATTTATTTTTGATTTGTAGGTAA
>JGI24158J21664_10013467_pt1 | contig 10787 bp, 6 predicted proteins | sample Ectturendosymbi3_FD_21664 | JGI IMG/M metagenome (IMG submission 21664)
AAGAAAGTGTCTGTTCCCCAGTTGTTCTACTTCCAAACTCGCTATTAATCGTTCTGTTTTGTCTGTTTTTTCAATCTGCATTTTGCAGACTGTGTGTGTTTGTACTCTATGGACTTTGTGTCTGTTACTAAACCTTCAAAATAAATAAATAAAATAAATTTACCAAGAAATACAGTTTGCAACTTATTTAACGTCAGGGGGGCGTGAAACAAAGGAAAATTGCTTAAGTGGGGCGTAGTAGAGAAAAGGTTAAGAACCACTGATCTAAACGTTTGTAATATTGAAAAAATTCACTCAAAAAACAAACTACTTTCGTGGCAAAAGCTTATAGAGTTGGTTGTTTAATGGCGCAAATGGACAACCATACACATCCTCATGAACTGGAAACAGCTAGCTGGCAGCTTATCACTGCTCGCTGAAAAAATATTAATTTCTTCGATTCGTCTTCAATCAAGGAAAGAATTCACTTTCACAACCCTTCGTGCAGTTCTTATTTTTCCAGAAGTTTCCGTATTGCATTTATAATGGATGAAACCTTTCGCATTACGAATTGGCATTTCATAACTCGTGATTATTTTACTGCAGTGGTCGGCAATCACCGGGCTGCGGCCCGGTGCCGGTCCGTGAGGAGTTCGTTACCGTGCCGTACCATTCACCAGGTTAAATGCTTTGAAACATTTTTGTAACGTTAGAAGCAATTGCTTTCGGACGTTTCATGAAAGAGAGAGTTTTATAGTGCAATTGCTCAGTCACATGGGAATCGTAAAATGGCGTAATCTTTCTAACAATTGCGTAAACGCAACCGAATGAAAATGAGATCAGGCAACAGCTTAAAGACTAAAGTAACTGGGTATTGATATTGACAACTGGCAGGCCTGTTATAGGCTAGGCATGGGCAAGTGACTTCCTGCTTTAGTAAAGCTATCTCAGATTTCTAAGTGTTTTGCAAGGAAGTTAGGATCTGGTTTATTCTAGATTAAAACTTTCACTGTTTAAAATGTTAGGCCTATTACGAATAGACCCACGCTCGGTTGATTGAGTAAAGCAAGTATGTATACGATCGATAACGGTCGTCAGTGCAGCAAGAACAGTCCAGCATATTCATTTCGTGCTGTGCAGGTGCTTGCGATTGCGTTCATTGATTACATGACGTTTCAATAAACTTGCGAGAATGTGACAAAGCAGCAGGTTGGTGAAGAACTGCAGTCGCTAGTCTTTCTGATAATAAATTACATGGCAATGTGCAGTCAGCGATACGTCTGGCCGTCTACGCATTCCGAACTGATAGCTTCACTTCAGATAAATCATAAGAGTTATCGAATCAAAGATCATTCAATAGGTGTATTTACTCATTTTTGAGCAGATGTTTATCTGAAGAAAACTTGTGTAAACCTGCGATTGAATCAATTCAATGAGTAACCGTGAATCAAACTTGAGTATGTTAGACCTGAGTCACGGTTTATTCAAGATTTGATTCAACATTGAATCACTTTGATTGGATATTGCATCATCATTTCTTAGAACAGTGGTTCTTAACCTTTTTTATCCCTTAAATAATTGTCCCTTGTTTCACTCCTCCGTTACTCTAAATAAGCTGTTAAAACAAATGTATTTATTTGTAAATTTAATGAACAAACTTTCCATCTTGTGGGGCGCGTAAGGGCTTGCGCAGCCCTTGGAAATTTAGTGACGCCCTTCTGGGGGGGGCGCGTCCCCCCGGTTAAGAACCACTGTTTTAGATTTTAGTATAGGATTCGCGCATTGCTAAAATCTCTCTCAAATCTACTGAAGCAGCGAGAAGCGAGCGAACATTTTGTTGTGAAGCGAAGTTATGAAAAAAGTGAAGGGTCATATAATTCAATTTTGTGATTATACTGCCGCAGTAAATTAGCTGTGAAGTATCTGCTAATTTTGAAGTCAGCCTATTAGCAGTCTTCGTGTTTTTTTCATTTATTATTTTCTGATTGATGTGCTTAAGAATTCATGTTTTTGGAAACACGTGCTTCTGAATGCAGGCAAATTTGTCAGATCAAGATTAAGCTTGAATTACGCTTCAATCGAACAGCTCCTTCATATTTCTGGTTAAGTGTTAAGGACGAATATCCAATGCTCTCACAAAGGCAATTAAAATTGTATTGCCTTTTGCCACTACCTGCATGCGTCTGACGTCTGACGTCGAGGATGAGGGGCCTACAACCACAAAAAATGAAAGCTTCTTTCAATTCCCAATGTAATGAGTCGTGCTTAAAGTATGGAGTTATTTCAAATGGTGCAAATGATCGTCGCCTGAAATGTATTTTTCATACAACGACTTGACCAATGTTTTGGATGAAGGTCTTGCCAGAATATCTGTTTTGGATAGAGGTCTTGCCTGACCTTGCTGTAAAAGCATTAAAAACTTTGTTGCCATTTGCGATATCCTACTGTAGGGAAAGGGGTTATAGGTAATGTGTCCGCTATACTACTTATGCGAGTCGGGATTTTCTGTAATGGCAGCAACAAAGACGAAACCGCGAAACAGACTGGACGTGAGGAACATATTGCTGGTGTCAATGAGTTCCATAATTTCTAGGTTGGAGCGTCTCGTTGCTGCAAAAGAACCTCAAGGTTCTCATTAAATCAAAGTTGTAATAACTTACATGAGTTGCAATAAATATTCATTTCTGAACATTTGTGGTTTTTGAAGGCAGGTCCGTGAAACAATTTCAGTTTCAAACCGGTCCGCAGTGCAAAAAAGGTTGCCGACCTTTATTTTACTGCATGCGCTTGCTTGTTTCAACCTATTGCGTCAGTGGTGGTTACCGTGTGTGTTCTCGTGCACAGACCTGGTGCGATAGCTTCGTCCCAGAGACGTTACGTACCACCTTTTGTTCTTTATCCGTGTAATCGTCGAAGTACTTTATGATGCTGCTATTCCTGTGATTCTGCTAAGTTTCTTGAAAAAAAAATGTTTGTGCACCAGGAACTCTGTGACAACGAACTTTCATATGGGTGAGAGCTAACATTTTGCTTTAGATTGGCAACTTGAATGTCAGGCAGTCAGAACAGTGCAAACAGCGCTTTAACAAAATGTAAAAGTTATGTTAAAGATACGTGAAAAAGAGATAATTTTATTGCTTACTCGACCGCTGGAAGCTTGCACTTTCCAAGTGCATCTGGCGTTGTTTGGATAGTTTTGAGGATAAAGCGGTGATGAGATGTATCCGAACGTGGCTGCTGTTGTGATTGTGTCGCAGGAATAGGGAGGTGCATCTGGAATTTCAAAGTTTACAAATCTTCAAACGTTTTTTTCATACCATCTAAGTTCCCACAAATAACACAACATGGCTATCACTAGTTGGGGACTATTGGTGCTGACATCATCTATAATCAGTAGTGTGTTTAATGAGAGGCGAGTGAGGCACTTTCCTCAGGCACCACCTTTTCAGGGCCCCCTCGACGTGTTTCGAGAGTACGTTTTCCTCATTTTTGGTGAAAAACATTTATCCGCTCATATAATATGCTCCAAAACAGACCATAAGTAAGTAGACCCCAAAAGCAACTGCAATGTGTAGGTACTGTGCTTTCAAGAGAGCCCCCAACAGCCACTGCAATTCCTCTCCTTTCAAAAGTGCTCCCAACAGCAACTGCAATGTGTAAGTACTCTGCTTTCAACGGGGCCTCATTAGCAACTGTAATGTGTGAGACTGTAAGTACTCTGCTTCCAAAGGGGTCACCAGCAGCAACTGTAAGTACTCCGCTTGCAAAAGGCCCGCAATAGCAACACTAATGTATAAGTACCTTTCTTTCAAAGAGGCTCCAACATCAACAGTAAAGTGTAGGTACTCTGCTTTCAAAGGAGCCCCCAACAGCAACTGCAATGTCTAGGTACTCTGCTTCAAACGGGCCCCAAACGACCAGTGTCATGTGAAAGTACTCAGCTTTCAAAGGGCCCCACCAGCACCTCTAATGTGAAAATAAGAAAAGCTTCATACCAACTTCAATTCCTTAAAACATGTAGGTTAAAATTTCTTCCAAAAGTTCTGAAAAACCTCAAGTAAGAGCAAAAATTTATACCAAATCGTAATTTTTTCACTGTTAGAGAATGAAACTTCTCATGATATAATGTGGACGACTGTGAAAAATGAACCCCTGCTTTAAGAACACATGTAATGCATATGAAATCCCAAGTTTGTTGTGTTCAGACACAGACCTGTTTTGTAATCCATTAATCTGTATCAAACTCAATTTGCTATTTCGGTTAGGTCAAATTCCAATCTAATATTCTTTGCGCAATACTGCACTTTTTAATCACTTGCTGTAAATCTTACCGAATCCTACACAAAGCTTGCCAAAGGTTTTCACCAAAATTACCGGGAAAGTTAAACTTAACCACTATTCAAATCTTTACCACTGAAACTAGCTCTACACACCTAACCTAATGATAACCCTTAATGCGTTATAGAGAAGTGCATAATACCGTGGTAGATGTCGCCAGATGATGAACTGCGGTAAAATTTCCCAAAGTCGCCAAATTCGTAACGGTTATGAAAATTTACCTGAATGCATAATTTAGTCTTTGTGGAGCACTTTTTAGAATGCATTTGTCACCAAAGTTTAGGTTGATATTTCATTTATAACTGTTTACTTTATAAATAATTTTGAAAATGTTTAGGCAACATCAACAAAGTATCTACGTTGCTATGAAAGGCCTCTGCCAGTGAATTGTATTTTGAAGTGAAGTCCAGTCACAAAAACTTTTTCTCGTAAATGTAAACAATCTATAACTTATACAGGTGCGTATACTCTGGGTGTGCGGCGCACACCCTGTGAAAATCAACATGACGTCACATTTTCCAGATAGTGCGATCAAGGTGAAATCACAAAAAATATATAACGATAATAATGTACTTTCCAGTATCCAGGTGTGCACAATATGTTTGTACTCGACTGCTCTCGTATTCGAAGAGAATTTGCGCAAACTGCTTTTGCGGTTGTGAGCTGTGCTGTTCCAGGGCTGTTTGAATTTTACTCCCCGTGGTGCTCATTTCTAACAAACCAGGGTGTGCGACATTCCAAGTGCACACCTGCAGGCCTCAAAACTCGTAATCAATGAGACCAGTGGTTCTCTAACTGTGGAACGTTTTGGAAGTTTTGAAAATAACCAACTCGTATTTCAATTAGACATTTAGGCAAGCATGCGAGACTTGAATGGACAATATCCATTAGAACAGGGGTGTGCAAAGCCGTGGCCCGGGAGCTGAAATTTTGTGGCCCGCGGAAAGGTAGAGATTTTGAGAAGTTATTGCAAATCTTCAGTGAGTGGTCAGCGAGTTGCGTATCCCGCAGAACTTGACACATGCAGCAGTGGCCTGTCAACCAGTCTGGTTGTATGGTTAACTGTATTTTCTTGTTATCTGGTTAACTGTATTTTAAAAGATGTGACAAATTCAACCTGATGTTTGAAACCGAATTCCTATTTCTTCCCTTCCTGACAAACTTGAGATTAAATGCTGTAAAACCGGAACTTTTTTAGTTGTTCCAAGATATTTTGATTGAATATGCTGCTGTCAAATATGTACATAGTGAAATTCGCTTTGATTTGTGGAATATTTTAACGTCGACAATCTTGGACCAAAAGTACAGAAATAAAACTACTTTTTCTTGTTTTGTGATCTAGCCATTCCTTTTTGGCTGAAGCGACCGATATATGGAACACACTGCGGGTGTCATTGACTACCATAATCCCTACAGGTCGGAGCATCTTAGTGCAGAAAAGCAAGCCCAGTTCTCACATTGAATCAGTGTCATGATGAGTTACGAGTTGTAATAAATGTGCATGCGTCACAAATTATTTTGTTGAGGGCCGATCCGCAAAATAATGCCAGGTTGAAACCTGTTGCAAAAACGTTTTCCGACCCTTGTGTTAATTCAATGTTGAAAAATTCCAGTAATATACTTCATAACCTACAAACATGAAATGAAAAGCTTATGAACTCTCTGCCAACCAATTTTAACATATATTCGCCACAGGGAAAAAAGTCATATTTGCTATTTGAAATGCTGATCAACGTTGAAGACGTGGTTTTGCTGCAATATATTGCAAATACTATGCAACAGTGGTAAAATCAAGACCGTAACTTAGAAGACCTGCTGCACACTTTGAGACCGGGTCTTGATAAAAAAGTCTCTGAACAGACTTGAAATTTACCGGCTGGGCAACTAAATATTTGTTGATTCAACATCATATTTGAAGCTTTGCCAGTTGTATTTTGACTCCATCTTAACTCTATGTGAACCATCCAATATTGATCCAAAAGTTTGTCGACACTTCGGAGTTGCACGTTCGCAAAATTTTATATTTTTTGTTTTATTTTCCAAGAAATTCCAATAACACACAGGTGGAATTGGTGGAGATTTAACAAGAAATATCGACAACGGTTGCCAAGTTTCGAACCAAGAGCTCGGGATTATCAGTCTCCAAGACCTGAGAAATTGAAACTAATGAAAGTCTATCCAAACACAAATTTTGAACCAAATTACGAGACTCAGTAATTGTTTTTAAGAGCATGTCTTTCAGCTGTGTAATTTGTTTCAAATGGTAGACTTTCTTTCAAAATGTAGTGATAATTTGGAAATTTTTCCTTGTTTTCAGCTGCAAATGCTTTTGATCTTTATTTCTGTGTTATATCTTCAGAGTTAAACTTGGAAGTGTAGAAAAGTCGTTTTAAGAAAAAATAACATAATGATCAGTGATTCACATCGTGCGTTTTGAAAACAATTCTTATTGTCTTAAGAAAATTTACACTTATTAGATCTTTGAAAAACAGGTGTTTTCCGAACGTCAACTGTGGTTGAATTAAATCCCTTTGTTATTGAGTTGTGTTTCCTATGTTTCTTGTACAACGTTCTGAAATTTGTTAGAAAATAAGAAAGTTTACCTTCACTTAAACTTAAAATTGCGCCATAATTTTGGCGCAAATTTGCGCCAACACATTCGACCATAACTCGCCAGGTAATTGAGCTAGAGAACTGCTCAAACACTCTGAAGGTGTAGAAAGATTTGTACATTCGATTAGAAAAAATGGCAAGTTTTGGGTTTGAGTTTGTTTGGGGGTAACGAAATAAATAGGTGTAGGTTTAGGCTTTTTTGGCTGAGGTTACCTGACCATGGGCGTCAACGCCCAAAGGACCATTTTTTGTGTCTTTTTTGAAAATGAGACTAGGCGGAAGTCGGCATATTTAGAGCCCTTGATTGGCCTTGTAGTGTTCATGGTTCCCAGGTTATAGGAAAAAATCGATGATCAATTAATTTATTCCCCAGGCCAGGGGATTACTTTAAAAATTTTGTTGTTTTAAGGCCATACCTTCCTAACTACAAACGTTAGAAGGCCGATCAAGGGCTCTAAAGATGTGGATTTTTGCCTAGTTTCTTCAAAAAAGGAAATAAAAAATGGCCATTGGGGTTGGGGCCCAGGGATCGATGAAGTTGGCCTAAACCAACGCCTCATATGACGTCAACTACAGAACACCTGAAATCTAAAACTTCCCAATTTTTAAACATCAAATTTAGAGGACTTCAAATTTAGAGGACTCCCAATTTTTAAACTTCAAATTTAGAGGAAACACCAAATTTAGAGGAAATATCAATTTCAGAGGACTTTAGAGGAAGTATCCTTTGAAGGTTTGAACAGAGCTCTAGCTCAATCGTCTGGAGAGTTATGGCATTTTCTAAATTGGCCAAGTATACCTTTTGAGGGATTTTATTTTTTACCACAAATTTGCTATTTGGGCTATAATTTTGGCAACAGAAATGCTAGAAAATCGATCAAACCCTCTAAAGACCCGGATTATAGCCTAGTTTCCAACAAAACTTGAGCTAAAAATGGCTCGTTGGGTTGGGGCCCATGGCACGTTGAAGTGGGCCAATTATGCATAAACCTGCCCCTATTGTGACGTTACCCACAAAGAAACGGAATATCCAACATTTTCCAATTAAAAAAATCTAATCTAGAATGCTTCCCGCATCTTTACAGGGTTTGAACAGCTTTCTAGCTCAAACGGCTGGCGAATTATGACTTGTCTAATATGGACAAATTCCGGGAATTAAAGGACACGTTGTGAGATGACATTCATACAGCACAACAAAAACTAGGTTTATCACAATAAATGCGTTGTAACCTAAGTCATGAGATCATTTCAGATTGACTTAAGCGTAGCTGATGCCGTGCACTGTAACAAAAGCTAAATCCCAATGGTATCTGCCACATACGCTTTTCTGAAATAACAGTTTAACATTCAGAAAGCAATAATTCGTACAAAGTGAATATAGTAATCGTAGTAAGAGAGCATGTTTGCTGCATATTTATATTACTCACCAGTCACTTCATAATTTACTCGGAAACCACGTTTTGCAACCGAAGAATCCGAGACGAATTCGATTTTCATGGTACTTCCAGTTGATGTCAGTGCGTCTGGAAGTGTTTCGCCGCAAAACTTTCCCATTGACTAAAATATTGAATCTCGTGTTCAATTGAACGGCAAAATCTATTTACTTTCTTCATTGTATTCGCTACCACTATACAGGATACTTACTGACATTATTAACGTGTGACAAAAATTACTGCAATTTGCACGTTTGGTAATGTAGGTCTATGTTAATGCAGTAGCAGGTGAATTTGCTAATTAATTTTTTAGTGCAGAGAAGCTAACTTGAAACCAGTTTGTGTTTTAGAAAAAGGGGATCACAACGTTCTGAAAGAAAACTCAAAGAGAATAATTATTGTTTATTATTTTGTGAATAATGGTTTTCGGTATTTTGGACCTTGAGCTGCAATTGGACATTTTCTCCAGTAGAAAAATGACCTTAAAAATTATCAACGCGGACATGTCTATTACCTTCAGGGTGCCGGATTCACAAGGGGAACCGCAAAACATACTTGGCCGTTTCGTTTGACATCAGCTTGAAAGTGTTAAAACTGACTGCTTTTCATAAATTTAATGTTTGGTTTTCTACGCTGTCAAAGGCTGGTTGTTTTATTATGAAACATCAACAGCCATGAAGACAACACAAAGTCGTTAATAGGAAGCAACGGACACCAACAAATATTTGGTTGCCATTAGTTTCAAATTAAACATTTCCAACATTGCAACGATTGCAAAGTTTTCTGCAATTGGGTTTAAATTGATATATACATACATATAGCTTTTGGTTCCACAAGTGCTACTCCTGTTCAGGTAGCCGACAAAAACTAAGAAAATTGTTTTTTTATGCCAAAATGATCAAATAGTATTCCAAATGTTTCAGGTGCACAAGCGCGTTTTTATAAAATCTGTATTCTTCCAGGCTCAAAATTTTTGCAGGACCTATTTCATGAATCACAATCGTGCATAGTATATTTCATCCTTCGGCAAACTTGTACGGCAAATGGGGCAGTTTTTTGAAATATCATTTGTACAATGGTTTTGTTGGAACAGTGGCAGTTCTGACGACACTGTGCCTTTACATCTTTTGTGAGCAGTATAAAGAAATATTTGTAATTTGCAAATATCTGATTCCAGTTACCAACGTTTTTACTTGATTTATGTCTTGTCGTTGACCACAAAAGGCTCGAAATATGTCCGTAATGAATGTTTACATAGAGTAAAAAATTTGCAAAAGCGGAACAACAAAATTGTTTCCGCGAATTGAACCTGGAATACACAACGCATATGTTCTACGACAGATTTACACAGGTCGGACTAAAGACGAAACCCACAGGCATGATGGGAATTGGTAGATCTCAAAGAAAAGTTCAGGTAATTATGACAGCGATGTGGCAATTTTAAACTCACATTGTGAAAGATCAACAAATTCCGCCACCTAGGGATAGCCCTTCATTATTTGACAATTTTTTTCACCTTGCAATGTTTTACTTTGCCTTTTGCTATGAATACAACGGCAAGCATCGGTCGATTTCGTATAAAAGAAAATGCATCGTGAAATCTTAAATATATCTCAGGAGCCTCATATATTTAAAAAGTAATTAAACGTGGTCTTAGGACGAAACCATCTGAAACGTTTTTGATGCATTTTTGATAAAAGTACTTTGTTGAGGATCCTTACATTCTCAACAGGAGCAAAACTAGTGTTTCCAACCCGGGTTTTCCCGAACACGAAACCCGGGTTTTTGGATCATTTTAACTACCCGAAACCCGGTTATTTTTCGACTACCAAACCCGTTTTTTTAAAAACACCTGGAATTGCTGTTGCATTCAAATATTAGTGATTCTGATAACACTAAGTTGCAGATTGGCGCGTGTAACGGCCAAATTAGCTCGTTTGAACTTTCAACTATTATCATGAGGCACGAGGTGCGGGTTTTGCTCGGTGACTATCGTACGTTCGTTGTTGGTCCTTTAATTTTCGTTCAATTAATCTATTTAGACGGATCGTGACGTCATTTTGCACATAATAGGTCCCTAAGCAAACTTTAGTCTTTTCGCTAACCTAATTGAATAACTACCACGTGAGGTAGTTCTTCAAAGGTATGCCGTAGTTTCGTAGTTACTAGTTTGTTCATTTATAAGCTGTTATGTGTTAGTTCATATTCAAACTGTGATTCTTTGCAAAATCGATTCGTTCCTTTTCAGTTTGCAATAACTTTCTACAAAATATTTGGCTTTCCTTTACAAACGACAATAAGTAGATTTTTAATCACACGCATTCAATTTAAAGACGTTAGTAATCAAAGAAAATCAGAAGCTTAGAGCCATTTCTTATGAAACAAGGCTCAACCAACACCAAAGTGCAATTTGTGCTCCGTTAT
>JGI24158J21664_10013469_pt1 | contig 10787 bp, 6 predicted proteins | sample Ectturendosymbi3_FD_21664 | JGI IMG/M metagenome (IMG submission 21664)
ATACGAAGCGAAGAAGTGAACTAGAACGCACAGAGCTTTATGTTGGCAACTTGCAGTTTTTTTCTTTTAACAACATTTCATAACTTTGTAGCTCTGCCGGCGTTTTCATAGTCGGGGAGGCACGCGTTTAACATCAAAGGAAAAGATTTAAAAAGTGGATTCCCGTTGGTTTTGTTCATGCTGTAACGTTACTGGTTACTAATAGACATCGTTTGCCACGCATATTCTCGGTTCTGTTCAAGCCCAGAACCGTCGCTAGAGTCCCCAATAGAGGGGCTTAACATTTGTGCAGGGAGGTTTGACATTCTGATATTTGACAGAAATTCCACTGATCTATGGTGTTTCATATTTCAATTTAGGGGGCTCCGAGCTTGGGAGGCTGAGCCCACCAAGGCCCCGCCGTTGGCGAGGGGACTGGAAGACGATGTGTCGGTGACTGTACTCACCCACGCGACCCACCAAGAGTTATTCATCCGCAGTGTTTGACACGCGATTGTTTTAAGGTCATAAACACGGCTGGTCGATTCGTTTCGCTACAATTTCACTCGACATTCTTTGTTTTGCTTAAAAATCACGTTTGCGCAATTGTGTTTGTGTTTGAACTTCGGTCGCCAGGACAACGCCGTCTACGTTGCGCTTCTGTTCCAGGGTCGGTCTTTCGGCGGCCATTTTCGCCCCGGGCTGGGTCCACGAAGTGCTCGGCCCCGAAAACTTCGCGTCGGAAAACAAACGCTTCTGGACGCTTCTGCACGACCTGACCGAACGTCATCCGATGCGGGTCGACCGACGCCTGAGCACCGCGTTCCGTTCGGGGTTTGGCCCAAAGCGCGACCAGCACGGTTACCGTGGCAACCATTGGTACTGCGTAAACGCGCAAGAGACCATGCCCGTCCTGACAACGGACAACGTCGAGCTCTGCCGTGAGAATCAGGACTATCGGCTGCATGTCAAGGGCGAGCGTGCCGCTCAGAAGAGTCGGCATCCAAGAGGGTCGAGGTTCGATCCCATAGTTAAGGAGGAGAAAGAAGATCGTCTCGTTCCGTTGTTTAATGTGCATTTGCACGTGTCCTCTGGTAGCGTCACAGTCGGGGTGAAAGGTTCATGTTTTTGTGTTTTGGTGCTTGAAACAGATTCGGGACGCCTCGCTGTTAATCTTCATAGCGACTCCAAGCGCAACATGCTCGTTGGGGAGATCTCTCACCCAACCCCTTTTACTATTGACGGCATCGCTTTGAAGGAAGCAACTCATGCGCTCGATATCGAGTATCTAGAAATAGACATAACCGACCCGTCCCTTACCACGCCCCTGTCGCCGATGCAGCTGTCTCACATCGATTGGGGCGTCGATGTATCCGACAAAAAGGTCTTTAAACTCGGCTGCACCCTCCTTTTCGACCCAATCCCCCTTTGCACGAACGTTAGCACCATCTCTTACAGGTGCCTGGCCAGGAAAGACGAATCTGAAGGCCAAGAATCGGGCTCTGATCCAGATCCCGTTTTCATAGAGTTGGGCAGCGCTTACACCAACCGTTACCGCGTGCACGACCTACTGGTACCGAATCCAAAATTTTGCGGTCCCGATCGTCTCGTCGAGTTCCAAGTACGCCACCTAACGACTGACAGTCAAGTAATAGGCGTCAGGAACATGAAGGTGGTTTACGCCGAAAACACTTGATAGCAGATGGACGGGACAGAACTGGTGAGCGTACTGAAAAGAATTCGAAATTCTTAAAAAACGCTGGCAAGATATCTGAAGACTCAGGAAGCAAAAGAATCAACTTTGAACCATCTTTGAGTTCCTGGCAAGGATTGGATGTTTTGTCTTCTTGATTTACTGAGCATTTCATCTAAAGTCGTACCTGATTATTAGTTCTTGTAAAACACGTCGCGCGGCTATAGTAGGAGTCTCCAGTAAATTTTGACAGGGCTGTGGAGTCGATACCAAAGCAGTACCTCCGACTACTATTTTTTGGTGCCACGACTCTATATAATAATGACTTAAGCTGTTTGCCATCCCGACAGTGATATAGCTTTGTCTGTACCGCTGCAGTCTGTCACGTTGTTGAAAAGTTTTCAACAGGCATGGAGTTCTGCAAGCAGAGTAACACTCTCCAGGAGCCCCCAAACTACGGCCCGCGGGCCAAATCCGGCCCGCGAAGCTATTTCATTTAGCGGTAAAGACATTTTGAGAATAAATAAAATCTGATATATTTAGGAAAAATTTGTTGATTTGGTACATGGCAACATATCTAGAAACATACGTAAGATGTCCGGCCCTCGAACTGTTGTGTAAGAGCAAGAGACTGTGACACAAAAGACGTCAAAAGCAAAGCGAAGACCGCCAGCTATGTCAAAAATCTAAAAACAGTCGGAGTCAGGACGATTTTGCAGACTCCTCTCCACTGACGTAAAATTCTTTCGACTCCACAGCCCTGAACTCTGAAACGGAAAAGCTTTGAATTCCTGCCAAGTCTTATTAGAAACAAACTTTGGCTTTGCTGTTTGTGATGGTATTGGTTGCTGACTTTCTATCATTAAGTTAACGCCACCTGACGGCGAATCAAAACCTGAAATTCCCCGCTTGTCTGGCTGATTGAAGCTCTTGTTCAAGTAACCCTAACGTAAATCGTTGGGGGTCGACCTCCTGTCTTCTGGTTCAGGAACAGGCTGTTTTTTTTGCGCTGAGACATTTCGGTCATTTGCAGGGGCGTAATGAGGGGGGCACAATTCCCCGGGCGCCGAAAAGTCCCAACAATGTCACAAGTACATTCTTCAATACAGTACATTTGCTTTCAAAAGACCCCAGTTTCGAACATTGGGTGGCGCCACACTTGCTTCTTGCCCCGGGCGCCATCTAACCTCGTTACGCACCTGGTTGTCTCGTAATAGCATTAAAACCCGCCGTTACACTATTCACTAGTCTAACTTTTCCGACATCGTGACCGAATTGACTTAATGTTTCGGTCATTTAATAAAAAATTCAGTCTTTGACCGGAAAAATAATGAGCAGGCACTATGGCCACGGAACTGTCGCACAAAGCTGCGCGCGAAGATTACTTTATTTTACTACATCTACTGCATACGGTGTTTTGTTTTGTTTTTTTTGAAGCAAACTTGAGCTGCAGGTTTCAAAGAGCTCCGATTGTTTACTTTTCAGATTGTCCCACTTGGCGTCTCCGACAAAGTTCCTTTTAGCTCCGTTGCGTGTTTAAGCGCAAGATTTGCTCTTCAAGCGTTTTCCTTTGGCCTCTAAAAGTAGCCCTTTCGGCTTCGAGCGCTGCTACGTCACTGTAAAAGTAGAAGTGCCAAGTGACGCATCGACAAACGACGCGCCGTTTGGTCGACAGGTGCGCGGTCGACGCTTTGTTCCGTTGTTTTTCCGTGCCCTTTGAACACACTCGAAACATCCCCCCAGCCATTATGAACTAGTCGATCGTCATTTCTTGCCTTTTTACTTCTAGTCATGGAGTGAACATGTTACTTGCTGTTGAAGCTCGTTGATGTTGCTTTCACTGTGCACTTTGTCTTGGCCTTAACGATGTACGATGTCCATTGCGCCGTATGTTCAACTCACAACTACGTCAGCGACTAACTTCATATCCGGAAACCGAACACGCTCTCCCCCTAGAAACCCACGGATGTTGCGCGTCCCAAATCCCTGCAACAGCACGTCACGCTGGTCATTGTCTCGGAAACAGGAACGTGTTCTGTTCGGTTGTGGGCTTAGTCGACCTAACCCTTAAATGTGCTTGCTCAAATTTATCTTCTTAGTATGCACTGCAATTCATCTTTCGTTTCGCCTGTGTTGACTTGCTTGGCTCCAGAACAGCCCAGTGCGCATCAACAGGCACTGAGCATAGATTTTTGAACAGTTCACACACTGTGTTAAGTGTCAGTTGTTAGATTGACTGTGTTGCGGCGCTTACAGCTCGTGTGGTGGGAGAAAGACACCCAGTCCTGCCCCATACAAGCCGATACGAGTGCCGGTGTCAAACTAATCCAGGCGTTAATTACTGATTGATTTTAGGCGTGTCTGCCGCTTTGCAGTGATTTGCGCTGGAATAACCTTTGTATTAGCAGAAGGTCGTGTTGATATGCATCGACAAAAAAAAGTTGTCTCCTAATATGCCATAGTAAGTAGAATACGTGCCAGGTTATTACATTGATTGACATGGGCGTCGACAGGATATTTTTCCTGGGGGGAATATAGTGGATATCTTCCAGGGGGTTAGTCAAAAGAATTATTCCAGTTGAGGGCCAACAGTGATGAAATTTCGTTGTAACAACTCGTCGAAACTCAAAGAAAACATTTTTCTACTGAAAGTTAATAGGAAAACATCAAATTTCAAAATCCAGGCCCCCTGTCACCCCCCCTTCCGGCGCCCACGTGGACTGACGACTTTTTCGTGAACGCACTGCGTCGGCTTATGTGTTTGATTGCGTTGCAGTTGATCAATGTCAAACGCTTTTACCGGAAAGGTTCAGCGTTACCTTCTCCCGTTCACTTGAAGCTCTGTTTTGTGCAACTGTCTGTGCAGTGGCTTCACGTCAAAGACAACAACGGTCTGAAAACCTATGTTCCAGTAAATCTTTGAATTGCAAAGAATCGCGTGTTATCCGAAACCCCAGCGTCTCTGGCAATGGCTGCATGGATCCTCAATTTCACGCGAAGTAAACACGTTTACTCTGACTTATGGTATTCGCAGTGGCGTATGGTGTGAGCCAGGTGGGGCAAAGCTTAGCTGAATGAGACCCACTGGCCGCCGTAGGAGGGGTACTAGCAAATACTCAGAAAAATGTTAATAAATGATTGTGAATCCGGATATTGTGGATATCTATACTAGCTAAAAAAACGAAACCACTCTGAAAAACGCAAAAAACAACAACCTACTGAAAACCAAAATAATACTAAATAAAATGTCAGCTCAAGGGGACCTAATTTTTACATTTAGCTTGCCAGGGGGGCGGCTCATCCCTTGCCCCACGTCAATTACTGGTTATTCGGCTTTCTCAAAAGTAGGCTGGGTTTGTGATGATGAAGTATGTTGTGTTTGTAGTCCGAACAAATTTTCCACAGATGCGCGTAACAAGCTCGCAGTTTGCAATTAAAATTGTGTAACAATTTTGTTGAAAAGTTTGGGTTCTAAACGTGATCATTTACTAAACGAAGATTACCTAGAGATGTCGTGATGAACTGTAAACACTTATTAATTGCAAGAAACCAAAATCGATCCTTCCGTGATTTATGACAACACTGTTGCAGAAGAAACAAATCCGAGTCCAGTCGAACTATGCACTGCGCCCTTTCATCAGCGCAAACTCATAGACTATAGCCTGCTATCAGTTGGATTAAATTTTACTTATAATGTTGCAGACAGGGCTTGTTATGGGTCGAAATAAACATGCTTAAGACTTTCTGGTGTTAACTAGTCCCAGTGTAATCTCCTGCAAGGCAGATGTTTAGATTACTAACCTACCATAATTTTTTTGTCGCACGTATAAGCTACACATGTCAAATCTAGAATAAGTTATACGTGGTCGGTGAATGACTTTTATAATTCATTAACTAAATGGAATACTCTGTCGGGATAAGCTTTGTAATTGTCGCTAAACAAACTCAGCCAACTGCGTTACACAACTACCTCCACCTTGCTATCTGAATAGTGAACAGCAAGCTGCGCAACTTTAGTGATAAGAATTAAACATATCTTAAGTTTGTGCAATACAAGAAGACTACCTGGGTAGCCCATGATAAACTTTGCGCAAAACAATCCCTGCACTGATTATAGTGATAAAGTACAAGTCGCAGTTTTGTACGCCCGTAACTAAGCATGTAAGAAACTTGACGTTGAACACTCCAAACAATGAATGCCGAGGCTTCATTCAAACCCGTTTATTACATCACAAACGAATAAAAATGATCAGGCAATATAATTCTCCCTGTCAAGGACGTCGGAAGGGGAGGCCTTGGCACCCCTGGATTTTGAAAATTTCAGCAAAAAAGGGTTGTTTTCTTAGTTTCGAGTGGGAAAAAACAAGTTTCACCACTTTTGCCATCCCCCTGGAAAAATTTTGGAGAAATCCCCTGGTGCCCCGTGGAAAAAATCCTTCCGACGCCCGTGCCCCCTGCTCTATTTTTTTCTGCAAACCGCGACGATATCGCTGCAACGCAGTTTCAGAAACAGTTTGAAAAAATAGCTTCAACGACAGAACAAACAACGGGTCGGCGGAAAAAGCAACTGTGTTCTAGTGCTTCCATTCATATTTTAGGGGGCTAAAACTTAGCTTGGATGTTTTAAGCCCTGGGGTTACCCACCACTTAAAATGTCTGGCATCGGTCACTTACTATTCTTGAGATTATGATGGACATCTTGCAACAAATTTCAAGTGGTTATCTTTCCAGCTGATCTAGCTCAATTTTGGGAGTACTGTTAACCACCCCCCATGACAAGACCCACCAAGTGTGACACGACAGACCACCAGTTCCTTGTACAGGAAGCCATACCAGATGATGTGATGCCATTTGAAATTGGTTAGCTTCCCAGCTAACTTGGATCCTCTAGGCTCCCGGGGTATAAGGAACTGGAATGTAAGGAACTGGCGATGAAACTCGAACTGCAGTGGCCAAACCTGACGGTGACCTTTGATCTGCACTCTGATTAATGGAACGCAGGTTGTTTTTTCTGCGTGATCGAAAACAGAGGCGCAGGTTTTGTTTGCTGTCAACGATGTACAAAATTTAGATTTGCACAATCTGAAGCATCATGCAATTCACTTGCGTTTCGAACGAATGAAAAAAAATATGTGTACAGGATTTTTAGCCCCTTAGCATGACGTGCTATCGACCATTCGATTTTTAAGACGAAGGACCCTGCATTGCTGAGGAGTGGCGTACGCAGAAAATTTTCATGGGGGTGTTTCATTCATTGGCTTGTGGTGGTCATTTGTATTTGGGGCGCGCTGTTTTTGATGTCACAATTTGAAGTCATATTCATGTTTCCAAACCAACGTTTTGGCGACGTTTGTTGACATAATATGCATGCTTTTCTACGACAAGCATTCCCCTTATTTTATGTGCCATTGCACTGAATATAAACTATCAGCGCTCCAAGTTAGGATATCGGAGGAAAATACACTCAACGCTACGACACAGCAGTTCATAACTGCAAAAATGCGCGTCAGGCCCGTAACGAGGGGGGAGCTTTGCCCACTTAGAAAATTTTTCGCCCACCCTGGAAAAATGTGTTGGACATGGTTTGAAACCATTGGACATAGTTCAAAAAATTTGGGCCCCTCTCAGAAAACTCTTCGCCCCTGCTGGTGTCTCAAGCTGGTTACGGGCCTGCTACGCGTTAAAACAGGAGAGTAAAACACACTCATCACTGCGTCAGAAACAACTGCAAAATCAGTGTGCGCTAGTGTCTCGTCGACTACAAGCAGTCAAGCATAGAAAGTGTGCGGCTGGACTGGCTGGAGCGCACCCCGGTTTGCAAGATTGAATCTTGCTAAACTACACAAGAATTAAGAATGCGCATAAAGTACGCAAGAAAACTTCGATTTTTAGTTATGTATAGAAGTCCAGAAAACTTTTAGTTTTCCTTTCTGCCTGCTGAGACATTATCAAATGCCTGAATACTTCTATATTAACAACAGCTGTTTTTGACAGCTCGTGCAACAGTTTTATCATGCTACAGAAATTGGTAATGTAGCCAATGCGGTCAGCGCTTGCGCTGATCAATCATAGCAGACAAAATAAAGAGAATTGTTTCGGATAAAGTGAATTATCGCGGAACGCAATCTTTAAACATGCGTAGTGGACGAAAGGTCTGCAAAATGTGGTGAGATGGTTTCTGGATGTAGACGACAACCCAGATTCCCAACAAAACCTATAATTATTACTTTTTGGCCCGTTTACAATGTTCCTTGAAATTTGCATACAAATTCATTCCGTGATATTTGCATTAAGTCGACAAATGAACAAGCAAAAAGTATGCGAAAACAATCAATCTGCTTTTGCACAGATAATAGCTTTTGTAAAATATCAAGCTCAAGGGGTTTTAGTCCCAACCCCCACCTTGCCTACGCCCTTGTTGCTGCGTGACATAAAAGAAACATGTAAATTTGTTCATATCTCTCAACTTCGAGGCAACGTAAAACAAAAACCTTGAGGCAAAAACGAGATGATTTTATGTTAGCTGAAATTTGCAAAAGCAGTTTGGTGCCCAGACCATTGTTGAAAACAAATGGTTGTATTTTAAAAAACACTTCAAATGTGTGTAAGGTTCGGTTGTTTGTTCGGTTGTTTCGTTCTTTTACATCTCACGACCCAGATTTACCCTTAAAAATAAACAAAGTCATTGGTCCAACAAGGTTTAGTCGGATGAAAATCGTCACCTCACTTCTAAGGGATACGGTGTTTCTTTGCTTTTTGAGGCGGCTCTAAAATTGTGGCGCCATTTTAGTCATTTTTTACGAAACTTCATCACAAATATTCTCAAATAGGCCTACTTTCTTATGTTGTGCCAGACGCTACGGAATTGGGTTCAGAGAAACCAGTGTGTCGGAGGTTTTTGGGTGGAGTCGGATTCTTAAGAACACTAGGAGTCGGTGTCGGATTCGGATTTTTTATCCGACTTCGGAAGTCCAATGGAATCATTTTTTACATCGCACTGCTAAGTTAGGAATCCTAACTCGTGCCTGTTGAAACTGTACAATTTCTTTTGAAACTTTATCGAAACAGAGAGTACTTGTTGTACCACGATTTCCATTGATTCCAATTTGCTACAAAATTGTTGACAGTCAAACTTCACTCTAGTTATGATGAAGGGTCGGAGTCGGAAATTCTGTAAATGTCAGAGTCGGACATTTTACCTCCGCTCCGACTCCACAACCCTGAGCGAAACTCTTCAACACTGCAGGTCGCTGCATTATCCACAAAAACTGAACGCGCTTAGTTTCAATTCAGATTAAGGTTTTATGATGGTACGTTGAAGTAATTCAGTCGAAGTGGCTTTGGGAGATTTTCAAAAACAAGTCTTTGTGCAAACATATGAGCAGGTGAGGAGTAACGGTAGCGTTTCCCCCTGCAAACCCTTACTATGTACTAAATGTTTTTAGAAAACTTGAAGTCAGTCGCTTAATTCCGGTTAAACGATCTAATTCCTCCAATGTCGGTTTCAGTCCTGTCGCCACGGGGGGGTTTTGGTGGGCTAAGACCCCTAGGCAATGCTCTAAGCCCCCAAATTGAAACATGAAACACTACAAATCAGCGAAAGTTTGTCAATGTTTACAATGTCAAGCCCCCTGCACAAAGGTAAAGCCGCCTGTTGAGAACTTTCTGGTGACGGTTCTAGCACACACCCAGGGTTGCCACACCAAAAAATGCAACGGAAAACTAGTGATGCATCAAAACGTCAGCCAAATCAAGAAAGGTGAAATAGTACAGTTTTGAAATTTGGCTCAGAAAATCAATTAGCCATCCGTAATTATTTCTGAATCCTTTTTTCATTGGACGAGCGCCACTTAGTTCGATTTGGGTGTACATAAAAACTAGTATTGACAAAAGACAAGTTTTGAAAAATTAAATCCATGCAGAATGTGTTGATATAGCCTTACTATAGGAAAAATCATCTAGTAACAACATTTTCATTTTTGTAATTTCACTCTTTGGATGCTCCCCTGCCTTTGATGCCCGGGGCTGTCGCCCCTTTCGCCCCCCCTCTTCACGCCATTGCCTGTCACTATGACGGAAAATTGGAGAAAGCTCGTTCCCAATACAATCTGAATTTATTTTACTATACAGCTACTTTCTTTGCAAATGGCGAATCCGGATTCTTTTTTGCAACATCTACGTACTGATTCTAGCACCACTGACTTGAAAAGACAGAATTTCAGTTAAAAGATGGGAGCAACCAAGAATCTCCACAGATAGCTGATGGTACTGAAGCTCAAAAAATAAGTGGAACTTTCCGGCGCAGTAACCTACAGGAAGTCAATGAAAGTTAAGACCAATAAAGTCGTGAGTTTACTGGAGATCCGTTGCAGCTTGAAAACTCTCCTGTGAGACCAGGTTGGCAATGGAGAACGCGGTGACCGTTCTTGGTAAGAATGTGTTCAGTGTTATGTCGCTGGATCTTTTTCGTTAGATTCAAATATTTGGATGACAATTTCACTAGTCAGATTTATTTTTATTTAAGAAAAGGAATGGCAAGTAAAAAAACGAAAGAAAAGTTACAAAGACTGAAAAGTTTACTGCCAACTTTGAAAGTCACCGCTTTGCATTGAAATCTTAAATGCAAATTTTCTTTTGAAGTTGCAATAATGAGCGCAACTGCGATTATTTGAAAGATTCAGGTTGAGAGAATTGCTGACTTGATTGTCAAAGTTAAGTTTACTGCAAGATGTTGCACTTGCAAGGCACTGTATAGCACACTTAATTACCGCTATGCTACCGACTGTCGGAAATATTACTAATGTGGAATGAAAACTGTCGAAAACCAGGGGCGTACGAAACGATGAGTGAGGGGTGGTGTTCATCCCTTGCGTCGCAAAATATGCAAATGTCGAACGAATCAAGACAATGTTTGTTAATTTCCTGAGCAAACAATAAAAATTGAGGCAGATTTTTGGAAGCATTGACTTTTGAAAACACGAGTAAAACCAGCGTCAAAAATTGGGGACGTAATAAATAAAAAATACTTGAAAAGACGTTTGGTGGTACAGAACTTGAAGATGGCGTGAAGTAGGAGATTCATCCCAAAGCTTTTCGTCTGACACTCTTCAGGGGA
>JGI24158J21664_10013470_pt1 | contig 10786 bp, 10 predicted proteins | sample Ectturendosymbi3_FD_21664 | JGI IMG/M metagenome (IMG submission 21664)
GACCTATGGAAGATTCCAACACATGAGGGTCACAGTATCTCCGAATCCTTCAGGCCGGAAGAGTTTGCTGCTGCCCTCAGACACCTGAAGCCAAGAAAAAGGATGGGACTCCATCTTCCCAGAGTTTATACTCCACGCCGGGTTGGCTCTCAAATCTTGGTTCTGCGACTTCCTCAATTCCTGCATGCACCAACTCTGGAGAAAAGCACTAGAAGTGATTCCAAAGATCTCTGGAGAAGAGCACTAGTAGTAATTCCAAAGATCTGGAGAAGAGCACTAGTAGTTGCGATCCCTAAGCCAGAGAAGCCATTGAGGGACCCAAAGAGGTATCGTGCTATATCTCTGCTGTGTGTCCCCTTTAAAATCCTCGAGAGACTCATCTACGCTCGTGTCGAAACAATCACCGACCCGCTGCTCCCACAGGAGCAGGCGGGCTTCTGTCACGGGAGGTCGGCCGTAGATCTGGTCACCCTGTTGACACAGGACATCGAGGATAGCTTTTCAGCTAAAAAGAAGGCCAGAGCTGTTTTCGTCGACCTCACAGCAGCCTAAGACACCGTATGGCACCGCAGCCTCACCTGCAAGCTGCTGCGATTGCTGCCTGACAGAAACAGGGTCCACATGATCATGGAGATGGTTAGCAATCGCAGCTTTACCCTTACCACCAAAATGGCCAAAGGAGCAGGTTACGACGCCTCAAGAATGGCGTCCCACAGGGATCTGTCCTGGCACCCCTTCTGTTCAACATCTTCACCTCTGACCTGCCAGCCACCATCTCCAGAAAGTATGCATATGCTGACGACCTCGCAATCATGCATGCTGATGGAGATTGGCTGGCAGTGGAAGGGGCGCTGAGCAAGGACATGGCAACACTAGTGAATACCTCCAGACTAGGAAGTTAAAGCTCAGCACCATGAAAACGGTGTCGGCAGTCTTCCATCTCAACAACAAGGAAACCAAACGTGAGCTGAAAGTCAACTTCAACAACGAAACCCTGCCCTTCTCCTCCGAGCCCAAATACCTCGGAGTAACGTTGGACAGGCCGGTCACGTACCGCCGACACCTTGAGTCACTTCGGACTCCTGAGGCGCCTTGCTGGCTCTGGTTGGGGTGCTGGAGCAACAACGTTGCCAACAGCCACCCTAGCCCTGGTCCATTCGACTGCAGAGTACTGCGCTCCTGTTTGGTGCCCCAGTGCTCATATCCACCTTATTGACCCCACCATCAACGACGCCTTGCGAATTGTGACTGGGTGCCTGCATGCTACACCAGCGGACAACCTTCCAATCCTCGCAGGCATCCAACCTGCTGAGCTTCGTCGCAGAGGAGCCACACTATCTCTGCGACGCCGTGCCATGGAGCCTGAACACCTGCTCCACTCAGCACTCACCTGTCCATCGGGTGCAGCTGCACGGCGCCTCAAATTGAGGCACCCATTTGTACCCGCCACACAACAACTCATCAGTTTTTCTGACAACAACACCATATGTGCGGCGCAGTGGGCGGATCATCAATGGAACGCGGAGTGGGCGGACTCCACACTTTAATTCCAGACACCGGTACACACACCCCCGGAATGACCTTCCCAAGAAAAGCCTGGGTCCGGCTCAACTGCCTCCGCACCGGTGTCGGACGTTTCTGCACCTGCCTGTACAAATGTGGTATGGCCTCCTCGGCGGCCTGTGAGTGTGGCGCAGAACAACCGTCGACCATGTCGTCCTCCAATGTCTAATCCATCGACCTCCCCATGGACTACACGGCCTGACGGTTCTAGACGATGAGACAACCGAATGGCTGCTCAACACCTGTCCCGATATCTAGGCGGGCTAGCAGTGGTTAAAAGAAGAACTCGCTCAAACGAAAGAAGAAGATAGTGGAAGTCATTTGGACAAGAAGGGTTTTCATTACAGCTGACCCAGAACTTGAGAAAAAGAAATCTGGTTTCGTAGGCAAAACTTTGGCGGAAATTTGGTCTCTAGACTCTTTGTCGAAGGCTTTTCAACTGTTGTTGAATATATTGCCAGTTCATCTTACTACGACAACCAACAGAAGTGCGGCGGTCTGACCAGATCAACGATGGAGTGTGGTTGGAGATATCACTACATGACTCCGTACTTTCACCCCCGACATCGGCACGCACCTACCTGTAATGGCCCTTCCAGGAACACCGTGGGTTCAGCTTAACCGCCTCCGCACCAGTGTTGGACGTTTCCGCACTTACTTTTCCTTCTGCGGCTTGTGAGTGTGGCGCAAAAGAACAGACCGTTGTACATATTGTCCTTCACTGTCCAATTCATCCACCTTCCCTTGGAAGGCATGGCCTGACGGTTCTGGATGACGAGCAATGGCGTAGTTACAGGTTTGCGCCAGAGCGAAAACCTAGTTGAGAGATATCCACTGGCCACTGTACGTGGCCGATCAGCCAACACTCAAAAAAAGCTTGATATTGAATGATTGTGAATCCGGATGTGGATGGCTGTACTATAACCCTAAATCACTGGAAAATGAAACCAAAGGAATACCAAAAGCGAAATATAAGCTAAGTGGGGGCCCGGTTTTTACAGTTAGCTTGTCAGGGGGCAGGGCGATTCGCCTTTATGCCCCCGTGAGTGAGTTACGCCACTGATGACGAGACAATCGAATGTCTGCTCAACACTTGCCCGGAGATCTGGTAGTGAGGACTAGCAGTGGATGAGAACTCGTTCAGTTGATGAAGAGGGTGTATGTATCGAACCAACCAAATCCGAACTAGTTGTGCAGCAAATTTCTTTCAAAAGATCAGCCCTGAAGGGATATGTTCACGTCGCGATTGTGTAACATAAGAACGACAAGTGTTGTGCAAAACAGAGAAGTTCCTTTTTCTGTGTGATTGCAGACAGATTTTTCCACATCATTTGTCTGTTTCGCAAACAAGCGAAGGAATCAGAGTGCCTGCACATTGGATTGACGGCACTAAGCACTAAGTTTCAATCCCTGTTCGTGACTTTGAAACCCTGGAACCCTAACGTTCCGTTTTTGTCACACGAACACCAACCTCGGGAGAATTTCTCCCGTTTTTGAAAATTAAAAAGTATACTTTCTTTTTCACAAAAACTACGCTGAAAATATAGCTCTTGTTCTGCAGATTGAGCAATAATAAAGTTACTTTGTACTCTAAATGAATACTGTTATTGATGGAAAGAAAATACAAAAAATATCGAAAATTTGACATATGACTAAAACATAAATCTTCATAAAAAATACTGGGCTTGAAGAACTTCTGTTCTATGCTGGTAACGAAGTCGTATAAGCATGCCCCGAGTGAGTTTCAGCCTTTTATTGTCACTGGGAACTGTACGGGAGATGCAAAAATGTCTATATTTTATTGATTTATTGTTCATTTATTTCTCTAAATTTTACCAAAGCTGCTAGACATTTATTTATACACATAAAGACGTTTTGTACCAGAAACATAACATGCTTTTACAGGCAGTCATCACAGTTGGGGTACGGTGAGTCGGTGACGAGGGCACTTCGTCTTGGCACAGAGATAATGGCAGGGGCAGCAGCAGAGGTACTGCTGGAGGCAGTACCTTTAATTAGGGTGGAAGTAAAAACCTTTGTTTTCCTCTTGGACCCTACAGCATCCCTCACCTCATCATCGTCACTTTCATCATCAGGAATAGGAACATACTCTTCATGATCAACACTCATATAATGAATCCACTTATAAATTGTCCAGTGGTTTCATCGTCACCATCTACATTTAGTGTGTCCACGTCATCTATATCACCGTTATCGTCCACTTGACAAGGCTCAAGAACCAGTGGCGTAACTAGAGGTTTGAGCCAGGGGGTCAAAGTTTAGCTGAAGGGGGCCCATTGGTCACCGCAGGGGGCCCACTAGCCAAAACTCAGAAAAAGGTTAAGAAATGATAGTGAATCTCTGGATGTCGTGGATGTCTATACCAGATAAAAAAGAGAAAACACCCCGAAAAACGCAAAAAATCAACAAATTAAAGAATACTAAATATAAAAATGTCAACTAAAGGTGGCCCAGTTTTTACATTTAGCTTGTCAGGGGGGGCTTTCCCCCTCGTCAGTTACGCCACTGTCCAGAACTATTCATAAATTTTTTTATCAGTTCATTATCATAAAGCTTTTTACGTCGACCTGCCATTATTATGTACGGGCATTATTGGTAACAATCACTATACACTGTACCTGAAATGGAAAGACAAACATGCAAGGTCTCACGAACTAATACGGCCACTGCAACGTTGGAAGAATATCACCCGGGTGAAAGTCTCACGGTCACCATAATGTCGGGTGATTTTCACCTGAAATCACAAAGTTTTGCTGATAGTGGTAAATTCCAAAGAGCGAGCACGACCGTATATCCACCAGTCAAGATGTCAGACAAAGAACTGCAAGTATTGATGATGCGTGGAAAACGCACCCGCCAACGTAGGAAGAACCAGGGCTGCGGAGCTGTTGTAAAAATGAAATGGCTCCGGCTCCGGAGCTCTCTATTTTCGTAAGCATGGCTCCGGCTCCAGAGCTGCGTTTTTTTATAACATGGCTCCGGCTCCGACTGTGCTTTGGTAATACACTTTAACAATTTCGTTATTCTTCGTGTCCTTGTAGCAAGTGACCATGTAATTCCAACATATTTTGAACTAATCTTAAACACTGCTACCACTACCAGGCCTGCGTAGTCCGAAGGAGTTTGGTCTAGAGCAGGGGTCACCAACCTTTTTGAAACTGCGAGCTACTTCTTGTGTACCGATTAATGCGAAGGGCTACTAGTTTGATATACACTTCTGAAATAAAAAGTTCGCTCAATTTACCTTTAATTATTTTAGTATTGATATTCGTTAATGTGAAGACATTGATCATGCTATTGTCATTTTTAGAACAGGCCCGCGGGCGACCTACATGTTGCTTGCGGGCGACTCGGTGCCCGCGGGCACCACGTTGGTGACCCCTGGTCTAGAGTAGCCGGAGTCGGTAAAATTATTTTAAAAAATCCGACTCCGAGCTGATCTTCTGTTCGCCGATTGTGACTGTTTGTGCCACAAAAAAGTGTGTAAGCGTCACACTGCGTTTTTGAACAAGGACTTAGTCTTGCAAAATTCGCAAAGATGCGCTGCGCTGGTGTTGACTGACTTGTCCACACCACACTCGGCAGTAATTCCACAGTCTGATGTGACAAGAACAAGTCCCAACTTGAAAAAAAACGCATTGTGACCTTAATCCCTGGTAGAACAGACCCTCGGATTTCGCTGCGGCGACCTATTTGGATCAAATTAATTTGTCGCGTAGCGTGAGCGAACTATGGCAACTGCCAGTGCGCAGAAAGGGTCCGGAGCCTGAGCTGCTAAATTAACCACCAGCTCCGGCTCCAGTTAAATTTTGAAAACAGCTCCGGCTCGGCAGCCCTGGGAGGAATCACGTGACCACCACACGTGATCGGGAGATAATCTCCCATAGTTGTGGTTCCAGGCTTCAGAGTGAAAATTATGATTCACAGCTCAGCCTCAACATTTGGTTCTGCGTCATATGACTACTATTTTCGTTTGGTCCAGAATGTTTGCGTGATGAACATGCAAGACATGTGGTCTCTATTTTGCTACATTGGTAATGCTGCAAAACCACAGGCTACGCACAAGCAATAGAAAAACACAAATTAGTGCGACACAGTAAGAGTGGCTGCCCGTCGACAACGCGAGGCGATCGCAAATACAGAAAACGTAGAAAGTACTGAATGCCTGGCAAGAAACCCCATCTGCATCTTACAGAGCAGACTTTTTCAGAAACGGATATTCCCGCGATTCCAGTCCGTGTGTACACCATGTCTGATTGCTTGTCTTTGCCTTGGGGAAATGCATGGAGATAAGTAGTTCTTTAAAAACAAGTTTTGTTGCGTTAGCCAGTACCGGCCAAACCATAGGCGTAGCCAGGAGGGTCAAAGAGGCCATCCCCCAAATTTCTAGCATATCTTGTCGTTGAGTGCTGCGAGACGCCATGCCCCAAACGAAATACTGTTGCTCGCATAAATTCAAAATATTTGCCTCCCCCAAAATTTTGTGCTGGCTACGCTGCTGGACGTTAGTAATTGTTTCCAGTAGGAAAAAGCATGAGGCATTTTTTTGTTCGAGATAGAACGATTTGTGCGTTTCTCTGAAACAACTGGTTGGGATCAAATGGCCTCGTATGGGGTTAAGTTACAAATCCCCCTCAACCAGTGGATCCAGATCTTAAGGTAGGCTGTTGAGTAGTGTGATATGATGTCTTCGCTTTTATCTTTTTTTGGTTTACGTTTTCATTTCACTTTCGTTTTGCTTTGTTTCTGTTGAAGACGAACGTCCTTGCAGTTATTAGACCTGTAGCCAGAGTTCAGGTTGTCGTTATTCCAACATCTGCAAAGTCACATTTCAGCGACATTCATTTTGATTCGTGCCGAAGAAACAAGTCACCATAGAAATTTAAGTAAAATAAAAGGTTTACAGTACTTACGTATCATACGCTTGTAGTGGATAAGCTTTTTTTCGTTCTCTTGCGATAATGTGGACCTAATATAGCCGAATATACTCCGCACAAAGGGCTCGCTTTCGCGCCAGAGGTACAGCTTACGGCCATGTGTGACGAAAATGATGTAGGATACCATTTGTGACGAGGGGTTTGTTTCCTGCCAGCGGATTAAGACAATTGCTGGTATACTTGCGGCACAAAGAAAAGTGCTCCAGTTGACAATGGAAGTTCGTTCGACACAAAAAAATAGCCCACCTTTCTGTAACGTGCGGGGGCTGCGCAAAAATGTTACGTTATTTTTGAAGGGGTATGGATATTTGTGAAGAGATGTGACAGGGGAGAGAGAGGGGGTGATTTTTAGGTAAAAAAGCGTGACGTCATGTGTGAACGACACTCAATGCAATTATTTCAAGTCTACCGTGTGTGAAGAATACCAATTTGTTAGTGTAAAAAAGTGTATGTAACGACTTATTTTTAAACAATGAAAAAATGCTAAATTTTATTAAAAGGAGGCTTATTTTTGAACAAGTGTTTGAAATTGTCCATTCTTCATTCTCACTTTTGTTTACCAATTTGTTTTTTAGCAAATTGGTCATGTTTTACTCAGTTGGCAGTTCTCAGTGTAATTTTTTATTAGAATTGTCAGATAATCATGGCCTGCTTTGCCTATGAAACCTTTGCATGAAGGCCAAAGTGCGTGTTCGTGTGCATTGTTCGTATGTACCTTATGCGTTCTTGTGCGTGCATTGGCACTCGATAAAACTCCCACTTTGCCATGTGACGGAATAGGTTGTTTTTACCAATGAAATTGATCTTTCTGTTTTTACCGTCATATCATGTCTTGTATCAATTCAGGTGAATACGCTGGGTTCGACGAATCTTCACCGACGTCAGTTTCAGGCGGAAAAGCACTGGTGGTCAGTGAACTGAAAGAAAGGCATGGGTATTCCAGGCATGTTTGCGATTTTAAGTCATGAAACTTGGCTAAAACTTTTGCGTGTTCTTTAGTTGACTTTCGTATCGAAGCCATTTTGATCAAACTGCGTAAACGGTACTGATAACCACACAAATGGAGATTTTTAAGGGTCGTGATTATGCGAGTCATTAGTTTTCCATTCCCAACAATTTTCGCTTCTCAGCTGCAATTGTTTGTTTTCTGCTTTCTTTTGATTATTCGACGAGTATCCAGAAGATTTGGAGTTAATTTCGAAAATTTCAGCACTGTGTCAGTCACGCGAGATCGATTAAAAAAACCATCGCACTTACTTTTTCCACGTTGTTTCACTGCGTCTTTGTCGGCTGTCGCGACAAAGGTTGTCACGTGTTTGTTGAGATCCAGCAGTGTTGTTGTCGGCGAAACGACTCCTCATTTCCACCGAGGTTCACTTTGTGCCGCTGAAAGACAGCGGCGTGAACTTCAAGCTTTTAACTTTCTTTTCGGTTTGATTGCTGTGAACTGGTGGTGGAGAATCGCAACAAACGACACGTCTCAGCTTCTGATCCATCGTTGTAGCGTTAAGTGCGCCAGGTGATGTGTTGCGCAAGGGGTGCTGGGTCGCAACAGGTTTCACGGTTGGGGTGCACAAGTTCCGCAAGGAAAAAGGTGCCAACTGTTACCCAGACTAGATGCAAACCTTAACCCAACTGGCTACAAATGGCACCGAAGCGATGCCTGTTGCAATTTATGAGCCGAAACGACATTATTCTCCTGTTGCTGACTAGGCTACTGGCACTGCACTATGCCACCTCGAAGTTTGATTGATACGCTGAGAGGCAGGTCAATGTTGATATGCCCAAATTTCATAGAGAAACACTGGATGACGCCAAATCGGCATAGCTGCAACGGACCGCTAAGATTTAAACATTTAAGCGCGAGCAACATTTTCAGCAAAAAGTTTTTTCAAAGTGTTACACAAATTTTTTGAAATTTTTTTGCCCAAATATTATAAACGAAGTTTGTTTTCAAACTTTTTTGGCTGCAAGTTTTTTGAAAAATGTTTTTGCTCATAAAAACTGATTTTAATTATTCGCTTAAATTTTGCAGAAGGTTGCCGTTTTGAACAAAGCAACTGATCGGGGAGCCACTGTTGAAAATTCGGCTGTTTGCCCTTTTGTGCTTATCACACACTAGCAATAATTCCGTTGTTGTTTCTTGTTTTTATGTTGTTTTTTTGGTGGTAAACTGATTTAAACTTGGAAGGGTTTTACAGTCTTTCCTCACCTGAAAGGTCCTTAACTGTGACCTTGTTTTACCTCGTTTGAGGAAAACTGTTTACAAGATTATGAATCTGGAAACGTGGGTTGCAGCATTTGAGCTTGTTAACTACTTTGGTGGAGACATGGTCCGAGGGTAATCACGTAAGGGGAAAAAAAATTTGCTCAGCGAACTTTTTGCTCATAAGCATTGGGCACACAACCTTTCACTTGAACGCTTCGTTCTGAGCGTGGGATGAAGTAGCAAATCTCATTTGTTCGTGTATAACGTATTTTCGGGACCATAAGGCGCAGTCTCAAAAACTGAATGCTAGCTGTTCTTTTTACATATATACGGCGCATCGGTTGATAAGGCGCATTAAATGAAGCAAAACGTAGATAAGTCAAACTGTATTCAACTCTTTCCCAAAAACTCCCGAGTGCCAGAGTTGCCATTGAGAGTTTAATCTGTCACACATGCCTAATCCGCTAGACACGAATAGAATAAAAGTTGTGCGGTGTTTGATTCGGTGTGCGCCAATGAAGTCAGGACTCAGAAGCCCCACAGAGTAATACGATCTGTGGTATGTGCTAGCTACTCTCTGATGCTGCTCATTGCAATTGTTGTTGGTTAATTATGTAATACGATGGTCTGTTTACAAAAAAATCGTAACTAGCAATAAAAAAATAGCACCGTCGACCACATACAATTCTACAGTAGATGAGAAAGCACAACCAGATTCATACATTAGGCGCACTGCATTATAAGGCGCACTTTCGATTTTTGAGAACATCAAGGGATTTTAAGTGTGTCTTATGGTCCGCAAAATACGGTATTTGATAGCAGAGCAGTCCTAAAATTTACTGTGTTCGAGGTTTTTCCGTTCCAGCCATTCGGGTTTTTCCCGCCTTGGACCGATTTTTTCGTTTTGTGACTAGGCCTGTTGTCAGGTTATGGCCGTGAAGTATCGGGCATGTGTGGCAAACCCCAAGCAGTGGTCAGGGTTGGTTCTTATTCATTGTTGTTATATGGGTGTTTGGGTTAGCAATGTTTCCTGGCATAAGCGAGCTTCGTCAAATACAGTCCACTGGCTAATAAACCAGTTCTTGACTTGTTGCTAAATAAAAAACATGTCATTCAGGTTAGTGATGATTGGCGACGGTGCAACTGACATGGAAGCCTGCCCTCCAGCGGTGAGTGCGACTTCAATTTAACTGAAATGTGATTGCCACCATCCACCAAACTACTGTATGTGGTGCAGATAAAAGGGTTTGTTTTTATAATAGATTTTGTGGATCTAGTACTTGTCGCCTTTATTTTGTTGTTAATACAGTAGTCGTTTCGTGAAGCAACAGACCTCTTGACTTTTTTTGGAGTCTATGCATGGTTAAATTAATGGCTTTGACAGATTCCGTAGTTCAGTGCGCGAAGCTGAACTCTCGACCCATGTTTTCACAAAGCAATAAAGCTTGTAATTTTGAACGGAAGTTTATGCGAAATTGACGAAATTTGGATTTGAATACCGAATAATCTCTTAACATATTATGGCGTTGATTTCTTCATCAAGGGAGGAAAAGTCATCTTCACAGTTTGTAATCTAACATAAAAGGTGCCCAACATACGGTTTTGTAGCGTGATTTCCGTACCTGTTGGAAAGCACAATTTTTAAATCCACCGTTGAATTTTCGTTTCCCTCTGCTCTGTGGTTTCGTCTTACCATAAATGTTCATTTCTTGTGTTGCGCAGCGAATGCAAAGTTGAATTTGTGCACCAGCAATGGCTGCTGGAGCAGTGGATCATTGCTTACAAGCACTGTCTCGCGACGGTACTTTGTGTTATTTATTTGTGAAAAATTTCCCTGTCGTTTTACTAGATTCTAACAAAGCAAACGACTTGCGAGCACGCAAATGAGCAGACCTTCGCATTTTGGCTGGGTTGTCATAAAAACAGTTTGAAAGGCATCGCGTTTGCGCCCTGGAATAATCACTGGGCAACGAATTTTTGGTCTTGTTTTTTTTATTTTTATTTTTTGGTGTTTCTTGATGTTTTTTGGTGCGCTGAGTCCGAAAATGACGTTAGT
>JGI24158J21664_10013471_pt1 | contig 10785 bp, 5 predicted proteins | sample Ectturendosymbi3_FD_21664 | JGI IMG/M metagenome (IMG submission 21664)
TTGGGCCCCGCACCTCTGGGGGCCCCGCACCTCTGGGGGCCCCGCACCTCTGGGGGCCCCGCACCTCTGGGGGCCCCGCACCTCTGGGGGCCCCGCGCCTCTGGGGGCCGCGCATCGTGGTGTTTAGTTAGATTGTTCATTTTTTCCAGATGCCACTTGTGCTCGGGAATTCAGTAGAAACGGTTTATAAATCTCAGTAACAAACAACGCTCTCGTTAGAACCAGCGATGACTTCCTCTATTATTAAACGTTAGCAAACGTGCTCAATTCTTGAGCTAAGGCTTTATATGTGCGCCCCACCATGGTCGTATAGCACGGTTGGCTGAACACGATAACGTCATAAAACCACCGCTCAGAGGGGCCCCGCGTCTAGGTCTTGCATTGGGCCCCGCACCTGCTAGGGCCGGCCCTGAAGACAGTCGAGTAAAGAAAAGTTTCTTGAGGAATATTAAGCCCAAGATCTGTGGGAAATGGACAGTTGACAGACATGTTATGGAAACTGCAGAGGCCAACAGAGCCTCAACTAATCAACTGCATAATGGGTCGATGATGTTTTTTAAATTGCAAGCCAATGTTTGAAAGTTTTATCTGCACTTGGCCAGTTCGACTCCAACGTCAGGTTCTTAGATTTTGTTCGATCCAATTCCATGATTACATCTGAAGTACTATGACGTTTATAGTAGAATTGGAATAAGATGTCTGCCCAGGCTAACAAAGATTTTTTAACGTAACTAATGCAGACAAACATGCTTAAATCTACTTGTGTGTTGTGAAACTAAAGGTGCATTGACATTGCAACTTCAAATATCATACCATAAAGCGTTCAAGGTTACGGTGCAGCAAACTCGAGCTAACTGGCAACGTTCCTTTTCAAAGCAGTAAACAAGGGAGGGCAATTGAACGCCTGTTTTAATTTTGCATAAATAAAATTGAACGTGTTAACAAATGATACAACGCTGTTCCGACCCTTAGGGTGGGAATACAGGTTGTTTAGATTCAACAGCTTACTTTCACGCATGGGTTCTCATTGTTGAATCAAGGACCGTTATCACAGAAGCTCTGTCTGCTTAACAACCCTTAATATCGGCTAGCTAACGTACTATCAATCCATTGTAAATAAAATGATGAAACACATTAGACTTAGGTGTTGTTAATGTTTGCATTCGTCTCAGTATATACATTCACATATAACAAATTCTGTACTCACCAAAGTAGGAGATTCCACAATATTCAAACGCTTCTCGACAGGTACTAACCCTCAAATAGTTGTCTGTCTCATTACTAATCTTTAATTAACGCGATAAGGAGATCAATGATCGTTAGAAATCAGTTCCCCAATTCAAGCAATTATTTAACATAAATTTGATGAACTTTCACATTTCTAAACCTTCTATTCGATCACTTAACGCGATTGATGCATTTGTTTAACTTGGTTTTTATGTGTTTATTCAAAATATGCATCGAATATTTGTCCTCACGCTGTAAAAACTAATCTGATCTGTTCGCTTCCCCTTTACACTGTTAAGTCCTTGAAACTAGTTTTTGCGCGGCAAGACAAACGCTGGTTCAGGCGGAACTTTATCATCAATCAGAAAGTCGAATGTTGCCATTTTCAGTCAGAAGGCAATTCATTCATGTGAGCTGGTCTGAGGAAAGACCAAAGTGGCAACGATCACACAAATGAATTGAAACTTATGCAGCGGTTTCAAAGAAAGTTTTTAATCTGAAATATTCTTTAGTCTTGAACAGCAGTGCCTGGCTAAACTATATTTTATGCACAACTTTCATGCCCAAAAATCGACAGAACTTTACTTTCAAATTCTAAACTTTATGAAAAATAACCTAACAGATTTTTTGTAGGACAAGTCATTTTTCACAATTCAAACTGGCAAGGATTAATTCGGACAAGCCAAAAATTCACAGTTTAGTTTGGCAGAACTTCATTCGACCAAGCCAAATGTTTGTAGTTGTGGAGAAACCTTTTCAGCAAAGGTGGATGGTCTTCAGCAGACTCTGTCTCAGTCCAAAATGCAGCAGTATTTATACCCTTCATTGGTCCTGTGACTTGGTGATGTTGTTTTAATCACCTGATACTGTCCCTACAATTAGAGCATCTTAATCGGTTATTACTTCCTGGAATGTCTGCTGATTGGCTGGTTTTAAATACTTCCAGAACTTTCCAGAGCTGGGTCGGTGCTCGTCGGTGCTCGGGTTTTCCCGTGATTCGTGATCAATTTTCATGGCTTAGATTTGTGACTCGAGTCTGTTACTTTTGTTGATTCTTTGATGATGTTATCGATGGGAAAACTCGAAGTCGTTATTTCGAAATGGCCTTTTCAATTGAGTTAGTTAGCAAATAGTCATTTTTGATTAGATATGTTTTTGTTTGAATGTTCAGGTCGACTCCGATTTGAAGTTATTTCAGCAGTTTTGTTTTCTGCTCAGCAAAGAGTTGTTACAAGTAAACGTGCCTGTAACAAAAATGACTTAATTTTTGCCTAAAAATTGCTGTAATTTTTTCCATCATTGAAAACAAAAAAATTCTCAAAATATCAAAGCAGTCATGAACCAGCAAGTGGGGTTTTCCATCAAACTTTAAGCGACTTGGAAACTTTCAAGTATCTTTGAGTGTAAATCTAATTGTAAATCGGTTTAAAACATATTTTGAACTATGCCAATTTTAAACATCGCTCTTTCCCACAGTAACTCAAAAAGGTAACCATGCGCCAACCGGAAATGCACTCAAAATCATGCACGCACTGCTGCAGTTAAGTTAAATTTGCTTGGGTTATAGGTGGGAATTGGTGTAAACGTAACAAGATGACAAATTTTTAATTTATGCATTTGCACAAGAAATTTTTCCAGAGGCGTTCACGCTTTTTTCCATCACTGAATCTCAAAATGTAGTTGAACCATATATAGCCTATTGCTGTATTATCTATTCCAGGAGTGGAGAACATGTTCACTATCACGGTCCGCATGAATTGTGCATTATCGCTGGCCGGCCGCAAAACCATATCGCTGGCCGGCCGCAAAACCAATCAATTTTATCCTAAAATTATCCCTTTATCTAACTATGAGAACAAGTGACTTCTTTATCCAAGTACCTGCTTATCATGGAGCTTCGTTTTGACACGATGTTGTAGCTGTAAATGGGTAACGAAAATTCTGATGCGGGCCATATCAAATATTCGTGCGGGCTGCATTTGGCCTGCGGGCCGCGGGTTCCTCACCCCTGGTCTATCTAAGTGATTCATCAACAACCTTAGTTTTGCCACTATTGCGAAATAAAGTCCAGCTTGTGGATCTCTCATAAGGTTTCAACCCTTTCTATTTTGTTTAGCCTTTACATACAAAGACAACTTTTTTGCAGGTGGAAGCTTTGTTTGAAGGTTGCAACAATTTCAGTGTACAATCTTCACTCAATTTCACTTCAGGATATAGTCCCCCTGATCCAGTTACAGGGATTCAAAAACCTTTGCCCAAAAACGCTTGCACCAGTTCAGGTAAAGTGGCGTAGAAATTAGGATAAAATCTTAAGTTCTAGAAATTAACTTGCTTTGAATCAACAGGTCTACTGACACCAGTGAGTGCAACACTGTCTGTTCTTCTTCTACTCAGCGTATTCTCCACAGTTGCGGTGTACAGAAGGTTAGTTATGATCTCCTAAGACCAGCAGGCCCGTATCCACGGGGGACATTCGGGGGAAGGGCCCCCCACAATTTTTTGTGCTCCCCAAATTTTGAGTTAGGGAAAGCGTTCCCACACCCAAACATGTGTGCTTATATTTTACTTATATTTTCAACGCCTCAAATAATTTTATGTTTTCTATCCGTTTCGTACTTCACCGGTCATAGGGGAGACGTGAAGAGAAATTCCAACGTCACTGTAGTTCAGCATCTGAAAATGGATGAAGGTCAAGCTTATGAGGAACCGACAAAAGACGACGCACCCAAAGAAGAGGTTATTACCATAAAAATCTGATACTAATTGCTGCCGACAAAGCTTTGCTAATAATTCCGTATAACTTAGGAAGAAATAAATAGCTTCTCGTACATTGAGAAGTGTGCGTAATACGCCACATAAGATTCACAGTAGGCTGTTTAACTCATTTCGATTGTGAAGGGAAGTTCACTGTTACGGAGGGTTGAGAAGATTTACTGAAGAATTTGTGTTGAATTTTCGGACAATTTTCAATCTACTGAAAAGAGTAAATCTATGACAGCGGTTCCCAAACTTTTTGAGCGCGATCCAAATCTTAGTTTGCCGAATGCCTCTTGACCCTTGTCTCAAACAACATGTGATAAAAATAAGCATTACATAGATGATTTTTAGCAGTAAGTTGCTAAGTTCGTTTTCAATGTCATCAATCTACTCTTTTCTCAACTACCATACAGAGAGACGAAGACAAGCAGCGTTAACGGTGAAAATATACAACCCAGGTTTAGATTGCCTCGACGCAACCCATTTTTGACCCTTTGCGATCCATAATTTGGGAGCCGCTGCTGTATGATAACTAAAGCTCTTACACAACGTGGCGCGTTTGAGAATAAGCATTTCTAGATAGCACAAAGATCCTAAAAATGCATCGTTTGCTTTTTTCCAAATAAATAAACTTTCCATGAATTTTTGTCTTCAAGATTGCACAAAGCAAACAATTTTCTTGGCTGTTTTCAGAGCAGTGACGTCACACCACAGCTATCCTGTCAACCAACAAAGCAGAGTTTGATTGACTAAAACTTGACGAAAGTTGATCAAATGACGTTATAAATCACTTCGATTCAACTAAGAAATCTCCCTACTATTTTGTATTCGACGAACTAAACTACGTTTCAGGTCGTTAATTTTATTGCAGAAAAACGTCGCATCTGAAAAGGCAGATAACTTCGAGAAAGGTAACAAGATTCGTTTAGAACAAATCACAGCTCAAAATTTGCAATTTTATTAAAAAACGCACACGGTAAAGACTAATGATTCAAAGAAAAATGCTTGGGTGTTTTCAAACTTTTTGATAGTGAAGGCAATTGTTTCTGTGATATAATCAATTTGTCACCATTCAAATCTATTGTTTATGTCCTATTTCTTCTAAAGTAACAATATATTAAAAGATTTAATTTAATTTTCCTTGTTTTGTTATTTGTTAAATGCAACTACGCGGCATTTTTATTTTTTAGCTGATTCAGTTTCATGATAATATTCGCAGATCACGTGATGGAGAAGTCTGGCGAGAATATGACGTCACACAGCGGCCACGACCAAAACCTTTATGATGCATGCAACTGATGGACGCTTCTTTTGAAGTCGTTTTTTCCTTCAAAACAATGTGATTCGATGATTCTTGACGCACTTATTCATTTATACTAGCTTCTTATTTGATTTTATTATATACTAGCACATGAGTCATATTTATGATTTTGCATTTTTGAAATATTCCTTTTGTCTAAAGGAAACATTAGTAGATTAGTTAAAACAATGTCATCGTCGTTTTCTTCTGTTCAGCCGCAGAAATGTTTTATGAATCAAAATGCGTTCGGTTGAAGGTTATTTAACTTCAATCTAAACCACTTATTCATTTATATTTAATACATTTGCTCTTCCCATGTCGTGTGCTTGACATAAAAGCCTCTATTTATTAAAAGTGCTTTGAAAGATAAACTGTTTGATGTAATTGTAATTTGTTTATTATTATTAATTGTGATAACTTTCTGGAGTACTACCTATCATTCATTCCGAAGTATCTGTTTCTATCTGTGAATCAAAGAATCGTTTTCCCTCATTTGCAGTCAAAGAACTATGTAAAAAAGTGGGATTGATTCCTTTCCGTCCGGTTTCTTTCTTATTTTCATGCGGAAAAAAGAATGATTAAAAATAACAAAAAATTTTCAATGACGCACTTAGTCCGAAGAACTACTGCATCATTTGGGCCAGTGGTTTCCAAAGTGGGCGGTACCGCCCCCCTGGGGACGGTGAGAAACTCTAGGGGGGGCGGTGAAGCAGAAATGGGCGGTTGGTGGGCGATAGGAGACCCAGTCAATAATTACATTTCTGTTGTTTTACTAACTTTGAGTGACCAAATGTCAGAAAAAAACAGTATGATCAACCAACATGTATGCATGTAATTTGTAAACAAAAAGTTAGCGTTTTACTAAATTAAGTTTTACAGTGAAATGCACGAAAAATTGTGTTGATATGTGTGCCAGGTTTGGTAAGGGGGCGATAGAAATTTGTTTGTCAGAAAAGGGGGCGCTAGCCAAAAAAAATTGGGAAACACTAATTTAGACGAAGCGGTAAATTGCAATAGGTTCCTGTTTTCCAACATATCAAACGTCTCATGCGAACGTGTGTACTCAGTGTTGAAGTGTTAATTTTGTCAATGAAATTCCGCGCAAAACATCCCATTTCCTTTTAAGTTAATTGTTGTTGATTTTGTTTTGTTCTTGGCGTCATTCTGAAAACGTCACTCGTATTATTGTTGTCAACAGCAGTTTGATGTTCCACTTTGCAGTTTTCAATTTTAAATATTTGCTTGAATTGTTGTCTTGAGGGATTCTAACATGAAACAAAACAAACTTTTGCAGACGTCTGTTTTACCATCTTCCAACTTTCGGATTGCCGAAGACAATACATTGCATGCGTAGATGCATAAAAATACTTTTCTTCATTTATCGGTCCAGAAAAACATGTCCGTTTATATATTGCCATTAGCATAGATAAAAATGATGGGTTTTTAAGTTTATTCTGTTGTATTAATAAACATTTGAAGAAAGGAACACAGGAAAAGATAATGCTTTGCTTTTTCAAAAGAACTGAATTGTGAACTTTAATTGCAATCTGTGCAACGGCGTGATGGTCTAACCGCAATGAAACAGTTTAAAGAATCGCCCCTATCATTGTGAAAGCATTTTCATTTTGATGATCGCATGGTATGATGTCACTGATCTTCAGCTTCCTGCATGAGTCTTAGTGACTAACCAACCGTCACAACCACTGTTACAAAGTAATTATATACAAAATAATTGTATAAGCGCCTGCAAAAAAACACCATTGAATTGTTAAATCTGCAGAAGGTAATCTTGCACAAAGTGTGACCAACTGAAGCAGAACAGCAATCAGTGGTACCAGGTTGTGGTCGGAATGGAAAATTGTAACAGAGTTTAAACAATCATTAAACAAAGTTAAAGAATGAAAGAAAATCAAGTGATTTAAAAATCAAGAGAATCAAATTCGTGATTCTTGCCTCAGAAGGAAACTCGTGTCTGACCAAAGGCGAAAGTAAGTGCTCAGCAGTTTATATAGAGGCAGCCATTTAAGATTGAAATCCTCGGAAATGCGTTTGGAGTTATTGAATTGAATATCATTTAACAGAATACAATTTACAAACCTTGCAACTTCAAAAATTTGAAGAGTTGACCGTTGGATTTGAGATGTAATCTTTTAAATCTTTTCCTTCAAAACATTTAACTTTTCTATTTTAGAATTCGCAACTGAGTAATGCTAGGACATCTACTGAAAAGTGTTTATTGTGATTTGCATTTTTAACAGCATCTTAGTTGAGTCAACATGTTTGTACCGTTTCTACGATGTAGAACCTATTGTGAACATAATCTTTAGGTGTGTCAAGTTCAATTTGACATCTAAAAACGACTAAGTGTCGTGCACCAGTGCTCACGTATAACTTTGTGCGGTCTAACAAAGGATATCCATCTTCGGATTCGGAATCGATTTTGAACGGTTCCACGCAATTCAGCTAGAAGTAATGCCAGACGTAGAAAATAATAATTAATCGATTTGGAATATGGTTGAAAATACTGGAGTGTTTATATCTGCTGTCGCAACAGAAAACGTTTGCCAGCAAAATAAACTGTTACGACTAATTGTTACTTTTAGTGAACTATAACCGATAAATCAACAGTCATCTGTCAACTTTCCTTTAAACCGCATCCGTGTCCGGGCCCGAAAATTTTTCAAATTTGAGAATCCGACTCCTGTTCAGACGCCGGCTGCCATCGATGCAACCGAAGTTCAGCAATGTTTTTACTTAAGAAATCACCATACACGCTCCTGCCACTGCCGAAATTCAAAAGTAACTCCGGGTCCGGCTTTTAATAAATTTTTGACTCCGGGTGCAGGCCCGAAAGAAAAACGTAGAATCTTGCCGGAGTCGACTCCGGCAATCCTGATCCGTGGCCACCTCTGGTAGCTGGCATGTGGAGTTGATACGCAGCACGACAAGTGCTCAGAAAGAAAGTTTTTTTTTGTTCTTTTTGGAGTGACACGAGTGGTCAGCGGGCACATCTAATCATGCCAGCGTTCTTCAGGGCAACTTTACATTGCAACATTAGATTGATGTATGATTAATACATGCAAAGTTTGAGTAGTTTAGAAATTATTTATTTAATAACATTCTCATCATTTTCAAAAATAGCATTCACTCATCAATTTCAACAAGAAAATACAAGACCTTATGAATGGAGTTGCAAGTTTCTTTCCATGAAGAAATCCAATACTCGCGAACTCGTCTCAGCATCAGATTGGTCGCATATGTAGTTTGTGGGGGTGATTTCCTTCAAAATGGTGGGCGGTGAAAAAGTCAGCCTCACTTCCGCGATAGTGGAAACCAATGCACATACACCTCATAATCGAAGTGATTTACGCATTTCGATTTTATCGGTTACATCACAATAAAATAGCTGAATATTTGATCCAGAAGCAGCATTAACAGTTCAAACTGCAAACTGAACTGACACTACTACAGCATAGAAGACTTTATTCAAAGTTTAAACGGTCTTAAAACAGAACTACATGCAACGAACAAATACTTTGGCGAACAAGCCGACTCATGCCTCACACAAATGCCGAAGAACGAATGCCTCGATTCAAACTAAAACAGTGGCGTAGACGCCAAGCCAACAGTCGCGCCTAGAGCAAAAGGCACGTGATTAATTATTACTCCATTCCACCCCTGCTGTTTTAAATTAAAAGAAGTTGAACTTATTAGTGCACAAACAAAAGCACATAACAGTATGCAGATGCACGAAACAAACCCAGCAATAGTACGCAAATTCAAAGAGCCGTATCTTAACATTATTGATATCCGTATCGCAGTGGTGGCACCCCGTTGGTACAGCGAGCGGACCGTCTGAAGGCAACATGCCTTTCATTGTCAGATACATTTCTCTCAGTGTCAGCTGTGCCAGGGAGTGAAGGATCACGAGAAGTGGAATCGAGGGTACTTTCGACATTAGGGTCAACTTGAGGAGAGGGGTCAGTGTGGCCGCTATTTCCGGGAGAATCATCAGTGTCACCCCTATTTCTTGGAGGAGGATTAGCATTTCCGATATGTCCGCGATCTTGACATGGCACGCTACTTTCCTAAGGACCAGGTGCAAGATCCCGCACGTTCACAGTCACTTCACGTCCACCTGGAAAGCGAACGCGGGCGTAGCTCAGGTTCACAGTTACAAGCTCTACCTCAGCAACCAGGGGATCGTTTTTACTAGTCCGGACAAAACGTCGCAGGTATGCAAGATTTCCATCAATGGTTAATGTTGGTGTTTGCTTGATTTATCTCTTATCCGGACACCAGGTCCATATCGGTTCATAACAAACCAATGCCTGGATATAACTAATGTTAATGATATGTTAATTTGAAATTGCAAACAGCAAATTTTTAATGCCAGAGCAGGGGCGGAACGAAGTGGGCAAGAAGGCCACAATTCCCCGGCCGTCGAATAACTACGGGGGCGCCGAATCACTACGGGGGTGCCGAAAGTCCCAACAATGTCGCAAGTGCTTTTCTTCAATACAGTACATTTGCTTCCTAAAGACCTCAAATTCGAACATGGGGGCGTCAGACTTGCTTCTTACCCCGGGCGCCATCTAACCTCGTTACGCACCTGTACCAGAGTATGATTGATGGTTTTTGAAGGTATTCCTCATATTCCGGACGATCAGGTTTTTCGATCTTTCTACTTCCTGTGATACTGGTTCCTTTCTTTGCTGGTATCACAGGAAAATGCTAACTGCTTGATTTTGAACTACACCATACAGCAGCAGGCTAATTAATTTTGCCTCGGGCCGCAAAAGTCACTAATTTTGCCTCTGGCTAATTTTGCCTCGGGCCGCAAAAGTCACTAATTTCGCCTCTGGCTAATTTTGCCTCGGGCCGCAAAAGTCTTTCATTTCGATGTAGAGATTTCGTTGCAGTATGGAAGAAATTATAGAACAACAATAACTTATTCGAGGTCGAGTTTTTCAGCATTTTCTACAATTGAAAAAGTTCTCGTGGGCAGCAAGAAAAGCTTTCGTAGGCCATATGTTGTGCAGGCCTGCCATATAGTATCAGCTGTGCAGCGTAGTTGATATTCCTCATTCTATTTGAGATCAGTGGCATACGAGACGGGGGGGGGGGCGGCCGCCCCCCCGGCTTGAAAAATTCAGGGCAAACTCTGTTTTCAGGGCAAGCTCAAGTTGCTCAAAAATCCTGAAAGGTAAAAAATATTTCAATACAGTGAAAAATTTCAGGGCAAATTCTGTTTTTCAGGGCAAGCGCAGGTTGTTCAAAATTCTGAATTAGAAAAAATATAAATTTAATACAGTGAATTCAGGGCAAACTCTGTTTTTCAGAGCAAGCGCAAGTTGTTCAAAAATCTGAATGATGAAAAACAACTGTCAATTCAGGGCACAACTGTGAATTCAGGGCACACTCTGTTTTTCATGGCAAGCAAAAGTTGCTCAAACATCCTGAATGTAAAAAGTATATTAAATACAGTGAAAATTTCATGA
>JGI24158J21664_10013472_pt1 | contig 10785 bp, 1 predicted proteins | sample Ectturendosymbi3_FD_21664 | JGI IMG/M metagenome (IMG submission 21664)
GAAACGTCTCAGAATAAAAATGTATAGTTTTTTGAAGGCTTTTTTAGTGTTAATGAAACTGTTAAGTCTATCCCAATTTTATGCTCCAAAGTATATTCTTATTGTTTTCCCCAATTTTTTCTGGGGAATTCCGGTTATGTGGCCGAACCATCGTAGGTGGGATAACAGGAGAAGTGAGTCTGCATCCAAGGTTTTACGAATTTCACAGCTGCCCACTTTGCCGCTGAGAGTCACCACGTGAACTTCGTGTCCCATCTCTGCCGCTTCTACTTGGGATAGCACTCTTTCGGTCAGTATCCAAGAGTCATGATCATGACCACAGATGAGGATCGGAACAAAGACCAGTTTAAAAACTGAAAGATTTGAAGTGTTTGAAAGCTCTCGTTATGTCACCACAGATCGAAAAAGTTCACGCGAAATTGCGTTTGATTTACCAATCCGTGTATCGATCTGCTTGTTCCGTCTTCCTTCACTCGTCAATACCGCCCCAAGGTACTTGATCTTCTTGACCTGTTGCAGTGTTTACCAATAAATTGATTGGGTTTCTGAAAAGACATAATACCTTGGTCTTTTCAGTGCTAATTTTAATCCCCGTTTGGTCGCAGGCAGCTGAAAACCGATCAAGTGCATGATGGCTCCGTTCAGAGGATGCAAGCAGTGGCGTAACTGGAGGTTTGAGCCAGGGGGGCAAAGATAGCTGAAGGGGGTCTACTGGTCACCGAAGGGGGCCCACTAGCCAAAACTCAGAAAAATGTTAAGAAATGATAGTGAATTGGGATGTCTTGGAGGTCTATTCTAGCTAAAAATAAAACAAAATCACCTCGAAAAACCCAAAAGGCAACAACTTACTGCAATCCAAAAGAATATTAAATATCAAAATGTCAACTAATGCGGGCCTAGTTTCACATTTAGCTTGCGAATAGGGTGGCTCGCCCCCTTGCCCCGGTGCCCAAGGAGTAGCTCTTAGTTTCAAAATATTTGGTGACCCCTGATAGGAAATATCGTTTGGCTTCCTCGACCAGTTCATGCTCTTCTTCTGCAAGGGAAATAACGTGCAAGTTTCCAATCATCAGCTTATGCCAAGATTGCCGTTTACTCTTGGCTTTCCAAGTCTCTCAAAGTAGAAGCAGTCTGAGCTGTTCCCGTTCTCCACCGCAGATACGTAACGGGCGCAAAGAGGGGCATCCACATGTTGATAGCTGATGAGGGAGACTGTCGTGATCATGTGCGCGACGACCAATGCTCGATGTTTTGATTAATTTTGCACATTCTTGTTAGTAACAGCACCAGTTATGCCGTCGCGCAAATCGGTCTCCCCATTTTGTTGAAACAGCGTTTGTTGAATCAGAGAGTTCTGTGCGGGATGGTGTAGCTTCGGGCACGTTTGTGTTAGAGAGGCCTAGCATTGAGTCTACTGTACTTCTGTTGCAGATATGCAATCACTACACCAGAAAAGGAGAGGCTGCGTTTTGCACTATCACTTTTCTTTTTTCTTGTAAACACAGGGGGACGATGTTTTAGTCTCTTCTGCCTCATAACCTCCTATACGTCATTCACTGACACAAAACATCTACAACGCCCAGACTCAGTCTTTCCAAAGACTCCGACACAAGACCACTCCACAAGCACCCGCAGGTGCAAGCCACGTCCGGGTAGTAAAAACGCTGCCCCTCACTTTAAGAAGATCAGCTTATGTGACTTTAAATCAGTGCGGAAGCAATTGACATTATTTGATATCATGTTCGAGAATCTACACTCTGAATTGTATTGTAAAGGATCCAGAATTTGTCAAAGAAAATCGCTTATTTCCGTTATCATTTTGCTCGCTTCGTTTGTGGCTATTCTTTTGACAGTGAACAGTCTACTTCAAAAGAATAAATTAAAGTCATATTGCCTATTTCGAAGAGTACAAGACTTAAAATAAAGCTTCACACATCGCTTCAAGCAGTTTGACCTCTTCTATAGCCCTACCTTTCTCATACTTACCTGGTATTTTCTTGAAACCAAAACCTATTGTTTACATTGCAGCTGTTTTTCCAGTCAGTCAGCCTGTATTATTACAATAACCATTAAGTAGCTGGTATTATTCAAGCTTTAACTATCGCAAAATATAATGATTCCAGGCTTCGCAGTGTTTTTTCTAAAGCAAAGGCTTAACGGAGGTTTTTCCAACTAGAATCTACCATTTCAAACAACTACCCTCAAGAGCTCAGAAAACATGTCCATCCAGTAAGGCGTTTTGTTTCAAGGAGCTGAAAAATACGTCCGTCCATCAAGGCGTTTCCTTTCATTATGAATTGCTGTTGTTTTGCGATAAATATTTTCATGCAATTCCCAGTAGTGTGGACGATCTCTCGGTCGTTATATTTTTCACTAACTTAGATGCTTTATCTGACTCAGTGTTTTATTGGAACCGAGAACTGTTTGGACATGAAAGTGACAAGTCACCCACTGTTTATAAAACGCAACCTCGCAGTGCAAAGCCAGAAGTGACCGTAAACCGTGTTTGGAGTATTATAAAAACATTTTTCGCTGTTCTTCAATGCGTATAAAACGATGGGCTTGATGGAAAAAACGTCGGTGATCTTTCATAGCATATGATCCAGTTTTCCTTTTGTGTTTGCACAAGCTATGGAGAAAGACGGCAAACATTTAAAATAATGTGAAAACAATAGGATTGATTTTGTGACAAGAACCGCTCGGTGCGGATATTGGTTTTGTGGCAAGTATTCACTTGAATTTTAAGCTGTTCCATGTGTTTTTGTAAGATCTTTAATTTGGTAGACTAAAGACAGAAGTATTGAACAGCTTAGTGATAAAAATAACGACCAAAGTAAACAAAGTCAAAGACGTGACGTAGACGTTTAGGCAAACACTTCATCCATTGTTACCATTGCGGTGAAATATATTCTGAAGGCATAATTTACTGTATTGATATATTTGTTTACTTTGGCCATATGTTCACGTAAGGTCAAGATGTATTTCACCGTAATAGTGATGGTAGCAGTGTTTATGTGTCCACGATATATCTTTGGTTTCGTTCGCTTTGAACGTTATTTTTGTCTTTATTTCAAACGATTGTTTACAAAGCAGTGATTCTGTTTTTGTACTTCATTCAATTTGCGAAAACACAATTGGAACTAAATAAAATCTAGCAGTCCAATAAGAACCGGTACCAATAAGAACCGGTACCAATACGAACCGGTACCAGTACTGGATTAAGGTAGCCGGGGGCCTGTAGCACTTCAAGAGCGCGGGACCCTAATTTTAAAATGCATCTCAACACCTGCTAAATCATAAAGTGTGTGGGCAAGGCATCCCTGCTACTAGCTTTACTCTCTGCATGCTCTCTCCAGTTCGCATCGTGACATGACCGTCTGAGTGCATCGTACTGACCGGTGACCGCAATCTTATATCTTTTGTACAAAAAATTGTACAAAAAGAATCAGACAAGAATTTCTGGACACAAACAGTGTTCAATTGAAAACCTTCACTTACTGCTTATGGCAGATTTAGAAAAATACTGACTTCTTAGACTGAAAAAAAATCTTATATATAATGTAATAAATAAGCTTTATTGCAGAAGACCGCGGGATTCCCAAAAGCGCAGGACCCGTAGCAAGTGCTACATTTGCTACTATTGTTAATCCTGCACTGACCGGTACTGTTGCTATATTTTTGCATATTTTTGTAAGCGCGGAATGCACCGGCACCTACCGCTTGACAATTGCTGTTTACAATATGTATTTTGTTGAAAATCAACATCAAAAGGAGAAAAAACGTGTGGCAGTCATCTGAGGAAAATGCACTTAAATCAGACTTGCTAATTGTTTCACGTTGTGCTGCAAAGTTAAAAAATAATACGGTCACGTCAGGCACAGAAAAGTATTTTCTCGCCAAGCCCACCACTGTAGCTAGCGGCAGAACCTCTGCGATAGAGGATAACCTGTTTCAGAAGTACGGTGAGAGTTCATAGCCATAAGAAATATTGGCGAAGGTGTGCAGGCAAGTCCAGGGTTTTTTAAGAACGCTTTCGAGACTTTCTTCTCATGATCTCCTGAAACGAAGGTGGCATGAACCAAATCTTCGCGTACCTGGGTTATTGCTCACAACAGTGAATATTTTTCGATAAACAACAATCAGAAAGACGGCGGATGCTACCAAGCCAGATCAAGCGCCTTGTTTTGAGAAGCGAAAGCAGGTGGCTACAACCGGTGATCTCATTCATGAACTTTTCCCTCCACATGATGCCACAAAAACTGCTGAAGTGTCATGTGTGAAAACCATCTATTTGTCCATCCTGTCACATAAATGTTGGCCAAGTCTCGGAGCTGCAAACAAAAGTATTTAGTGCGCAAGCCTTGCAGATGTGGCCTGTTCTGCACGATGTAAGGTTTGCATTGCGCCATTCTCTGGAAGTGACTCGACTGAAGGTGTTACAGTTAGTTGCTTTCCCGATGTTGAACTGAATTTCTTTCTCAAGAGAACAGCTCTATAAAAAAATCAACTTAGATAGTAGAAACTTTGGCAAGTAATGTTGCAAAGTTAATTAAACCATCTGGGGGGTGAGCAGGAAAACTGCATTTTCGCCATCACCATGGAATGCACGGTGTAGCAACGTAGAGAAGATTCCGAACTTCTTTAGAGCTAGAACACAACCCTGTTTTACGCCATTTTTAAAGCCCTAGGGAGCTTTTAAGCTCCTAGCGACGAGGCACAAACAAATAAGATGTGTGCTTTCAGGTCGTCATATAAAGACCTGATAAGGTTGAGAACAGTGGTTGGACAACCTATACATATTTTACTGCAAAGATGATATCGATTACAAGCCACGCAAGTCGGTTGCCAACGTCACTCATCACCTAAACAGGGTTTCCGGATCAAGTAAAGTCTTTAGCCAGTGACGCATTCATCAGCAAATTGTAAGCTTTACCAAGAAAAATACAAGCTGGCTCAGGTCGACATTATGGCATTGGACTCTGTAGCAAACACCGTCAAGTAAGTTGCCGAACTTGAGCAATGTAAAAACAGCTGAAAAATATGATTGTAGTTTTACAAAAAAAATAAATTGTTCGCATTGATTTTTTACTGCGACTTTGCCAAATGCAATTTTCCTCAAGTCTGCGTAGAGATCCGAAGAACTTGTGCCTGACCCTTTCAGTGAAAAACTGTTCAGTGTATAACCTTTTCGTTTCTATCAGTGTGTGATTTCTTCCAAACTGAATAATCGGCGCTTGTCTTCTGTTTGGCTTTTATGTAAATTGTCTTAGGAAATGATCGTCAAATTCGCGCGAATGCCCAGGTCGACAGACTGCCCGAAGGTTCATGCTAAAGATTTCCTTTTCAAACCTATGAAAGCTTATAGCCAGTGCCATCGCGCGAAAACGCATTTTGCCTACTAGAAAGAAAAATTTACATCACAAAGGTAAAACAATGTAGCTGCAGTAAGCAAACGTTTGTACTGAAGATGAGGAGACACGACTGTTCATTATTTTCACAGGTGTGTGGGAAAAATAGAAAGGGCATAGACTTTGCAGATACAAGTGAGTTCAGGTAGGTGACAAATAACAGCAACAGTCTTGACAATGTTGTCGCTTTGGTCTGCGCACAGCTTCTCACTGAAAACGCCTCGGTGATTTTTCAAACGTTTGAAACTCTGAGTTTGTATTGCTGGGCTTTCCTTAATGATGCTTCATTTCTGACTGAAAAAGGATGAAGATCAATTGTAAACATCTCCGAACAAACCGTGAATAAAAAATTAAAGGCTTTATTAGTGTTGATCCAGAATATTGATTTACTATTTTTCAGACTGCGTTAAAAGAAAGCTTGAAGGTTAATATAATAATTAAATTTGCCATGAAAAGAACTAAACTTAAGGATTTTGTACAAGCATAAAGATTAGTTTCACTGCCTTGTTTTTATTTGTTTTCAATGGTAAGATAAAAATTTAACTACAAAACGAGACTGGTTTGACCAACTCGATTTGCAATAGATATAAGAAAGGTCGATGGCAATGCATGTTTGAAACCTTGAACGTCATTTCACTCTGTACTTTACACACTAATTTTACGTTTTAGCAACATTCGCCCAGATTTTCTAATTGAACTAAGACTTCAGTGCTCAATTTATCTTGCATTGTACGAAATGTTAATTTGCTGGTCCACCCACAATGTCCAAAAACAGTTTTTTAAAGGTGTTTTAGGGACCCGGTTCGGGTCCCTAGAATTGAAAGTCGGGCCCCTAGAATCAGAGAAATTTATCATTGGGTCCCTAGAATCAGAGAAATCGGATCCCTACAGGTCCATACTGGTTACCTGACATTTTCTTTAAAAAAAAACTGTCTAAAAGTATTTGATTACGAGCTGCAAGTTAAACTGGCCATTTCAATACAACCACCATGCAAGCTGAAGCAAGGCTTCACTGGAGCGGTATTGAGTATGCTTTTCACATTACGCCCTTACTAAATCATGGATTGCTGCAAAGTATAAGTTACTCAGGTAGACCAGATAGCAATGACAATTAAACGATGCTTTAATGGCAGAAAAAATATTCTAGTAAGATTTGCACAAGCACAACCATTCAGAAGAATTAGTATTTGACTGTGACCTAAATGAAATGATCTGTAGAAACTACCGTAGAAATCCTGCTGTATTTCCGATAAGCAACTGATCACTCTCTTGGGCTTTTGACCAGTAGCTCAGTTAACGCATTAAGCACAGGCGGGTCGCACAGACTACATGCTAACTTTGTTAACGCGCGTTTTCAGACACCACTGCTTTGATTAAAGAACACCTGGAGACTGATGTGCGCTCAGCTATCGATTCGCTAACAACATTATGCATGTCGGATTGCATCCACGTTGGGGTTTCAATGCTTCAGCGTGTCACGGACGACACGGCCCGACAGCTTCTCTCGCTCTCTCTCCCTTGGTGAATCGCCCAGTAGCAGTTTCAGTACAAGAGGCGAAGTGCAACTTCGACCCTGCTCAATCAATAAAAAGTAAAAGAAAACAGATCTCTTTTGTGGCTGGAACCCGCACAGCAATTCTGCTATCATAATGGCGAGATAGGGCCTTACCGAGAAAACCGATTGCGTACAACCAGATAAAGTGATTTCAAAATTCGATAAAAGTCAGTTATGTGTCTTTCCGACGCAGGCTTTGAGTCAGTCACATCATTAAAGAGGTTAGTTGATCTGCTAGAGGTAGTTTGGTGGTTCAAATACAAAAATAAATATATTGTGATCAGAACATCGTACGATTTAGTCTCATGTGCGTTAGGTATGTATGAGTGATCCATTGCTTGAGATATTTCTTAGTTTTAGGAATTTCAATGTAGATCATAAGGCAGAATACGTAAAGGTCCTGACTTAGTTTATTGCAGTGTGATAGTGTGACTTTTCCTGATTCGGTAATTAAACGAGTTGCTTTCTGCATTCTTTCTGGTCTCTGCAGCATTTTCTAGTATCATACTCCGTCAACTATGCTTTCACATGCCGTAAAAATGAAAATAAGCGGCATTTTGCACATTCTGTAACTGTTGCATTATGAAACGTCATATAGATTCTTGACAAAACAATGAATTCAAGCTATCCTGTGGGCGGTATTACTTCGATTCAGTCAAAATATCCAATATGAGAGCTCAGCCCACAAACATGCAACAGTGTAATGAAGTTGATGTGGTGTTTCAAATTTAAAAAAATGATCGAAGGAAGCGCAGTGGATGAGAATTATTGTAGTGCTCACAAATTATGCAATGAGATGGAAGCGCCTACATTTTAGCTACAAGATTCGGATTTCTTGGCATTGTTGACGACAGAGCCTGAATAATATCCTGTTCAACTTCAAGGTTTTTGACTTTGTAACGTCATTTTGCTTTTAGTTTGGCTTGTATAGAGACGATTTTTTTACCCAGGAATACTAAATTCATGTATATGCTCATTGATTTCCCAAAGAGAGAAATCCCTAAATTTGGAAAAGTGTTTTCTTATTTGTATAAAGTCAGTAGATCCTTTACCCATAACGTGCAGCTTTGAATCTCTGGAAAATTTATTTTTGTGATATACACTTCTGTACATAGTCATCAGCAAACTACAGCATACCACACATCAACTTAGCGTATGCTTAGTTTATGCTGAAGCTGTAGAATAACATACAGAACGTCCCATAAAAATCGCAGCCTTAAAGAGTTTTTGACTCTGTTTTGAAACCGTGGAATAAAGAACGACCTCGAAAAATCTCGCGTAATAATAGCAACAAAGCTGCCAAACGCGCATAAATATTTCAAAGTTACGTTGGAAATTCTATCTTGACATCTTCAACGTTTTTTTTAAATAGGTCTGTTACAAACAAATGTGTTTGATAGGTCACGCATGATAAGTTTTTATGCTGCTTCGGGCAGAGTTTGAAATTGGGTTTTGTAAAATGTGACACCTTGTATTAACTTGACCTCAAAATGTGACACCTTGTATTAACTGGACCTCAAAATGTGACACCTTGTATTAACTGGACTTAAACTCTCATAACGTTTGAAAGCAGGTTCATGGTCTGTGTACGGGAAAGTGAAGAACGTTCACTGAATTCTTTCGTAGCTTTGAAATCTGCGATGATCAGTCAGTTTATTCTTGAGAAGGAAACCTAAAGCTTTTGGACACCGTATTTTCTTGCCAGTAGTCAAAAGGCCAAAGAGAAAGGAACCGAAAATGTTATATTAAAACTTGTTGAAAATTTAAACATTATGAGGTCACTTTTAGCAAATTCCCAATTTTCTTTAATTTTTGTTCAAACCCATCAAAAAACTGCCAACGTTTTTCACATAGTTTTAAGTGAAGTCACGACCTAACAATAAGTTCATGACCTATCAATGTTCGTCACGTCGCATGCTCGCAGCTATACCGCGGATGGACGGGTGTTAGGCTATGAACGTAATCGAAAAACTGCATGTCGATGGTAAATCTTGTTTCAGGAAGTCTTTTACTTTGGACAGAAGCAAATGCCGCAAAAGAAGTGAGCGTGTGAGGAAATTTTCTTCCATTATTGTTGAAAGGAATTTCAATAGGAGGTCAAGTAAACCTTACGTTATAAGAAGGCAGTACAACTTATCCGTTACATTGTACATCGGCTCTACAAAATCTATAACCCGTTCATTCCAAGGCCACTTGAAATTAATAAGTTATTGCTCAGAAAGCTAACATCGTTTCAGAAGAATTATCTAAGATTCTTAAATATCGGTGCCTTCAATTTCACCAAGGAAACTGAAAAATAAAATATTTATAATATTCTCCATGATGGCCAACTTTCAACAGGTAAAAAGCTAATTGTATGCAGCGAGTGGAATGGGCACGGTCACAACTGGAGAATTCGACAATTAGACGATGGTGACCACAATATAATTACTTCTACAGCTTACACGTGATTGTCCTGCTGTCGAGTGTTCGAGATAATAGGTCGTCTCGCAGCCAGTACGGCAGGGGTTCTCAACCTATTCAAACATGTGGCCCACTTAGTAAACAAACAGAGGGTCCGTGGCCCACCGATTGTACAAATTCTCCAAAGCGACAACTGTCGCCAACGTACAAAGCAGAAATAAAAACAGCTAAAACCATTTAAAAACACAACGTGCGCTGCAATCAATGCGAAGGCTGAGCCTGTTTGCTCAGAAACAACCCACGTTTTCAATTAAAGGTTCATCTTGCAAAACATATTCAATTTTAATAATACAAGACCGTGACCCATTAAAAATTCTTCTGTGGCCCGCAGGCTAAGAAACCCTGCAGTACGGCGAGTTGAGTAAACATCGTTGGCACGTCTTGGAAGTACGTGTTTTTGGAAAAGTGTGGGCCTCGGCGCTCAACAGCAATTTTGCTACGTATCGATTTTGATCTCAGAAAGTATTGACAGGACGATAACACTGGCGGATTGGGAAATGCTGGAAATTAAAAAGTAAAAGTTGTGCAACGGTAGCAAGAAGTGTCAGCTGTTTTCTGTTGCAAGATTAGAGACATCCATATTAGAAAAAAATTGTAGAAATGTGAGTGGCAAGAGTTAAGCGGCACTTCAAACCAATATACTTCAACGAGTAGTGAGGTTTCGCAAAAAATCAGATAGCAAGAAAATAAATAAGTAATAATTTTGTTAGCAAATAATAAGTAAAACTATTTTGTGTAAAGGTTTGATGTTGAAAATTACGTAGGAAATTTTGTAAGCGTTTGAAATTTCTCCGTATTTTGTCCTCTGTGACCCACGGTCAAACCCGTTCCAATGAATTAATTTTGCAGGAAAAACCGTTCTATGTGAAAACGTCATGATGACTATTGGTGTTTTCATGTTTGGTTCAAAACTGGATCCACGTTCAAGGAAACCGAAACATTCGACTTAGCAAAATATTTACTGATTTGCTGCCGGCTGTAACTGCTCATAAACACGCATCACACTCATCTCATCCCGAGAAGGACATGATAGACGTTTTTTGGCTGCGCCTGGTACTTGACACCAAGTAGAGCATTAGGGAGGAGGTCACAATTTTCGCAGGCATTAGAAATTCCAAAAGGTGTCTTCCTCAACGGCTTTCCGTTGAAGGATGCCTAGAACAGATTATCTTTAGATGTCACACTTGCGTTGTAGCCAGGGTCGGATTTACAGGCTTGTCCATGGGAATGTCATTCCCATGGGATGGGATGGGACAGTACACATTTGTATTTCCCATGAGACTCAGAAATAGAATGAGAGTGTCAGAATGTTACTGAATTGTCATACTTAGACTACACTTCTGAATTTTAAAGTCAATA
>JGI24158J21664_10013473_pt1 | contig 10785 bp, 5 predicted proteins | sample Ectturendosymbi3_FD_21664 | JGI IMG/M metagenome (IMG submission 21664)
TCACGCACAATTATATGGGAGTCTACTCTTTTGTAAGAATTCGTGTCAAGACCTGCAGAAAATGCGCATGTCAAGGCAGATTTTGATTTAGTTTCAATTCTAAGACATAATCTCACAACATTTCCTAATAGAACGGATTTTGTAAATACAACACCATGAAGAGTTCAGTGATTGATTCAAAATTAATAATGGCCAATCTGTGTTTTCCAGTTCGTCAGTTGAGGAAGACGTTTTCAAATTTTGTCTCAAATTTAACTAGTTTTTGGAAAAATCTTTGAATGTGATTAGGTGTGGATGGGTGACACCGATGGGTGACGGTGAAGTGAGATCACAAATTTGTCAACTATGCTGACGAGGATGGTGCTATAAAGTGGGGTCTCGGGTACCCACAGGTTGGTTTCCTAAGAAAAAAACTGAGACACTTTTGTGATTGACTGTCCGCTACTTTCACTGAAATCTTTTTGACTGAAAGTCTCTCAGAAATAAAGGCATCTTAGGAGCTTGTTTTGCTGTTTTTCAGAATGTTTCGAGAGTTACATTAAAGCGTAGGTATGCCTACGCTACGAATATAACATACACTGGGTACAGAATAGAGATTTCATGTTTTTTAAAAGAAAAGCAACTTTAACGTAGAAATAGCTATTTTTGTCTGCAGCGTAAAAATGCAGTTTCATTCCATTTACTTTATTGTTGTTTACCGGTCNACGGCGACTGATATATATGCCTGAAATTGTCATCAGTAGTTGCCGGTAAATATGTACGTGATCAAGTGCTGATTCGATACGAATAAAAACAAGCTGAATTTAGCTCAAAAACGAAGAGGGCACTAGCAGTATTATAAGATAACTTCCATCAATGCGACCGAGGACAAGAAAAAGCAAACCAAGCCCATCAATGCGATAAAGCAAACCCATCAATGCGATAGAAGCATTATGTAATAATCCAATTAGAATTAAAAACAGCGGAGGACGCACCAGTAGAATTGGGGCATTTTTGGTAAGAAGTTACCATCAAAGCTTTATGTCCATTGCGGTATCGCAACCAAGCTTAATGTGTCCGAAAGTAGAATATTACATATCACCTCAAGATTTGAGATACTTGGCCAGGACAGGCATTATTGCGAAGCAAACAAGCTTAGACGCACTTTAGTGCTCTTCTACTGCACTTAAAAACGCTCTGTCTACTGCCGACTGCATATGCCAATGTATGCCTACACAAGGGTTTTTTAAGTTTTGACCTTAGTGACCGTTAAGACATTTTAGGGACCGCAACTATTTCAACCAAATACCGAGATGACTATAAAGCGAAGTTTTAATGTATTTTGGTGGTGGTTGTCAAGCGAGGTTTTGTATTTCGAGACACATTTGGAAAAAATAGAGAGACCGTGTCGGTCTTTCAAAGGGCCTTAAAAAACACTGTGCCTACATATTTGGGTACAAGCAGGTGTGTAGTGGGGCGGGCACGTGTGGGAACGGCGTTCCCACACCTTTTTCGCGTTTTGCTTTAAAAAGACTTTGAAGCTGTTTTAAAATGGCTATTTTTTTGAATGCGTTCCCACACCTTCTTTGTTAGCACTACATTCCTGGGTACAAGTACACACAAACTAGTNTTTAATGCCTATAGAATTTTGCATTGTATCTTCAGGAACGTAAGTGTTCACCCACATTAAGAAACTACTCTCCACATGTGATTGTNANATAGGCATGGAATCTATCGGCGAATTTTTGATAGGAAATCGATTTTACGTAACACTACGCATGATCAGTCCTGAAATCTTATTCGCCCACATTGAGTTACCTATTTCGTCAGAACATTTGATGCATTGATCAGAAAAACTGTGTATGCTTTGTTCAACGATGCGTTCATTTTATCCGCTCACTTCAGTTGTGTGGTAGCTTTTACAAATCCTAATTTTTCTTTCACTATCTATCGTTTGACGATGACTTAATGTAGTAGTTGTTGGTATTTTGTTGTGTTCGGGAAGTGCGCAAAACCTTACACAAGTGTTCGGCAAACTTTCCTTTCCTCGTGATCTCCCAAACTACCCTTTGAGTCGTAATTAAAGGCCCATGCTTATTTTTGAAAGCCCAATTTCAAGCTTATGGTGTATTCAGCTAACTTTTACATAAAATGATATTTTAATGTCATAAACCATATAATGATAAAACAATGTTCTGTTAACTTCCATAGTTGTAACAGTAGCCTATGTTTTAGCCCACGCAACCGGCGCAGGATTGTAGCTGTTACATACCACGCGGCCAAATGAAAAGTGCTGAACTACNCACAATTAGGTCACAGTCAGTCGGCCACTACTTTACACTATGNCAGCAAGCAACAATAAAGATCAAGCACCGCGATCACTGTATTATTGCTTGTTCGCGCCACTGATATATGGGTGTTATTCTTCGCGCACATCCCGTTNGTGGTGCATCGCGCATTCAGCGCCACGACGATTGAGAGGCTGCAACGGTTCCATGNCTATTTAAAAACAAATTCATTTGAGACCATTCATCTGAGACTACATTCATTTCAGACTTTTTGATTTGAAACCACTTCATTTGAGACCTGTTCATTTGAGACCACATTCCTTTAAGACCACATTCATTTGAGACAACATTCACATGAGACTTTTTTCGTTTGAGACCACCTTCATTTTTCTCNGNGGTAAAGTGAAGTTGTTTTGATTTACTGTGTATCGGATTTTTATGATCTACCTTCCACTTNTTTGCGGAAGACCTGAAGTTTTGCAAGGTGACTCTTCGTGCCCGAAAATTTGTGCGTGAGCGTCATTGTCTAAGACATGTTTGCGACGAATGTAAAGCAGTGCATGGTTCGCGATTGTTTCAGCGAGGCGTTCATTTGGTTTAATCCGTGAATTGTGAGTTGTGCGAAACTCACGAAAATGTGGATTAATTCCTTGTTAGTAAAGAAAGAAAAGACCATGCTTCGTTTCATAAAAGTCTGGTAGTATTCGCAGCTTCTTTTTGCATACAAAGCCGTGAACCCCAGTTCACGATAAACATCGCTGCTGGATGCTGTGCTTAACCATTGTAGAAAAAGCCTGAGTGCAGTCAGTTAACCCTAAATACTGTATGATCGTTGCGTTTTCGAGACAATTGGACATAAAACGTTGCAATGTTCGAAAACACGTAGCACGTGTGACTTTCAGAGGGACAACTGTATATTTTGAGGTAGTAGCTCAGATGAACGTCTAAAGGTTTAATGTTGAGTTTGTGACCTACGTTACCAATGCGAGCTGCTAATTTCAGGGAGTAGTATTGCATAATTTGTACTGTAGGTGTTTGTGTCTATTCTACTGACTTCCTCTAATCGGATTTTGCAATAAGGTACCAGGCCTGTAACCAGCTTGGGACACCAGGGGGCGAAGAGTTTTCTGAGAGGGGACCACATATTTTAAACTATGGCCAATAATTTTAAACTATGTCCAACATATTTTTCCAGTGGGAGGATTTTGCAGGGGGGCTTCGACCCCCTGCGCACCCCCTGGTTACAGGCCTGAAAGGTAATAAAGGTTGATTTGAGCTCTTACTTGGTACTGCCACAACTTAGGTTGTGGTCGGGTTTGAAGTTCTAGAACACTTGGACGCCTAGTTTTTAAGTGTTGTAAGTTCGTTGCTGATGATTTTGTATAACTGCTGTGAACGACTGTGTGCATACGTTATTGCAGTATTGTCAACAAAGAAGCACGCGTCTAAATTGGTGTTGTCACTTATGTGTCATTAACCACAATGAACAAACCAGTGAGAGACATGAATTTTGAGAGACTCCAATATTATCATAAACAGTGTTAAATATAAATCAAACGACTGAAACACGCTGGTTCCGTCCTGGTATATAAAACCCAAAGAAGTTAAGCAGACTGTCAGCAATGTCTGGTTGATGCAATTTGTTTAAAAAACGCACTGTACCACCCTGTCAAAAGCTTTGGAAATACCAAAAAATACCATCTGGATGATACGTTTTTGGCAAAATTGGTATGAAATTTGCTGGTATAATGTATATTTCCACTTCACTTTAGTGTTAAGATACTTTCCTCCTATAGTAATTCCTTCATGTCTTGAAATCTATGGGAGGCTCTCATGTTGGGCCATAAGCATCACAAAGCAATTTCCCAAACTTTCACCATTGCACTACAGTATACAGTTACTACGACAAGGTAAAAGCTTGCAACGAACAGTTTATTTCAGTGTCAACATTTCTCGACAACATCGTAGGCAAAAAAATCCAGTAAACAGCTTATCACACTGACAAATGCTTATAAAAGCCCTCGTGTTGCAGCCTTCGCCGTGTACCTACTGTAGTACTAAAAATGTAAATATGCTATACAAAAATGCACTCCCCTAAACCACTTACCAAAGCGATTTCTGAAAACATTTGATCATTCTCTAGCAAAAAAAGCACATCATAATTTGAAACTAGACTCCTAAAACATATCCTACAGAGTGGAAAAAAGCTATTGAAACTTTATCTTTTCCCAATGGGGCTGGAGTGGTAAAGATCACCAGCTTTATCAATCATCACCATGTTAGTAAAGTTGTACACCTGCAGTATGTTTTTTTATGAATATTCGCCCTGCTGTCTCTGCTTTTGATATAGATCCTAATATTTTACAGATTTATTAATGCATCAATACGATTTTTTCAGAATTTCAAACCTTCCAGGAGCCGAATGTATTGAGGAATTACCAGAGAAAAACTTGGTCACAGGTCTTATAGATGGAAGAATAGTGCAAATCAAACAATCAGCAACGGGTCATATTGGCGAAGGAGATATCGAACTTATCAGGAATATTGTTTTTCCAGACGCTCCCAAGACAACTGATGACATGTCGCATGGAAGACCTTTAGGTCAGTGGTTCCCAAGCAGAGGTGCTCGCACTTGGCGTTGAAAGGAGGGTGCAAGGGGGCTTTGGCCCCCAAGATTTTAAAACTTAATATTTTCCTATTAACGTTTTAGTAGAAAAATGTTTTTTCCTTAGCTTCGGGTAGGTAAAATGAAATTTTATCGCGGTTGGACCCCTTTAAAAATGCTTTTGGCCGCAACAGAGAAAAATCCACTATTGGCCTCCCCTTTGGAAAAAATTCTTCCGACTCCCATGGGTGGGACTCTCATCATGCCAAGTGTTGCGAGTAGCGTCCGTCGTAATGACAGAAAATTGATCTGTTTATTACTTTCCTGCGGCTTTTATGTTTTCTTTTGCAATGGATTAACAGACAAAACGCGAGGTTCGTTCAAAACCATGTGTCACGATATTAATTATTCGCGTAAATATCAATGGCAGTCTGTTCTTATTTACGAGCATGTAGTGGTTTTTGGTTGAATGAACTAGATATTGGCATTGCTTTTTGTGATGTTATAATTACTTTTCTGGACAATTCTAGGATGAGCGCAGTATATATACGAAAGGGTTCCGCATTCTATCAATCTTAGTAAATAGTTCTGAGGTGAATCGATCGTAGAGGAAAGAAGTCTGCACTGTCTTTCACACTGAAGTGAATTGTTCTTGTGAAAGTGTTTTGTTAATTCAGAGAGAAAGGTTTAGCGCTCTTTAGTTAATTCAGACGAAATCTAGAAATCACCTGAATGTACAGGCGGACATGCGTGATGGTATCAGCAGCATAGTTTCACGTTTTGAAAAACTTATAAGCAAGAAACAGGGACGAAAAAGTCCTTAAACTGAAGTACAGTCAGCTTTTTGATTTTATTATTGTGTACATATTTCAAGCAAGTGATTATTTTTTGTAGAGTTGTAGAGTATGTTCAATTGTTAATCTGTGTCATCCTTTTTGACCAGATGTTTGATTTTCTTTGCATATTATCAAATGAAAATTTCTTCTGAATGTTTGAAAGCTAGTTCTTGCTTACGAATTGTAGGAGGTGCGAGGTCAGAAGAAAATTTTTAGGGGTACATGAGTAAAAAAGGTTGGAAATATCTGATTTAGGTGAAAAAAGTTTTCTATAAGCTTTGTATAACCAAAGAAACTTCTGACGTGCAGTGAATGACACTTTCAAAAACTTCAACGTATCGATCACTGTTTGCGAATGTACAGGTTTCAAAATACGCAAAGGCGTTATTTACGTTCTTGACGCTACATACGGATTCTACACACTGAACATAGCAAACAACGAAGTCCAGTTTCTGGTCACACCGGACAGTGCCAGTCCTCCGATGCGAATGCCCAATGATGTGGATGTCACTGCGGATGGAACGCTTGCTTACTTTACAGATACGTCCTCCCGTTTTCCCATNACACAGGTTGNCTATTCCCTCATTGAAGGTCTGTTTTATGTTTCTTTGTTTATGTTTAATGTGAGCAGTAAATTGCATCTAATTTACTCAAATTTGAAGTCAATGTCTATAAGCAAAAACAATTACTTTTTTCTGGTTGCACGACTCTTAGTTTTTTCACATCGTCACTTTTGACGCTTCTTGGTAAAAAAATTTATGATTTGTTTGTAAACACCGTTTCAGAATGTAACATACATTGAAAAGGTTAGCTACTGTATGTACTGCTCAGAGCCCAAAAGAAGCATCTGGTTGTAGTCAGAATCATCTGATTCATGGCCATCTTGCTGCTGTTGTGGAAATATTTCTTCATCATATTGCTGTCCGTTTATCACACTCGTCTACTGATGATGCAGTCATGCACGCTGTTGCGATTTCTGCCACTTTCCACGCGAGTAACTAACATTGTGGAGTGCTAGATGGGCATAAACATTCCCAAAAGCTTTTTTGAAGTTTTTTCGAAGCTTGAAAGATCGTGATACTTGATCGAAAAACGTGAAAATTCAGGAATTTTATTCTGTTTGTATTAAGCATGAGACAAATGGAAATACTGTAGTTATCACTCTGCCTCTACAGGCATTCTCTTAACAACCATGGCTGCACATGTGGCCCGCGATCTCATATTTTAAGCTGTTGTCATGAGCAAAATCTAAAATTGAATTGCGACAGTCAGTGTAAACGTCAAAATCATTTTTTCAAAACGTGTAGAACTAGGATCACCATTTATTAAAAAATGATGCAATGTTCAGGACTTGTCTGAAAAAGCGCTCAGAACAATCGCTCCGCATGTGAAAACGCTTCCACTCCGCCTGTACGAAAAGCAAGCTGCTTTCAGCCGTAGACTATCTGTTGCTAAGGTCAATGCGTTGGACGTCTTTTCAAATACGAGTTTGCATCAAAACGATTGGAGGTTCTGCTGTCAGACTTGTGCTTCGCTAACGGCGTTCAGCTTTCGAAAGACGAAAGGACGTTGGTGGTCGCTGAGACCAATTACCTGAGGTTAAGATTCTACGACACGCAAACATGGGAGCTGAAGAAAAGTGTTTCGTTGCCATGTAAGGAAAATACGCCGATGGTATGTCTTGGCCAGTAGTGTAGCAAAATTCAAGCTTCATTGATTACGTGGAAATGCAGTTATACCAAAATGTCCGACATTCTGGAAACTTTATTTGGAAAATTTTGCTGAGTGTTCTACTGTATTCCTGAAGAATATTTGCTATTTCGGACAAAAATTAGATGTCGGTCCTGATTGCTTTGGACTCTTGTCCGATTTGCTAATAGTCTGTTATTCAATTTGCTAAACCTGGTTTATTGATTATTTTGTTGATAGTCATGCCGGATAACATAAGACTAAGTGCCCAAGGAGGATTTTTAGTTGCTGGAGCTAATGTTTTGAGCCCTGCAGCCAAGATCATCTACAGGATGCCAAAGTTGCGTCAAGCTCTTGCCGGACTCTTGGCGCCAGATCCTCTGATGGAGTGAGTTAATTTGTTTAAACTACACTAAACTTTCACAACGAGCATGCTTCATTAAATTTTATTAGACTATATTACAAACATACTAGCCGGTAAAACCTTATCATTCAGTACCAGCAATAGAGTAAGATAAGAGCAATTTTAGTATTAAAAACCATAAGCAATTTGTTATTCTCACACGTTTTCATTTTATTTTAAGTAAGTTAATTGCTATGAACAATCGAGTGACCATTTGATTGTCCTACATGCCTTTAGTGCAAAATTACACGTGACTCAATTCACCTGTGAAAAGTCGAACAAACGGTGATTCAACGGTGAGCGAACTACTTGGTCATGTGGTCAGAAAAAGCATCGTAAATTACCAATTTGTAGTTCAACATGCGTCAACCGCTTTACGCTCAAAATTTGTCTTTTTTGAGTGTACATCAGGGACGTCGGCAGAAAAATTTGTAGCGGTAACACTATCAAGACATATTCGCATCGTGTTTTGATAAACAGGAAAAGTGCGAGACCGTTGCTGGAATACAGGGACAGAAGAAGCGATTAAATATTGTGATTTCCAGTTAAGTTTACTTAATTGGTAACGTATATGAGATTTTTAGTACTTTTATGAAAAGTAGCAGTTCCTCTTATAATAGTAGAATTAGTGCATTGATTGAACTTAACGGCGGACATTAGCGTTTTTCCAGAAAAAGATCTGATCAATGAACCATGATCCTGCAGTGGTTCCCTTCTGATAGTCTATATGCCTCAAAATAATACTGATGTCTAAATAATAGAAATGAAGCAGATGTTTGTTAAAAGCAAAAAACATTGAAGCTGACTGAAGAACTTTGTTACAGCATGTAGACACACCAGAACTGAACTTACCAAGAACTGATTTCACACATTTCCCTTTCAATGTTCATATTTATCTAATACGTCAAAGCAAATTATCTTCCCACGACCCATAGATTCCTGTTATCTAAGCCAACCGTTGCGAAATGCTTTGTTGACAGCTTCGTTGTCAGCATTTGCCTTGGTAAGCTGGCAGTTGCGTAGGTAACGTTGCTGAATCTACGTTGATTGGAAGTATTGTTAGTATAGTCTAGTAAGAAATTATTTAGGAAAATTACGTTGTACACCTGTGGTAGAACTAGAGGTTTCAGCCAGTTTGGGTAACGGAGTTGAGAGGCTCACTGGCTACCGTAGGGGGCACATACTTTCCAACACTCAGAAAAAGGGGAAATGAAAGTTTATCCACATGTGGCTTTCTATGGTAAAACCCAAAATCACCGGTAAACAGTCCAAAAAGCTTCCGAAAAACGCAAAAAAACAACCTAGTAAAAACCGAAAGAATACTGAATACCGAAATGTAAGTTACATGGGGGCCTGTTGTTACATTTAGCTTGGCAAGCGGGAAGGTACGCACCCTGCACCCCGTCAGTTACGCCACTGTTGTAGACCTGTGTTGTATCCTCTCAATGTACAGGAATAGATTAGTGGAATTCCAAGGTACTATCATGTGGAATCGTATTCGCAGCCTGCGCCTGTAATATCCAGGGTATTTTGCATCAGAGTAGTCCAGGATTTTTTTTAAGGAAAATGTTAGGAACCCGGTTTGGATCTGTAGGGACCCGATTTTCCTGATTCTAGGGAACCAATTTTCTCTGATTTTAGGGAACCGATGATAATTTTTTCTAATTCTAGGGACCCAATTTGAAATTCTAGGGACCAGAATCGGGTCCCTAAACGCCTTAAAAAAACCTGGAGTAGTCCAATGAAAAGTCATTACTTTACATACACCAATAAGAAATCCGGTTGGTTAATCAATCAATAACACTGTGTGCCCGTGGTCGACAAACTGTGGACTTCAACACAATTGTGGGTCGTTCTGCGCTTTTCATTGGGTCGCGCAACACTTATTGTTGTGGGCCGTGTGGTATATAAGAACTAAAGTGCTGCGCCGGTTGCGTGAGATAAAAGCTAGGCTACTGTAACAATTATAGAATTTGATTGCTTGACGTTAACAAGGAATTGCTACTGTCATTATAGGGTTTATGGCATTGACATAGCATTGCTATTCTACAGAGAACTGAATGAAACATTAGTTTGAAATTGGGCCTTCAAAAATAGGCACGGGCTTTTGACTACGACTGAAAGGGGGCTTGGCGTCACCATAACGGAAGTTTCCCGATCACTCCTGTACGCAATACTGTTGAACGGCGCTTCAACAAGTTGAAGCTAATCAAAACGTTCCACAGATCAACTATGACTGATGAAACACTAACAAATCTGGCAATGATATCTGAAAGTGAAACTGCAAAAGCTTTAGATATGACTAAATTGACAAAAATGTTTGCATCGTTGAAAAGATGGAAAAAGTCATCTTCCTAGCTTGAAATATAGCAAATGCTAAAGTCTATCTCAGGGGTCGGGAACCTTTTGGCTAAGGGAGCCATGAAACCTACATATTTTTAATAGTATTTCCGTGAGAGCCATATAATATTTTTCAACACTTCATGCAACTAACGTGTGCATTTTTAAACAAACCCAACAATTTTAAACAATGGTAAATGTCTTAATTTTCTCTTATAACATGCTTCTTACTGTTAATGCGACTTCCGGTGCTGCATCGTGTTGCTGATGGTTTTGTAGTCTGGTAGATGGAAAAGAACAGAAAAAGCTTCATTCGTAACAATCGTGTTAAGAAAATATCAAGCGAGCGAAAAGCCGTCATCAAAAGAGTCACATCTGGCTCGAGAGCTATAGGTTCCCGACCCCTGATCTATCTGCTGTGTATGTTGCGTTGATGCTGTAAAATTAAGAATGCTTTCATAAAGAAATCGATGTTTTTGTTTGTATAGATATTATGTGTTAAATGCAGTGTATTGTATATTGGGGGACTCAAAGTCCAAGCATGGGGGAGGGCCCTCGACCACCTATCACCGGCCGTGGGCGTCGGAAGGATTTTTTCCGGTGGGGGGCAGTAGGGGATTTTCCCAAAATTTTTTCCAGGGGGGG
>JGI24158J21664_10013476_pt1 | contig 10783 bp, 3 predicted proteins | sample Ectturendosymbi3_FD_21664 | JGI IMG/M metagenome (IMG submission 21664)
AACCTCGGTTAATCCGGATTCGATTTGACCGACGATTTTATCCGGTTTAGGCGAAGATCCGGATTAACCGAAGATGGTTGTTTCTAGCCTGACGTCATCTATGTACTGAGATATCGGTGAAAATTACTTAAACTGAATGCATTTACGACCCAACAGCAGACTTTCGCTGAAGCGAAACGAGTTTAGTGATGTATTTACAATGGTACAAAACGCTAGTAACCGCCATATCCAGGCAGTTATGAACAATCTCAAGTTCATACTTTTAGGTCACTTGACTGTGAGAAAGCTGAGATTTTCGACTGACAGAGATTTCTGCGACTGGTCCATAAGCAGTCACTAAGACATGTTAACAAGTACAATACGCTCAGGGATAATACTCTACATACGCACACTCAACACTGATGAATGGACTGAAATCGTGGTGCGGCTGTGCGCCTTGAGCGTTATGTTCAACGTGATATGCTATACCCTTGTGAAGCGTAAGAATCGTCCCTATAATCGAATGTTGCGCGCAGTTGCGGCCGATGTTATGATAATTCTTAACGTTCGTTGGTGATCGTGAGCACGCTTGTGTTGCGTCTGAAAGGTGCCGAATCTTTCCTAGAGACCAGTGAATGCGCTTTAAGAACACAACAACGTTTAAGTGACAAAAAATCCGGATTACGAGATGTTAAAAAACGCAGATTTTATCCGGTATTGGCGAAGATCCGGATTAAAAAATCCGGACAAACCGAAGAATTTTATAAAGAAAAACGTTAGAAATCATTCGTACCACCAGTTTTATCCGGTTTTGGCGAAGATCCGGATTAACCGAGGTTTCCTGTATTATTTTAAGAGTTAACCTGACAAGAGTAAGACCATCGCAAGTTTTTAATAATCGATTTTTGCACTTCTTGTGCTTGTATTTTTTGAGTTAAACATTTATAGTTTATTTATTCACATAGTTGTATTTCTTACTTAAAAATTGTTAGAACACAAATGTATGTGATATACAACTTCTGTTTCTTCTATTGTCATGCCCATGGCAAACCCTTGAAGTTTTTCCAGCGTGATTGTCGTTTTACAAGTGCTGTTTCGGTGTTTTCACGTAGATTGATTTGTGTTACTTTGATTATCCTACATCTTTTCTGGTTTAGAAACAGCTAAAAAGTAAAATAAATATAATATAAAAACCGTGTTTCTGCTTCAGCATTTTTCAAATCATAGATCTTTGACAAAGGCTTCGAGTTTCACCTTGTGTTCTTAGCAATCACCAGTTGTGTGCTGTCATTATGTACCACATCTCTTAATTTTTTCCCGAACTTAGCAGATAGTTTGCAGGCATGCGTAATGTGATGTGTGTGGCAGTTTTTTAGAATTACAAGAAATTATGTATTCGGTTGCTTGAAGCGATACAATGTGCATGCAATAGCATTCAAAAAAATTTGCTTCTTTTAGTTAAGTTGGTGTCCTGCAGGACCGATGCTCATGCATGATTTTTCGTTGCTACATCATGCATGTTCTATTGAAAACGACGGAGTTGTGTCTATCAAACTTTGAAAAGCAACTTGGGGTATGAGATTTTTGTAGGTTTTAGGGAACTTCAAGTTTCTACTTGTACGATTCGTTGTCAAAATGAACTGCTTTTTACTTGGTAAGACTAATGGTTGCACCTCGTAAAAATGTTGTGGCCTGAGATGACCCCTTCTGAAAAGAGTAATGAAAACACGTTTTTTGAGAGTCGCAATGACTTAGTTTAACACTTTCGTGATCACTTTTACGCGGTTGTGATGAACATTTCATTATACGAGCGTATGTTTTTGTTTTACTGCATGCTTCCGGCGAAGAAACCAACTGTTGGACACGGACTGTTGTTTTTGTTGTTGCGCAATTGTCGTAGTGTGTAGAATTACCCATGTTCAAATTTTGACGTGTTGACATTATTTTTTTACGACTGTTACGCGTATGATTGCGTCACTTTTCTGTCCTTGTTTGAAAGTATAATAAATGATCGCGCCTTTTATTATTTAACTGCAATTGTCATCCTTGTCACTTTCGAAAGTGCTAGACCTGGTGCTTTATTTTATCTTGAACGAATATGTCATCCCACGAATACTCAAGGAATTATGTTGAAAGTTCATCAACCACATGGGCGCAATTAGGTAGTGGACACAGGGTCGCGTCCCCCCACTTTTTTCAGACNGTGGAGAAATAATATGCCTTGTCCTCTCACATTTCTNTCTTTAGGTTTTGTATTTATAGAGGTTTCAAAAATAAATGTGACATTTGCCACATATTGTGTGAAGAGCTTTTCACGTTAGATGTTGCACTTTGTCATGTTGATGTTGACACAGAGTTTGGTGTGGTATCATTGATTCTGATATTTTTATAAATTTTAGCTTCGATAACATGATTTTTAGCATTTTGCAAGTTTCTACAGACCGCTAAAGATTGTGAACTGCTTCTGTCCGACATTTTACCCAGTGTGGCATACTCTAAGAAAGGTCATTGTTTTGAAACAATGAGAGTTCAAAACAGCTGCACGTGTGGGAGACCATGGTGCAGGGGAAGCTAGAGTTTGAAATACTGGCTTTTTTAACGCACTCGGCTTTTGTTAATCAAAAAAAGCCAGACAAAATCTGACTTATTTTCGTGGGAAAGGCTTGACTCCGACAAAACATGTCGGAGCTGCATATTCATTCCAAATTTCTTCTGACGAGAGTTTATGACCATGCACTGTTGCCCTAAAAATGTTCGATGCATTGTAAGAAACAAATTTACGTCGGTGTAATCACGGGGGGAAAATGCTTCTGAAATCTGAAGATCGCAATTGTATTACATCGATGTTACTGACGAGTTTTAATCAAACCCGACGCCAAAGTCTTCACCAGGGGGCTTAAAGTTTGTGCAAGGGCGGCTTGACATTCTAAAAATTGACAAAAACTGCTGATTTATAGTGTTTTACATTTAAATTGGGGGGAGGGGGCCTGGAGCTTCGTTTCGGGGCGCTAAGCCCACTAAAGCCACCTAGTGGCGACGGGACTGGTTTTAATATCTATTTTGTGTTTGGTTATGCATGTTTTATATGTATATGTTTTATGACTGCTAACTGGCTTTTTTCGTGACCAGACAGGTTTGTTTCCTGCAGAAATGTAACTGGNTTTTCCGTAACGTCGGTTGTCACGTATTCAGAAACAGACAGCTCAAAATTTAAAGATACAAGTTTGTAATGCTAGAAAGTTACATTTTCAGGCAAATCTCTACGAAGTTTTTGCCGAAGGCATGAAACAGCACTATTGTGCAATTGCGCAGCCAAGAATTTTGTTCGGTAGGGACCAGTCAATGACGTCGTCTTGAGTCCGACTTACGCTTATTTCTAACAGTTGAAAATTGATGTAAAGCACCAGTAAAAATCTTAGCATGTTTGTTGCGTGGGGGCATGGCCTGTTCGGTCTTATTCTGCCTGCGCAACTGCTATTGAGAGACTTAAATTTAGGATGGGCAGTTTTGCTGTTCGTGAAGTCTAGCAGAATTATTATTTTATACGTGTGCAAACACGCCATTCTCTTGATTAACAGAAGTGTCAATTAATAGCCAATCAGTATTATTGACGGCTAATCTTGAATGTCAACATCACTTATTGCGAAGTTCGTGACATTTACTTGTAGCAGCAGACGCTGTACGTTTGTCAATGTTTGGGATGTTGATCATGTTGCTGATATATAGCACCGTGTCCAGTGGCGAAACTACAGGTTTCAGCAAGGGAGGAAAACTAAGTTGAAAGGGGCCCACTGGCCAGTGGTGGAGGAACCTTTCAAGGTGGGGGGGCACAAGTTCACGTCAAAAAAACTATGGAAAATTTTTTTCGTTAACCGAATTACTTTAACAATGGACCCGATTCGAATTGTGTTGGTTAAACTTATTTAAGCAAAATTCGAAATGTAACAGAGGGGAACAGGTCACCCCCAGAAAAAAGTGATGGGCCTAGGCCCATGCGCCCCCGGTTCCGCTGCCGCTGGCCACCTTAGGGGGCCCACTAGCCAACATTCAGATAAAAACGTGAGAAATGATGGTGAATGTGGATGGCTACAGTAAAACCCTAAATAACCGAAATTTAATCTTAGTGAGGAACCGCAAATACAGTAGAATTTGCCTAATTCGTCACCTCAAGGGGATTACAAAAAGTGACGAATTATGCAAACAGGTGAAACTCTATCATAGCAGCTCGTATACTTTATCATAGTAACTCGTATACATTCATAGTGCTTTCATTTGCAGTAAAATACAACTTTATGACGTTATGGTTGTTAACAAAATTATACTCTATAATTGCTCTACTTTGTGTAGACTCCTGCATTTAATCCAGAACCGTCGCCAGAAAGTATTCAGGGGGGCTTTGCGTTTCTGCGGGGGGACTTGACATCGAAGAGTTGACAAAAACTCAATTGATTATAGTGTTTCATGTTTCAATTTGGAGGGGAGGAGCTTTGTCTGGGGGGCTAAGCCCCGCCGTGGCGACGGGTCTGATTTAATCCAGTACGTTTGAAATTTTTAACAAACTTCCAAGACTTTCTGCCTTCTCTCAATGGGGAGTCGGGTCGCGCTTCGCACCTCGTGTATGAATTCGATAAACAAATTGCGAGGTGCAACAATTCTCATATAAAGATATTTAATTTGTATGAATTCCCACACGTGTTAACTGCTTAAACATCACAACCGAAACTGCAAATGACGTATTAGCCGAACAAAACGCTTCTCAGGGACAGAAAGAGGTGACGAATTAGACGAACTGAAATGTACACAAAAGATGGGAATTCTGCCGGGACCGACGAAAAAGTGACGAAGTAAGCGAATTGACGAATCAGACAAATTCTGTATAATCTTAGTGAGGACCCGCTTTTATATTTAGCTTGCCAGGTGGGGCGGTTCACCCTTCTGCCTCCCCTTCAGTTACGCCACTGAGCGTACCCAGTAACAAATTTAAGTAGATTAATATGTAAATCGTCTAAGGACAAAACAAAGCGATATTAATGTTACTTTCAAAACACCTCTAAAAACTAAGATTGGGAATCCGTACTTCTAAAGCTTCACTTCTGCATCGAACCGATGACTATATTGACTTCACACCAAGCTTACCCCCACATTTTACAACAAAATTTCGCCCATCAACCACCTTTAGACGATTGCTGCTTGCAATACTTATATGATTATTGTGGGAAAGTAGCTGCATTACCTTCGGCTACGAAAACTATAAGCAGTTTTTTGTGAAACGCCTATATTTCAAATTTGGATGCGGAAAACAATGGATATCTTCTTTTGTTCTTCACTTCCTATATTTTTGCAAATTGAAAAAACACGACAAATCACAAGTTTTGCCCTCCCTGATACAAAATCATCGCTACGCCATTGGCCTCAGTCAGTTGAACGTACTTTGTTGAAATTTTGATACATAGGTCGATGAAAACATACCGGTACTTCTTCTTTTACGGATAAAATACCTACACTTCTCTTGCGGACATTCAGTACTAAATGCCGAAAAAAGTTCGAGGAGCCTGTTCTGTTTCGCTTATCTTCATAGGCNTTGTAAAAAATTTCGAAACTCGTATGNTATACTCAATGGCATAACTAGAGTTTAGAGTCAGGGGGCACAGCTTAGCTGAAGGGGGCCCACTCGTCACCGCAGGGAACCATTAGCCAACACTCAGAAAAAAGTTAAGAATGATAGTGAATCTAGATGTGGTGGATATCTGCACTAGCTAAAAAAACGAAAACACCCCGAAAAACGTAAAGTAACAACCTAAAGCAATGGTTCTCAAAGTGGTCGATATTGACCCCCAGGGGTCAATTAAGACCATCCAACTACTCGTCTGTGCCACCACGTGAATGGCCTATTTTAGCATTGTAAAATTTTTCTGCAGTAAAAGGGTCGCTGTCTTGACTATCGTGGCATGAGGTTTTATGACGGACCGTTGCCAGAAAGCTGCTTTTGACAATACACCACTGGATAACAGAGCCGCAACCAGGAACGGGCAAACCGGCAGCATATTTACAAAATGTAACCTTATTCGCTTAATAAGAGGTTTTCAGCCAATCACAGCGCGGATAACGTTCCAGATAAATTGATGAAGCCTGTCTAGCCACGCCCACCTAACAACTAGTCACTTGTATGAAGCAGCAGCGGCCATTTGAGAAGGGCTTTTACCGTGCGGGAGATTTGCATGAAACTGGATTGGCGCATGCCCAGTATCAACGAATTTTACCCACTGGGCGGCACTGAAATTTTGCACTGCACTTCAGAACTTTTCTAAATTTCTGGTTTCAGGCTCTTTTGCTTTTGTAATATATGACGAAAACACGTCTCAATTGATGCCATTCTGTTTGATAACAACAAGCATCATTACAGAAATTAGGTCCGTTAAAAATTTTGATTGGCTCCTTCACAGTCCTTAATGCTGACTCCGGTGTCAAGCGAAATTTATGACCTGTTATTGTTTGTCACTAATTTTGCTTCTCAGGATAAAGAAATAAAGTCTGGCAATTAATTTTTTGACATGTGTTGTGTAAATTAAAACATTTTGGTTAGATGTTAGGTGCTCACAACCAGTGGCGTAACTAGAGGTTCAAGCCAGGGGGGAAAACTTCGCTGAAGGGGGCCCACTGGTCACCGTTTGGGTATGCAATAATTAGTTCCCAAAAACTCATATACGTTATTCCACAAAAACAAAATATTTTTCGGGTGATGCAATGAGATTCACTTGGGTAATTGACTTTAAAGTTAGAATTTCGCGTTTTCATGAAACATATGCTATCTAAAATTGATACTCATCAATGACTTGTGACTGGGTAAGGTAGACTTATGATTTTAAGATCACCACAGACCTGAATCTTGGTATTAATTCCACTTTTTTTCTGAGCACCAAATGCTTGACTTAATGATGGGGCATGGTGGTAGATTCTGGACACTGACAGAGTAAACAACAAAACAAATGTAGTAAGTCCAAAACGGGAATTTTTTGAGCAGTTCATTGATTTCTCCGCATCAGTGATAAAACCACATTCATTTAGCAACTACTAAGCAAATAATGCCAAACAATTTTATCTAAATATGGAGCGACACACCAAACAATTACAAATATGTATATGAACAGTGCCGTAGCAGCCCAACTCGACCCCCCCCACAAAAATGCAGGGCTATTCAACTGGTGTTAGTCATACAGCAAAACAAAAGAAATCACTGTATAGTGGCACAGTAGCACACATGAAAAGTATTACATAACAATAACCATGAAAATATCATAAACAATGTCACATTATAGTACCGTAGAAAATGTCTAATTCGTCATCATTCAATTCATCAATTCGTTATTTTTTCGTCGGTCCCGCACAATTCCTATCTTTTGTGTACATTTCTGTTCGTCTAATTCGCCATCGTGTATTTCGTCAATTTGCTCAATTCGTCACCTCTTTCTATCCCTGAGAAGCGTTTTGTTCAGCTAATACGTCATTTGCAGTTTCGTTTTTGATGTAAGCAGCTAGTTTAACACGTGTGGCAATTCACACAAATTAAGGATCTTAACATGAGAATTGTTGCACCTATCAATTTGTTTATCGAAATTATATACGAGGTGTGAAGCGCGTCCCGACTCCCCATTGAGAGAATGCGGAAAGTCTTTAAAGTTTATTAAAGGTTTAAAAGGTGTTAGATTAAATGGAGGAATCTAGATAGAGGAATTAAAGAGTTTAATTTAATAACAACCATAACGTCATAAACTTGTATTTTACTGTAAATGAAAGCACTGTGTATACGAGTTACTATGATAAAGTATACGAGCTGCTGTGATAGAGTTATCACCTGTTTGCAAAATTCGCCACTTAACCTAAATCGTCACTTTTTCTAATCCCCTTGAGGTGACGAATTAGGTAAATTCTACTGTAGTATCGAAATGGCTTTGAGCGAGCCTTTTGGCATGCAGAAAGCTTTATGACATCATCCAATTCTAGAGAGCGCACACGTGAAGCTTCAATTGACAATATGGCTAATGAGGATAATGTGCTGTCTGTCGTATGAGATCTGTTGAAGGTTTTGATCAGCTTCAGTTTGCTGAAACTCCTGTCAGGGCTGGCAACAGCATCGGGACAGTTTAGCATAATCCAATATGCAATAAATACATCATGACGTGTCTTGGGAATAGAGCTTAACAAACGAACTTCATCAAGACGCGTTGAGAATAGAGCTTAACAAACGAAATTGGATTTTAATCATTGTCATTTAATTAACGACGATTACTTAGAGATGTTGTGATGAAATGAAAATGTATAAAAAATATGCAGGAATTTAGAATCAAGACTATCGTCCAGGTACGAAAGCACTGTTACCATAGGAAAAAACCTGAGGCCGATCAAAGCAATGCGCCGCGATGAACGTTTTCTTTCATCAGCGTTTAAGTGAATTTTGCACCGTGGTTTTAACTGGCCGAAATACGTATGCACATACCTTTCAGATGTCTAGACTTGTCAATCACCTGGTGCATGGCACATGTTTAGATTAATAACATTTTGCATCTCAAATGGCTATACATGTTGACAAATATAAACCAAGGGGGTCTACGTGCACGCAACATGGTTAATATCCAAAAACCACTAATTGCACTACTCGGTTGGAACAAGCTCAGCAGTGATTGCTAAATAAACTCTTCTAACTACACTATTAACTCCATCTTGCTGTTTGGACAGCAGGCTGCGCAAATGTGTAAGTTTGGTCGTAAGCACCAACGGTATCTTGCCATGCAATACAAAATACTAGAGGACTACCTGAGCTAGCCATAATACATTTTTTCATAACAATCACTACACAAAATACGTTGATCAGGTGTAAGTTTGACTTCTGGACGTATACAACTAGGCACATAGACCAGCTTCACGTTCAACACTCCAAGCAATGGATGGGGACGCTTTATACTGAAGCCACAAATACGTTTATTACCTGACAAACGTACCAAAAATCATCAGGCGATGTTATTCGAGGTAACAGCAGTATTGATAAACACTACACTGATTTCTAATGTTTCACATTTCAATTTAGGGGTTGAAACTTTGTCTGGGTCCCAAAAAGTCTCCCTGTGGTGACGGGACTGAATTTTGGGCCCCTTTTGTTGCTAGGCGGTAAACGTCCAGATATTTGTCTGATACGGATAATCGCGTATTCTGGTTAAACACATACAAAAAATCTTGGCGAAATGGTTGTGCGATTAACTGGATTCATCTGCACTAACACCGGAAATCACCGAAAAACACTCCAAGAAATTTTTGAAAAACGCTAAAAACAAAAACCTACTAAAAATCAAAAGAATGCTAAATACTGAAATACAAGCTAACAGGAGGTCCACATTTTACATTTAGCCTGCCAGGGGGGGTGTCCCCCCGTCAGTTACGCCACTGCTCACAACAAGCTATAGTACAGAAGTAACTGTAACCACGGAAAGTTTTGGGACTTTGTCTTAGACCTCAATTATTCTTCTTTTCTCATCCTAACCCAAACCCGACACCATAAGCGTATGACATGGGGATGCAGGGGATGCGGTCGCATCCCCAATGCTGAAAAATTCGCCATTAATCGGGCAAAAATTTTCAACATTTGGGCAAAGTCTACAGCTACATTCACATGTAAGTGAAGTAGTGTCTATTTTCCCAAATAAAGCAAAATACCAGTCAAATCAACGACAAAATAATGGCCAAAACGGCAAAATAATCTGAGACTATTTTGCCATTTTTTGGTCCCTGATGGCAAAATAGACACTGCCCTTGAGTGTATTGGAATCATGTGGTAATTCCAACAGCCTTCATCAAATTTGGGCCAACTAAAAAACTTCATTCAAGTTTTGGGTAAAATTAGAAACATTTGAGTTAAATAGGAGCATTTGGGTAAGGTCCAACAGCTTCAGTTAAATCTGGAAAATGAGAAAAGCTTCTTTCAATTTTGGGTGAAAATAAAAACATTTAGATAAATTGGAAATATTTGGGTGAAGTCCATCAGTCAAATCAAATTTTGACACTTTTCAACAGCTTAATTCAGTTGTTGGCAACTTCAAACAGTCTTGTTAAAAGCTGGTCTTTCTAGAATAGCTCCGTTGAAATTTTAGTACGTTTAGAAATGTCTGGGTGAACTATAAGATTTGTCTGGGAGAACTATAAGAAGAACTAAATGTTTGGATAAACTACAAGAGAACTTCAAACAGCTTTATTCAATTTTGGAGAACTTCAAAAAGTGTAATTCTAATTTCGGCAATATACAAGCACTTCATTTAAATTTGCATATTATTGTGCAAATTCCAACAGTCTTAATTGGGTAAATGAAACAGCTTCAATCAAACTTGGGTACAGTTGAAACCATTTGGGTAAATTGGAAGAGTTTCATTCAGATTTGCATATATTATAAATATTTGGGCAAATTACAAGAGCCCACATCAAATTTGGGCCAGTTGAAACAACCTAATTGAAATTTGGGTAGAGATAGAAACATTTTAAAATTAGGAACATGTAGCTGTGTTGAACATGATCCGGTTTCCGGATCGCGATCCAACCGGATTCTGCAATTCAGAACCGGATCTGGATCGGACTGGATTTCGAAAAAAACTCAACCGGATCAGATATGGATATCCAAACTGCATTGATCACTGCAGTAAAATGCTTAATCAGAGTTTTTTTTAAATATAAACCGGATTGGATCAAATATTTGGACAGGTCTACCGGATTAGGATCGGACCGGATTACTCAATGAAAACTTTGGACTGGATTAGGATTGCAA
>JGI24158J21664_10013477_pt1 | contig 10783 bp, 25 predicted proteins | sample Ectturendosymbi3_FD_21664 | JGI IMG/M metagenome (IMG submission 21664)
GCACACAGTGAGTGCCTGTACACAGTGCAGTGCATACACACAATGCACTGCAAGCACTGCTTGCACACAGTGCACTGCCTGTACACTGTGCAGTGCAAGCAAACAGTTCACTGCCTGTAAACAGGGCACTGGATGCACACAATGCACTGCATGCAGTGCTTGCACATACTGCACTGCCTAAACACATTGCGCTGCATGCGCACAGTGCACTGCCTGCACTCCTTGCAAACAGTGCATGCCTGTCCACAGTGCACTGCATGCGCACACTGCACTGCTTTACACAGTGCACTGCATGCACACACTGCACTGCCTGTGTACATTGAACGGCATGCACACGAAGCACAGCATGCCTTGCTTGCACACAGTGCTATGCATACACACAGTGAGTGCCTGTACACAGTACAGTGAAGACACACAGTGCACTGCCTACACTGCTTGCTCACAGTGCACTGCCGGTGCACCATCCAGTGCATGCGAATAAAGCACTGCGCATACACAGTGCACTGCATGCGCACACTGCACTGCCTGTACACAGTGCACTGCATGCACACAGTGCACTGCATGCAGTGCTTGCACACAGTACACTGCCTGCAGACAGTGCAATGCTCGCACACAGTGCAGTACCAGCAAACATTGCACTGCCTGCCCTGCTTGCGAAAAGTGCACTGCTTGTACACAGTGCACTGCATGCACGTACTGCACTGCCTGTACACCTTGCATGCACACAGTGCACTGCATGCACTGCTTGCACTGCCTGCACACAGCTGAATGCATGCACACAGTGCAGTGCTTGTACACAGTGCAGTGCATGCACACAGTGTACAGCATCCACTGCTTCCACACAGAGAGTGCCTGTACACAGTGCAGTGAATACACACAGTGTGCTGTATGCACTGGTTGCACACAATGCACTGCCTGTGCACTGTGCACTGCATGCACACAGTGCAATGCATGCACACAGTGAGTGCTCTACACAGTGCAGTGCATACACACAGTGCAGTGCTTGCACTGCATGCATAGAGTGCACTGCCTGTACACAGAGCAGTGCATGTAAATTATGCTCTGAATGTGCACGGTGCACTTCATGCGCACACTGCTCTGCTTGTACACAGTGCACTGCATGCACACAGTGCAGTGCCTGCACATACTGCATTCCATGCTCAGAGTGCACCGCATGCACTGCTTGCATACAGTGCACTGCCTGCACACAGATGAACGCATGCACACAGTGCAGTGCTTGTACACAGGGCAGTGCATACACACAGTGTACTGTTTGCAATGCTTGCACACAGTGCACTGCCTGTATACAGTGCAGTGCATACACACAGTGTACTTCATTCACTGCTTTCATACAGCGCACTGTCCGTACACAATGCACTGCATGCACTGGTCGCGCACAGACCTCTGCCTGCACACAGGGCACTGCATGCACTGCTTGCACACAGGGCGCTGCCACCACATAGTGCAAAGCATGCACACAGTGCAGTGCCTGTACACAGTGCAATGCCTGACTTGCTTGCACACAGTGCACTGCCTGTTCACAGTGCACTGCAGGCACACAGTGCACTGCATGCCTTGTTTGCACACAGTGCACTGCCTATGCAAAGTGCACTGCCTGCACACAGTGGAGTGTCTGCACTGTTTGCTCACAGTGCACTGCTTGCACACAGTGCACTGCCTGCACACAGTGCTTTGAATCCACACAGTGCACTGCCTGCACACTGTGCACAGCATGCGCACAGTGCACTGCATGCCTTGTTTGCACACAGTGCACTGCCTATACAAAGCGTTCTGCATACACACACTGCACTGACTGTGGACAGTGCACCGCCTGCACACATTGGAATTCATGCACACAGTGAAGTGCCAGTACACAGTGCAGTGCATACACACGCTGTACTGCATGCACTTCTTGCAGACAATGCAGTGCAAACCGCATGCACTGCATGTACCGCATGTACTGCATGCACACAGTGCACTGCCTTTATACAGTGGACGGCATGCACACGGTGCTCTGCCTGAACTTCTTTCACACAGAGAACTGCCTGCACACAGTGCACTGGATGCACACAGTGCACTGCATGCACTTCCTGCACACAGTGCACTACCTGTGCACAGTGCACTGCTTGCACATAGTGCACTGAATGCACTGCATGCACAAAGTACACTGGTTTTACACAGTGCACTGCATGCACACAATGCAGTGCTTGCACTGCTTGCTCACAGTGCACTGCGTGCACACAGTGCCGTGCATGCACACAATACATTACATGCACTGCTTAAACACAGTGCAATGCCTTTGCACAGTGGACAGCTTGCACACAGTGCACACAGAGCTATGCATGCGCAGTGAGCGCTTGCACACAGTGCAGTGCATACACACAATGCACTGCAAGCCCTGCTTGCACACAGTGCACTGCGTGTACACTGTGCAGTGCAAGTAAACAGTTTACTGCCTGTACACAGTGCACTGCATGCACACACTGCTCTGCCTGTGCACAGTGCACTGCATGCGTACACTGCACTGCCAGTACACAAAGCACTGCATGCAAACACTGCACTGCCTGAGCACATTGCACGGCAGGCACACGACGCACAGCATGCCCTTCTTGCACACAGTGTGCGGTCTGCACACAGTGTTATGCATGCACACAGTGAGTGCCTGTACACAGTGCAGTGAATACACACAGTGCACTGCCTGCACTGCTTGCTTACAGTGCACTGCCGGTGCACCATCCAGTGCATGCGAACAAAGCACCGCGCATACACAGTGCACTGCATGCGCACACTGCACTGGCTGTACACAGTGCACTGCATGCACACACTGCACTGCCTGTACACAGTGCACGGCATGCACACGAAGCACATCATGCACTGCATGCACACACTGCACTGCCTGTGCACATTGAACGGGATGCACACGATGCACAACATGCCCTGCTTGCACACAGTGTGGTGCCTGCACACAGTGCTATGCATGCACACAGTGAGTGCCTGTACACAGTGCAGTGAATACACGCAGCGCACTGCCTGAACTGCTTGCTCACAGTGCACTGCTGATACACCATCCAGTGCTTGCGAACAAAGCACTGCGCATGCACAGTGCACTGCATGCGCAAACTGCACTGCCTGTACACAGTGCACTGCATGCACACGCTCCACTGCCTGTACACAGTGCACTGCATGCACTGCATGCACTGCATGCACTGCATGCACTGCATGCACTACGTGCAAGCAGTGCAATGTGCAAAGGCAGTGCACTGTGTGCAGGAAGTGCGTGCAGTGCACTGTGTGCAGGCAGTTCTCTGTGTGAGAGAAGTTCAGGCAGACTCTGTGTGCATGCAGTGCATGCGGTACACTGTGTGTTTGCACTGCATTGTGTGCAGGCATTGCACTGTTTTGAAACAGTGCATGCAGTACAGCGTTCGTATGCACTGCACTGGGTACTGGCACTTCACTGTGTGCATGCATTCCACTGTGTGCAGGCAGTGCACTGTGTACAGGCAGTGCAGTGATTGTATGCAGTGCGCTTCGTATAGGCAGTGCACTGTGTGCAAACAAGGCATGCAGTGCACTGTGTGTCTTCTCTGCACTGTGTACAGGCACTCACTGCGTGCAAGCGGTGCTCGCAGTACACTGTGTGGACGCAAAGCACTGTGAACAAGGACTGCACTGTGTGCATGCATTGCACTGTGTGCAGGTGTGCACTGCGTGTAGGCAGTGCATACAGTGCACTGTGTGCAAGCATTGCACTGCATACAGGCAGTGCAGTGTGCGCAAGCAGGGCAGTCAGTTTACCGTTAGCCGGCACTGCACTGTGTGCATGCAGTGCACTGTGCACAAGCACTGCACTGTGTGGATGCATTGCCCTGTGTGCAGGCAGTGCACTGTGTTCAAGCAGTGCATGCAGTGCCATGTTTGCATGCAGTGCAATGAGTACACACAGTGCAGTGTGTGCATGCAGTGCACTGTGTGCAAGCAGGGCAGGCACTGCACTGTTTGCAGGCACTGCACTGTGCGCATGGATTGCACGGTGTGCATTCAGTGCACTGTGTGTAGGCAGTGCAGTGCGTGCATGCAGTGCACTGTGCACAAGCAGTGCACTGTGTGGAAGCAGTGCATGCAGTGTACTGTGTGCATGCAGTGCACTGTGTGGAGGCAGTGCACGCAGTGTGCTGTGTGCATGCAGTGCCCTGCGTACAGGCAGTGCACTGTGTGCAAGAAGTGAATGCAGTGCACTGTGTGCGTGCTGTGCACTGTGTGCAGGGGGTGCACTGTGTGCAAGCAGTGCATGCAATACAGTGTGTGTATGCACTGCACAGTGCACAAACAGTGCACTGTGCGCAAGCAGTGCACGCGGTTGACTGTGTCTTTGCACTGCACTGTGTGCAGGCATTGCACTGTGTGCATTAATTCCGCTGAGTGCAGGCAGTGCACTGTCTCCAAGCGGTGCATGCAGTGCACTCTATGCATGCAGTGCACTGTGCTCAGGCAGTGCTGTGTGTGCATGCAGTGCACTGTGTACGGGCAGTGCACTGTGTGCATGCGTTCAGCTGAGTGCAGGCAGTGCACTGTGTGCAAGCAGCGAATGCAGTGCACTCTGAGCGTGTAATGCAGTGTGTACAGGCACTGCACTGTGTGCATGCAGTGCACTGTGCACAAGCAGTGCAGTGTGCGCATGAAGTGCACTTTGTACCTTCAGTGCACAGTTTGCATCCACTGCACTGTGTGCAGGCAGTGGACCTTGTGCATGCAGTGCATGCACTGCTCTGTGTGTATGTACTGCACTGCGTACAACACTCAATGTGTGCATGCATTGCACTGTGTGCATGCAGTGCACAGTGTGCAGGAAGTGCATTGTGTGCTAGCAGTGCATACAGCACACTGTGCATTCACTGCACTGTGTACAGGCACTCTCTGTGTGGAGGCAGTCGATGCTGTACACTGTGTGTATGCACTGCACTGTGAACAAGCACTGCACTGTGTGCATGCATTGAGCTATATGCAGGCAGTGCAAGCAGTGCATGCAGTGCACTGTGTGCATGCGGTGCACTGTGTGCATGCAGTGCACTGTGTTCATGCGGGGTGTACAGACAGTGCAGTACGTGCATGCAGTGTACTGTGCACAAGCTGCGCACCGTGCGCAAGCAGGGAAGGCAGTGCACTGTTTGCAGGCACTGCACTGTGTGCGAGCATTGCACTGTCTGCAGGCAGTGCACCGTGTGCAAGCACTGGATGCAGTGCACTGTGTGCATGTTTAGCACTGTGTACTGGCTATGCAGTGTGTGTGCATGCAGTTCACTGTGTACAGGCAGTGCTATGTGTACAAGCAGTGCACGCAGTGCACTGTGTGTATGCACTGCACTGTGTACAGGCATTGCACTGTGTGGATACATTCTGCTGTGATCGGGCAGTGCACTGTGCGCAAGCAGTGCATGCAGTGCACTCTGTGCATGCAGTACACTGTGTACAGTCACAGCACTGTGTGCATGCAGTGCACTGTGTACAGGCAGTGAACTGTTTTCTTGCACTACACTGTGTACAGGCATACACTGTGAGCGTGCATAGCACTATGAGCACTGTGTGCAAGCAAGGCATGCAGTGCACTGTGTGCATGCAGTGCACTGTGTAAAGGCAGTGCAGTGTGCGCATGCAGTGCACTGTGTGCAGGCCGTACACTGTGTGCAAGCAGGGCAGTGTGTGTAGGCAGTGCATGCATGCAGTGCACTGTGCACAGGCAGTGCATTGCGTGGAAGCAGTACATGCAGCGTACTGTGCGCATGCAGTGCACTGTGTCGAGGCAGTGCACGCAGTGTGCTGTGTGCATCCAGTGCCCTGCGTACAGGCAGTGCACTGTGTGCGTGCTGTGCACTGTGTGCAGGCGGTGCACTGTGTGGAAGAAGTGCAGGCAGTGCACTGTGTGAATGCAGTGCACAGTATACAGGCAGTGCACTGTGTGCAAGCAGTGCATGCAATACAGTGAGTGTATGCACTGCACTGTGTACAAACAGTGCACTGCGCGCCGTGATCTGTGTCTATGCACTGCACTGTGTGCAGGCTTTGCACTGTGTGCATATGTTCCGCTTTGTGCATGCAGTGCACTGTGCTCAGGCAGTGCTGTGTGTGCATGCAGTGCACTGTCTACGGGCAGTGCACTGTGTGCATGCATTCCACTGTGTGCAAGCAGTGCACTGTGTGCAAGCAGTGCATGCCGTGTGTGCATGAAGTGCACTGTTTACAGGCTGTGCAGTGTGTGTATGCAGTGCAATGTGTACAGGCAGTGCAATGAGAGCAAGCAGTGCAGGCACTGCACTGTGTGCAGGCAGTGCACCTTGCATAGGCAGTGCACTGTGTGCAAACAAGGCATGCAGTGCTCTGTTAGCCAGGAGTGCATTCAGTGCACTGTTTGCAAGCAATTCCGGCAGTGCACTGTGTGCATGCAGTGCCCTGTGTGCAGGCAGTGCACTGTGCTGAACCAGTGCATGCAGTGCAATGTGTACGGGCAGCGCGCTGTATGAAAGTAGTGAATGCAGTGCACTGTGCGCATCCAGTGCACTGCATGCAAGCAGTGCATGAGGTTCATTCTGTACAGACAGTGCACTGTGTTCAGGCTGTTCACTGTGTGGAAGCAGTGCATGGAATGCACTGTTTGCATGCCCTGCACTGTTTACCGGCAGTGCACTGTGTGCAAGCAGAGCATGTTGTGCACATTTTGCCTTCTGATCCGACAGTCCACTGCGTGTAAGCAGTGTATGCTGTGCTCTGTGTCTGTGCACTGCACTGTTAGCAAGCAGTGTAGGCAAGCCCTGTGTGCACCCAGTGCACGTTCTTTGCATGCAAGCACTGCATGAAGTGCACTGTTTGGAGGCAGTGCACTGTGTGCAAACAGTCTATGCAGAACACTGTGCATATGCACTGCACTGTGTACAAGCACTGCACTGTGGTCCGGCTTTCCACTGTGTGCTTGCAGTGCAGTGTGCGCATGCACTGCACTTTGTACAGGCAGTGTATTGTTTGCATGCACTGTGTGCCGGCAGTTCATTGTGTGCAAGGAATGCATGCAGTGCACTGTGTGAATGCACTGCACTCTGTACAGGCACTCACTGTATGCATTCATTGCATGCTGTGCACAGTGTGCAAGCAGTTCCGGCAGTTCACTGTGTGCAAGCATTGCATGCAGTGCACTGTGTGTGTGCACTGCACTGTGTGCAAGAAGTGCAAGCAATCCCATGTGTGCACCCAGTGCTCTGTGCAGAGGCAGTGACCAGCATGCAAGCAGTGCATGCAGTGCACTGTGTGCAGGCAGTGCAGTGTGTATGCACTGCACTGTATAAAGGCAGCGCACTGTGTGCAAGCAGTACACTGTGTGTAGGCACTGCCCTGTGTACAAGCACTGCACTGTGTGCATGCGTTCAGCTGTGTGCACGCACTGCACTGTGTACAAGCGGTGCAGTGTGCGCATGAAGTGCACTGTGTACAGTCAGTGCACAGTTTGCATGCACCGCACTGTGTACAGGCAGGGCACTGTGTGCATGCAGTGCATGCACTGCACTGTATGTATGCACTGCACTGTGTACAGCACTCACTGTGTGCATCCACTGCACTGTGTGCATGCAGTGCACAGTGTACAGGCAGTGCATCGTGTGCAAGCAGTGCACGCAGTGCACTGTGTGTATGCACTGCACTGTGTACAGGCACTCTCTGTGTGGAAGCAGTGGATGCTGTGCACTGTGTGTATGCACTGCACTGTGTCCAGGCTCTCACTGTGTGCATGCATAGCATTGTGCACAAGCACGCAGTGCACTGTGTGCATGCAGTGCATGCTGTGCTTCGTGTGCATGCCCTGCACTGTGCACACGCAGTGCAGTGTGTGCATTCCGTGCACTGTGTACAGGCAGTGCAGTGTGCGCATGCAGTGCACTGTGTTCAGGCTGTGCTGTGTGTGTGAATGCAGATCACTGTGAACAGGCAGTGCACTGTTTGCAAGCAGTGCAGGCAGTGGACTGTGCGCATGCAGTGCACTGTGTGGAGGCCGTGCAGTTTGGGCAAGCACTGCATGCAGTGCACTGTTTGCATGCAGTGCACTGTGTACAGGCAGTGCTGTGTGTGCATGCAGTGCACTGTGTACAGGCAGTCAACTGTTTACTTGCACTGCACAGTGTACAGGCAGTGCACTGTGTGCCAGCAGTGCTTGCAGTGCATTGTGTGTATGCACTGCACTATGTACAGGCACTCACTGTGTGCATGCATAGCACTGTGTGCACTGTGTGCAAGCAGTGCACCGTGAACAGGCAGTGCACTGTGTGGAAGCAGTGCATGCAGTGTACTGTGGGTATGCAGTGCACTATGTGCAGGCAGTACTCTGTGAGCAAGAAGTGGAGGCACAGCACTGTGTGCATGCAGTGCACTATGTACAGCCAGTGCTCTGTGTGCATGCAGTGCATTCAGTGCACTATGTGCAAGCAGTGCACTGTGCACAGGCAGTGCACTGTGTGCATCCAGTGCACTGCGTGCAGGAAGTGCTCTATGTGCAAGAATTTCAGGCAGAGCACTATGTGCATGCTGTGCACTGTTTGAAGGCAGTGCACTGTGTGCGAGCAGTGCATGCAGTACACTGTGTGTTTGCACTGCATTGTGTGCAGGCAATGCACAGTGTGCAAGCAGTGCATGCAGTGCAGTGTGTGTATGCACTGCATGCACACAGTGCACTGCATGCACTGCTTCCACTGCCTGCACACAGCTGAATGCATGCACACAGTGCAGTGCTTGTACACGGTGCAGTGCATACACACAGTGTACTGCATCCACCGCTTCCACAAAGAGAGTGCCTGTACACAGTGCAGTGAATACACACACTGTGCTGCATGAACTGCTTGCACACAATGCACTGCCAGTAGACAGTGCACTGCATGCACACAGTGCAATGCATGCACACAGTGAGTGCTGTACACAGTGCAGTGCGTACACACAGTCCAGTGCATGCACTGCATGCACACATGTACTGCTTGCATACTGCTTGTGCATGTACTGCTTGCATACATAGCACTGCATGTGCACAGTGCACTGGGCGCACACAGGGCACTGCCTGCACTGCTTGCACCCAGTGCGGCGCACACACACAGAGCACTGCATTCAATGCTTGCACACAGTTCACTGCCGATAAACAGTGCAGGGCATGATGACAGTGCATTGCAAGCACTGGTTCCACACACTGAACAGCCTGCGCACAGTGCACTGTCCGTACAGAATGAACATTAAGCACTGCTTCCATGCAGTGCACTGCATGCACACAGTGCACTGCATTCACTGCTTTCATACAGCGCACAGCCCGTAAACAATGCACTGCATGCACTGGTTGCGCACAGTGCACTGCCTGCAGACAGTGCACTGCATGCACACAGTGCACTTCCGGAATTGCTTGCAAACAGTGCACAGCATGCATTGCTTGCACTCAGCGCACTACCAGCACGCAGTGCAAAGAATGCACACAGTGCAGTGGTTGTACGCAGTGCACTGCCTGACTTGCTTGCACACAGTGCAGGGCCTGTACACAGTGCACTGCCTGACTTGGTTCCACACAGTGCACTACATACCTTGTTTGCAAACAGTGCACTGCCTGCACTCAGTGGATTGCATGCCCACAATGCAGTGCCTGTACACAGTGCAGTGCATAGACACCGTTTACTGCAAGCACTGCTTCCACACAGTGCATTGCCTGTACACAGTGCACTGCTTGCACACAGTGCACTGCCTGCACACAGCGGAATATATGTACACAGTGCAATGCCTGTGCGCAGTGCAGTGCATAAAAGCCTGTACACAATGCACTGAATGCACACAGTGCACTGCATGCACTTTCTGCACAGAGTGCAATGCCTGTCCACAGTACACTGCTTGCACGTGGTGCACTGAATGCACTGCTTACACGTAGTGCAATGCCTGTACAAAGGTCACTTCATGCATAAAGTGCACTGCCTGCACTGCATGCGCACAGTGCACTGGCTGTACACAGTGCACTGCATGCACACAGTGCAGTGCATGCACAGAGCTCACTGTATGCACACATTACAGTGCATGTACTGCTTCCACACAGTGCACTGCCTGCGCACAGTGTACTGCATGCACGCACTGCACTGCCTAACCACAGTGCACTGACTGCACACAGCGAAATGCATGCACACAGTGCACTGCATGCAGTGCTTGCTCATACTGCACTGCCTACACACAGTGCTCTGCATGCGCACAGTGCACTGCCTACAATGCTTGCAAACAGTGCACTGCCTGTACACAGTGAACTGCATGCACACACACTGCACTGACCGTGCACAGTGCACTGCATACACACAATGCACTGCAAGCACTGCTTGCACACAGACCACTCCCTGTACACTATGCAGTGCAAGTAAACGGTTCACTGCCTGTACACAGTGCACTGCATGCACACACTGCACAGCCTGCACACAGTGCACTGCTTGCACACAGTGCACAGCTTGAAGTTCTTGCACATACTGCAATGCCTGCACACAGTGCACTGCATGCGCACAGTGCACTGCCTGCAATGCTTGCAATAAATGCACTGCCTGAACAAAGTGCACTGCATGCGCACACTGCACTGCACAACTGCCTGTGCACAGTGCACTGTATGCACCCACTGCATTGCCTCTACACAGTCCACGGCATGCACGCAGAGCACAGCATGCACTGCATGCACTGCATGCACTGCCTGCACTGCATGCACTGCATGCACTGCATGCACTGCATGCACTGCATGCACTGCATGCAC
>JGI24158J21664_10013478_pt1 | contig 10782 bp, 5 predicted proteins | sample Ectturendosymbi3_FD_21664 | JGI IMG/M metagenome (IMG submission 21664)
TAACGCCCCCTATAGCGCCCCCCTGAGTATTTCCGCCCCTCTAAAAGTCAACAGCGCCCCATAGGGGGCGGTAGCGCCCAGGTTAAGAACCACTGCTATAAACAGTCAAGCATGAAAAACGTGACACGCAAACGTTACTTTAAACCAGTGGTTCTCAAACTGTGGTACGCGTACCACTAGTGGTACGCGAGGGCTTTTCACGTGGTACGCGAGCAGCTTTCCTGTCCTATTCGAAGAGCTTTGTTAATTTGTTTCTGTGTTATAATTCGTTCGTGTGTTATGCTAATGTTGCTAATTCGTTTATTTGCAAAATTAATCTTAAGTACATTTGAGCAAATTACGTTCTTCTGAAACCAGGCGTGTACACTCCAACATTAAAAAAACATCAGGTAGTACGCGATCTCAAAAAGTTTGAGAACCACTGATCTAGATCATCTGTGTCCGACCCATGCGGCCCAGTCGAGGGTTTTATGCGGCCCAGTTGAGATTTTCGCTGTAGTTAAAGTATCATGAATACTGACAACCTGTCCTTATTTTGATAGTCTTTCATTCGACATTTTGATACAGGTGGCACTCGGTGCCACTTTATCAAGTCTTTTACCATTGCAATTCGGATTCGAACACTTTCAGTATATTAGTTTTAAGGTAAATTTAGTTTGCTAAGATCGAAGTAAACCATTCAAGTGTGGCCCTCAATAATATGTCACTCAATCTGCGGCCCTGGTAAAAATATTGACATACTTTTAGGCTCAGTAAGACATTTGGGTTGGACATAGCCGATCTAGATTCTAGACAACTTGCCAGCCACGCTGCTGCGGGCTAACAAGTATCCCCACCCTATGCAAACTTTGCTGGCTCAACGCCTGAGTAGACGAGTTGACACAAGCTGCCAGGTTAATAGTTTTTTTGAAGAGCATCACAGGCATTCCGATAAAGACACTGTCTCTTCCCACATTTTCAAAAAACACGCTTGCATATCGGTTTACCAGAGATGGATGTACTGTGCTTTCAGCACTTTAGAGCATTGTGGGGGTTCAAGTGACTTTCTCCCTACCTGCAACACATTTTAGACGGGTCAAAGCAACTCGCTTTTCGTGGAGTTCACCTGCTTTACAATAATTGACTGAGACAAGTCAGAATCAATTATGCTCAAGCATGCCACCGGTGATTTTTATGAAATGTATGTTTGTGTACCATTTATGCCATAGGTGACGAACATGCGGCCCACAAAAGAATTTCGTGTGGCTCGCGAAGCATTCAGGCGAGACCAGCAGTCTTGAACTTTCTTTCGTTGATGAACAATTTTTTTCGTTTTTAACAAGTTTCATAGTATGACTAAAACGTTGTGCGGCCCGCTTACTCAGCGGTAACTGACAAAGTGGCCCGCGATAGCAAATAGGTTCGTCAACCCTGATGCATTCACTACCTCACTAGAATAGGCTCCAACTCAAAATTGTCGTGTGGACGTGAAAAACTGTTTAATTTGGTTCAAATGCCGAAGAATGACGAAANGCAAGAGTAAACAAGGTAACGGGAAGTGTCNTCAGTGGAAATGCAGATTTGCAATTCAGATCAATCTGATTCAAATTGTTTTTTGTAACGACGCCCAAGTGCGCTTCTTGTGTCGTTTACAGTAGCAGTAGGCGAATTCTGCAAGTCCGTGTTTCTTTGCATGCAAATGAAAGAAGCCAGATCCTTTGCACGCAACAAAGTTAGTCTTCTTTCAATGTAAAAAAATCTTCCAAAAATAAAAGTACTGACCGTGTTCTAGAAATCAGATGTTGTTCGTTTGGAAACATTTTTTTTATCTTGAAATAATTTCAGAATTATACTTTCGATGTGTTAAAAAATTAAACTTTTCCAAAAAATTATGATTGCGATGTGATCCAGACAATGTGTCCTGCTCAAACTTTGCAAAACAATTAACGGTGGATAACTTCGATTGGCTGCTTGCATTCAGCAACAGACGTTGTTTCGTTTAAAAGCTCGTGACTGCTTCAAGCGTTAACTGCTCTTTCTGTGGCTTTTTGGTCACAACGCGAATTTACTTTTCTACAGAGTACAAGATCATACCGATCCGTTTCAGCGAGTTCAGTTCCGACGACATGAAATTCATCGACGAAGTTGCAAGCGTCGAAGTTGGATCGCCGCGCAATGCCTCGAAAAGATTCCAGCAGAGAAACGAGCGTTTGGCAGAAGCCTGCAGCAAAGGAGAGAAGAGTGGGGAGTGGAGCGAATCGGACAGGCAGCATTATTTGAAAACTTGGGAACGGAACGACAACTTCTTAGTTGTTCCGGAGAAAAAATTCCTCATTTGCGTTCTTCCAAAATGCAGCAGCACCAGCTGGCACTGGATTGTTCGCGACATGAGAGAACCTCTGTCGGTTGGTCACGAGTTTGGTTGGCAAGATAGGCAGAAGAACACGGAAATAGCCCAGCAGCTGGAAGCGTCAGTAGGCCTTCAACTTTTAAATGACCAGAGCGCTGTTCGAGCTATTGCTGTGCGCCACCCTTTCGGTAAATTGATATCCGGGTGGAATCAGAAGCTTGCGAGAGACACAACGTACTCTTCGTTTCTGATGGAGGCTTACCCGCTAATGAAGCGTTTCGCAAGCAGCAAAGATAAACATCACGTTTTGACGTTTGAAGATTTTATGGACTACCTCGCCGCGTACGGCAACAACAAGGATAATTTGGACTACCATTTCCTGCCCATGAAACACTTATGCAAGCCATGCTTGTATCCGTACAACCTGGTAATCAAACAAGAGGCATTGGGCGTTGATGAAAAATGGCTTGCCAGCGTACTTAATGTAACTCATTTGCCATGGAAAGAAAAAGGACCTGGATACAAAAACGACAAACCTTCCGAACCGGTGGAAGTGATAAGAACTTACTTTAGGAATGTTAAGCCTTCTACCATAAATGCCTTGAAGCAATTGTATTATTACGATTTCGCAATATTTGGGTATTCTTTTGACACGAAAACTTTGACTGCAGGAGGGCTGAGATAACTGCTGACAGGTACGCAAACTTTTTTGACAGAGAATTTGTGAAGCAAATTCTGTACATCGGTGGTTACACAGCTAGTCGCTTCGATATACCTTTAGCAAGTTCATTCGCTACTTCAACCGAAGCATATTTTCTGTTTGTGACGTTTGTATGCACTTACAGAGCGACACATCTGTACGTACTTGGGTGTTAAATAGAGCAAGTGCCATCGCGAGCGTCTGCAGCACCTGGATACAACAAGCGCTTGTGCAGGCGTTCAAGTCTTTATGACAAATTTTGAAATTTGCTTCGCACCCGCAATGCCACTTTGTCACCTCCAAAAGGTGCACCTGGAAACCGTGTCATCCCTCTGCCTCTCATTGTTGTGCTCCTCAGTGGAGCAGTTTACTGGATTAGTCAGTTTGCTATCGGAACTCGTTGCGGCCAGAATGCTCAATGACATTTCATCCGTGAAGCATTGTAAGTTGCGTTTCTCTTAACTGCACAGGTTTTGTGTAAAATCCCAAAACTTATCAGCATTTGTTCATTAAAACGGTTCATTTCAGGACTTTGAAACATTGCCAGCAAAACCTATACTCGCATCCTATTAACCTCAATTTTTACGATTTCCTTACAGTAAACCGACAGTGCGACAAAGCCAAGATAAAAATGTTGAAAAGAAGTATATTGCAATATATTTGTTAATCAATTTTTTAAAATCTTTCTAGGCCTGTTTCCAACCGTTCTGCCAGCCTATGCGCTTTGGAATAGGTCGTCGCCACCTTAATACTTTCTCCCAGCTAAGAACAATAAAAGTGAGTCTTTTTTCTCTAGGGTTGGTTTTCAAAATGTACTGGGCACTGCATAGAAGCTATCCTTGTATTTAAATGACATTTTTTAAATGATTATAAAGAACACTCTGAAGTTTAAATTTGCATATTTATACCAAAAATCATGTAGCTGGATGGAACAAAACAACTGGCTTTTTTAGCAAACTGTGCTTTTTTCGAAACTTCTAATGCCCTAGCTTCATATTGACACCTTATTGGCTTTGCATCAGATACATACCGGATTAATACGTTTGAGAGCATGTCTCGTTTCGATTCCACAGTATGAATTTACAACACCAGTTTCTTTCTATGCTTGTATTATGAATTGCAGCAAGAAGCAAAACAAGTACATAATGTAAACATAAAGATTTGCAATTCTGCATGCTATGTTTAATTGTGGAATTTACCTTTCATTGCCTTAATCAACTGTTTTGAAGCGAAGTCGCTCAGTGTTCCTCTGATCGCTTGTTGACATTTAACGAGTTAAAACTATGTTAACCTGTTCTAGATTTGATTGACAGCTTAAATCATTCCCACTGAAATGTACTCGAGATAGGCGACCAGGAAAAACCAAAACGGCAGCAGGTCAAACTTAATAAGCAAAGCAGATTTTTTATGAGTTTGACTTAAATGCTTTATTTTCTCCAACGAAACCCAGAGCGGTGAATAAGTAAAAGGCTCATACTATCTATAAATGTGTACGAGTGCCTTGATGATTTACCACTTGCAATAAAAGTTTTTCTTGGCTCTGGGAATATGTTTCAGCGGATATGGGTTGGAGCGGTTTTTGCATGAACAGGCAAAGCTTTCAACAAAAGCAATTCCTTGCAACTTCAAAATGTGCTTGTTGTAGCAGTACGCTACCGCCGAAATATCAACCACACAAAAGCAGTTTTCATCTGAACAACAACGCTGTCCTTTGCGGAACCGTTTTTGAAAAGTGACGGCATTCTTGATTTCTCAGATATGACAATGGCACTGACACTGATGATGGCTCGTGTGAGCGGGGATTTTGAATTTGGCGTCTACCCACTTTTAGGGCATGTTCTTGTCAGAAGAACACTCATAAATATGCAGGCCTGTGGCCGCGTAAAAAGCAGGAGGTACATCAAACTATGCCGCTCATATGAGAAAAGGAGCTACTGTGATTTTTGTGGCCAGGGAGTTAAAAGGGCCTCGGTTTTATCACTTTGGACATCAGGACTTCACTATGCCCAAAACAAACAATTTGATCTTGACATACAAGTTTTTTCGTTAGGCATAAGATTTAAGAGCGTGTAGACAAAGTGGTCTTAAAAGGTCAAGACTGTAACAGACATATAAAAAAACGAATTAGTTTATTTTGCACTGAATCAGCCAAGTGGTTAACGGGTGTGATCTTCTTTCATAATCAGATCGACTCTCTTGCCATATTCCGAAACTTTTTTAGTGTTTATACATTTATACATAACGATTTTAGGTAAAAATATGTTTGTGATCTAACGCAACCTTATCTCATCTTTATGGTAAAATAACCATGGCGACCAATCTACTTTTATGATACGCCTGCGCCACAGACAATTAAACGTGAACCGTCAGTGTTACAGACATTGTCCAGATGTTCTTGATGAGATTAAATTGCTCTTATTTTTTGAATGCCATTTATTTTTTAATGTCTAAGTTTGTTGGAACCTCTTTCCAAAGTTATAGATATATATTCCTGGACCAGCATCTGTAAAGAACACCGATTTTTAATTTGATAAACTCAGAATTGTTGAATGTTTATGCTCAACAACAGTCATAATGACCTGCCAGACATTTCTTTGGCTTTATTCTTTGCGTTTGTATGCAGCTCTCTTACGTCTGGCAAGCGAATTTAACATTACTTTTGCTGTTTGCTCTTGAGTATATTTTGTTAATCATTAATGCTGTGTTTGTTGGGGTGCTGCAGCAGTGCTTATGAGTTTGTTTGCTAACATCGCACTATCCGTTACGAGGTAAAAAACGTTTATTCAGGCGTTAGCATCCTGCTGCTAATTGTCGTTAAATAACTAAAAACATGATGTCCACCGAGGGTTGCGGACTTACCCCAGCACTGATTTTGGTCACCTTTGCAAAATGCGGTTTAGCATGCGGCCTTGGTTTGTTTTCGACGATAAACATTGCAGCATTTTTCAGTTCGCTGTTTCACGACGTATTTATTAAATGCAAGGCTTATAAGCCTGAACGCAGCAGCGGAGTTAGGCTTGCGGCTTTTGCCGCCTTGTTTGTGGTCTGCTTTGATGTGCCTGTCCATGAATGCAGGACAGCGGCAATGACTTTGCAGATTTTAGACGGCATTCAGGATTCAAGAATTTTTTTCATAGTTGCACCCAAATATTCATATACTGTACAAGGAACTGACAGCAAAGCACACCCCACTGCAAAACCAGAAATATTTGTGGTTTGTAAGTTTACGTTAGCAACAAATGTTATGTGTACTTAACTTCACAACGTGGCCATATCCAGTGGCGTGCAAAGGGAGGGGGGAAAACGGGACGCCGGCCCCGGGCATCCAAGGCAGGGGGCATCCAAAGAGTGAAATTACAAAAGTTTAAATGCTATAACTAGATGATTTTCCTATTGCAAGTCTACTAATACAAGCCGAATGGATTTAATTTTTCGGAACTTGTTTTGTTGTCAACACTAATTTTACGTATTCAAATGCCAGTAATCTTCATTTCTTCATAACCAGGATTTTTACGCCGTGAACCTGTTCGGTGCACACCTAGTAACCCTGATAGTGACTTGTTCCAGATTGTACGATCAAGCGAAAATCACAACAAAGGATTGAAAGATAGTCAGGGTTGAAAAAAAACGTTTTTTTTTAATCCAACCCTCCTGGTTTTTTAAATCCGAGTTTGTTGTTTTTATAAAAAGAAACAGGTTTTTGTTCTTTGTTAAAAAAACACAAAAACCCCATTTTGAATTGTTTTTATTGCATTATGCAATATCGCCATTTGCAGAATCACACAATAATAACTTGTCATACCTACAGTATTATGGCATTCAAATTTGAGGGTAAAGAAATGAACCCCATCTTTGTTTTCGCAAAGTGTTGGTTAATGCACTCCTTAGTGGCAATGCTTAGCAAGAATGCCAACAGCAAAGAGAGAAAAGCCACTCCCACACAAACTCTGCAATTTCACGTCAAGTTTATGTACATGCCCTGCTGGTTCAGCATCTATATAGTGTATTTTTTCAATATATGGTTTGGTATGGTCCAACATCAGAAACAGCTGGGATGCAGAGAAGGCAGAAAAATTGATTAAAATATACCGATTTTACAGAGCTGAAGAAGGCAACCAGTAGAATCTACTCAAACTGTTCGAATTATAATGCTTCTCTTTTTTTCAAGTCCTTCAAATTTCGTTGCTGTTCATTTTGTTTCATTAACAAAATTTGCAGTTAACTGTACAAGCGTGCTGCTTATTTTGCTTTTTACTTCATAGTACATCTTTCAAAGGAAAATTTAAGACCGGGATTTTGGTGGGTTTTATTTTTTTTTTAAGTGGGGTTTTTAAAACGGGTGATTTATTTGGTTAGGTCCAATTACATCAACGCAGAAGATAATTACGCACGTTTAATTGATTTTCTGAGTCAAATTTCAAATCTGCCCAAATTCAACGTGCTTGATTTAGCTGATTTTATGATGCGTCACTGATTTTATGATGCGTCACTGATTTTATGATGCGTGACGGGTTTTCCGCTTCGTTTTTTGTGCTATTACAGTCGCACATCTGTGCTTCCAATATGTGCTTCGTTTCGAGCTTCGTCATAAATTGGCAGTTCAGGCGGATTGATCGTAATGGCTCACACAAGCCCGTATCTGTTCATTCTGTTTAGTAATTGTATATATAACAGCCACATAATAAAAAACGAAAATTTTCTTGAGTACTTTATGCGCATTCTCAATTCTTGTGTAATTCTCAAGTTTCAAACTGTCAACCCTGGGCGTCCGCCATCCCAGCCGCATACCTTCTGATTGACTGCTGTTCGACGAGACATTCGCGCAGCTTTGTATTTTTACAGTTGTGAACTGCGATGACGTAGCACTGAGTGTGTTCTACTACTCCCCTGTTTTAACGCGTTGACGGATATTTTTGCAGTTATCAACTGCTGTCTCAGGATACCGCTGATAATTTATGTTCATTACAGTGACAAATTGCAGCCTACAACAACGAGTAAAGAGAGTGTGTGTAGAATAATATGCACAGGGATGCCGGAAGGTGGAAGCATGACGGGGGCATCCATCCCTCTGTCATTTCAAAACGGGAACAACGGGGACGGAGGGGCCTTTTCATCATAGGTTTAGAAACAGGCAAATTTTTGAAGTTGCGAAGGGTTTTGCCGGAATTTCCATAAGCTTCCTCGAAAAGTTTTTGTCCAACTTTTGCCTACAAATTCTCTCCCACAAAGATCATTAAAGACCTTTTTTGATTTGACCTCCAGCGAAGGTCTTCAGGTGTTTTTCTGCAAACCTTGGGCGCCATTTTATGAAGTCAAACAACGTTGGGTGCCATTTTTACGCAGGTTTTTCAGGATGTTGCCCATATTCTCAGCAAATCAAAACTTTTGGGGGTGCGCTTGCACCTCCTTCACCCCCACCTCTAACAACACTGCTTTCCACAAAAGTATCATAGGTACCGTTGATTTCGTAGTTAATCAAGATCGACTCGAAACATAGTCACTACAGCTTTTCGAGCACCCAGAAAATTCAGAATGATTTTCTACAATTTCTGTTACTATTTTTAAGGCCAACATTGATGATGAACAGAAAGAAACATAATAGGTAACGATTTTTTTTGTTTTTAATAAGTTTCCATTGCCCTAAACTCTTTTACTGCTCCCCTTGCCGCTGCTCCGGCGTCGCTAAATGTGCATGCTGTGTCAACAAGTTTCGCCAAAACGTTGGTTGCAAACCTGAATATGACGTCATATTGTGACGTATGTATATCCAATAACAATGACCACCATACGCCACTGCTCAATGATTGAATTTGTTAGGGAGCATCCAATCAAGCAGTCGCCCCGGGCATCACTAGACCTCTGCACGCCACTGGCCACATCTAAACCACGTTTTTCTGATACTTTCCTATGTTTGCAAGTCTTCTGCATAATGAAAGATATAATGGTCAAAACAACTGTTTAGACAATTGCTCTTGCAATGTGTCGTAAGCAGTAAGAATATCGTTAGTGCAGCAAAGCCTTTAAGAGAAAATTTTTCAAACAATTCTGCTGGCAAAAGTCAACTACAAAATGCTGATCATAATGGCAACAGCCCAGTACCTTCCTCATACCTACAAGCAGACTAATTCAATCTAAAGGCTTGTTTGTATAGAAACACTTCAGGTTTTGCACAAAAAATGTAGTTGAAATCGATTTTCTTGTTTCGAATGAGTCAGAGATTTTAATGTTCAAAGGTGTATTATTTTCATATGTTCCCCAGATTTAAATTCTGCGTTTTTCAAATGATTTTTTGTAATTAAATAAACAATTTTACCCAACTTAAAACTTACCGAAAAAGGGAAGAAGTTAACAATCACAATAATTAATGGATAAAAGGTGATTTGTGAAATTTTCTTGTGTCAGTTTTGTATTCAGGTCAATTGAAAGGAGTTTGAGCTACCATAGAAGTTAGCTATAAAGCACGTTTTTTGTTTATAGCTTTTTCACAACTATTTGTTGTTTTCAAAGCTCACGGATTCACATCTAGAAATTTAGCATGTTTTGTGTTTTTGCAACCTCTAATGACATATACACAAATGCAATAATTTCCATATTGCTTTCTGTTTCTTGTTCTGTTTATTACAGTGGTATTAAACGATTTTGTACCGCGACTCATTGTAGCAACCTGCTATAACCCAACGACCCCATCTGAAACTCGAATAAAGCAAATGTAATACAGGTGTGTACATAAAATATCAACTTGCAACCCCTGCAAAATGGTTCACGACCCCCAGGTTGAAAACCACTGCTTTAATATGAAAAGGGCTGATCGTGGCTGTACGTGATAATACAGGGCATTAGGCCTACCCACGAAGTCACATATAAGCGATTATTGCCAGATGATCTGCTATGCAACTGAAATTTGCACGCGCTGAGTTCTCGATGTCCAGTAAACATTAAAACATTGCCACCAGTCAGTGGCTAAAAATTGCAGGCTGGTTAAACTTTTTTTCAAATTTGCCCCAAATGTTTCAGGGGCGGGTCCAGCCAGTCATTTTAGGGGGGGGGGCGATTTCAGGAATATTTGCCAGTCAAGTCTCGGTATGCGTTCACTACTGTAAGAAAGACGAAGTATACTTCACAACACTGCTGTGACGAAACAATGGACAGCAAAATGACCTTATATCGCGAATGCTGTTTTCCGAATTGTACAAAATCATGGTGAAAAAAGTTACTTTCATAGGTTTTAGGGCGGGGAGATCGCCCCAATCGCCGCCCCCTTGGATCCGCCCGTGAAATGTTTCCTTCTTGCTGCCGGCTTGGAACGGCGTGTGGAGACGTTCAAATGGGTGGGAGGCAGTGCAAAAAGGCAAACGATCTTGCTGACACCCGCAAAAATTTTGGTATAGATTTCAGAAAGCGATAAGATTTGCCGAAGTCACACTTTATTCAACCATTTTCATCGGTAGAGTCGTATTAGGGAGAGCGATAAGACAACTGCCCGTTGGCATTCACACATTAGCGATGTGTGATTTCGCAAATATAATTAAAGTTTTATTTCAACTGAGTAAAAATGTGGACATGTCGAGGTACCAAAAAAAAACATTACAAGTGAAGGAGACGTAAGTTGCTAAACCGAAGATAGGCATTCTCTTTTTCCTGACAATTTATTAAGTTTGTTTACGACAAAGTCTTTCTTAGGCATTTTGGTTGATTGCTACTGGAGACTGAGACCAGTTGTTCCCGTCCACAGCGTCTTGCGATTGCTGTAATG
>JGI24158J21664_10013479_pt1 | contig 10782 bp, 5 predicted proteins | sample Ectturendosymbi3_FD_21664 | JGI IMG/M metagenome (IMG submission 21664)
GGGGGGGGGCAATTGCCCCCATTGCCCCCCCCCCGGCTACGCCCCTGACAGAGTCATCAACATGTTTGATCATTGCTATATCTAGACAGTGTAGCTTCAGTGTGCGTCGAAGTTGATTGTCAAAAACAGCAAACCTACTGTTTAAGAGTGCATTTTCTACATTTTGGTATAGTGAATTCATTTATGATACTGGTTGTGTCTATTTCACACAGGCGTTCATGCTCGTCTATACTATTTAGAATCAAGCTGTTCAGCTTGTTTTTTTCATGGTGCTCCTTTGTTCATTCTACCATCTTAAGTTTACAAAATGACCGTTCTCTACTGCAGTTGGTTGCTACGAGAGATAAAAAGTGCGCAAATAATTTCCCACATTTTTAAAAGAAGACTCCAAGTACTCTACCAAACGCTAGTGAATAGATGCCAAATCCAGGGCCGCCAATGAGATATTTAAAATTCTGTATTTATAGAATATTCAGGGGTGGATATTATGGGAGGCGAACGAGGCGGTTTGCTCGGATCACCTTTTTCACAGGTGCGGTGAGGGCCCCCCTTTTGAGAGTTTCGCACTTAAAGTTTGTTAACCACTCTACAGTCACATTTGATAAGCTCTGAAGCAAGTCATATGTTGTCACAATTATGTACAAATGTGCCAAAAGGTGACGTCAACAACTTTGATATCTTGATAAAGAACAATTTAAAACCAAACGCCTTCAAACAATTTAAAATGTGAAATGTACTTTCACGCAGAAGTAAATTCCCAGACAAAATGAAAAATTTAACTTGCTTTCAGCGAATGAAGTTTCTGTATCATGTGTAAAATATAGGGTCCTCTTTCTGAGAGTTTGCCTTGGACATCTAAAATTCTAATATATACCCTTGCATATAATAAAGAATAAATTTAACGCAAAGAGCCGCGGGGCCCCCAAAAGCACGGGGCCCGTAGCAAGTGCTACATTTGTTACTATTGTTAATCCGGCACTGGCGTACTCCGTGGTTTGATGCTTTGCCTTCACCTTTTACCCGATCTTAAAAACGGTTGCGTAAAACGTCCAACATGATTTCATTGGAAACGTTGATTGTTACGTAACTGTCTCGAATGAAATCTCATTTCACAAATGTTTTTAAATACGTGAAGCAGGGCATTCGAGGAATCGCCCTGTCACGCTGTGCCTTCATAACTCATCACTCTGCAAGGATTCAGACCGCACTTATCAATATCCAAGTTTCGAAGTACCACAGGGATAAAACGAGAACAGTCGAATCTGCTCGCAAAGTATTTTGCTATAGGAGATCGATTTCGCGTCAAGTACGCATTTCCAATCCTTGTGTAAGGATTGAAAACGGGCACTTGACGCGAAATCGATCTCCTGTAGTAAAAATGCTTTGCGAGCAGATTCAACTGCTTTAAATCATACTGCCTATTTGAACAAGGATTGAAAATTCGTAATTGACGCGAAATCGACCCCTGCAGTAAAATGCTTCGCGAGCAGATTCGACTGTTTTGAATCATACTGTCATTACCACGGCTTGTCACAAAATGAAAGAATTTTTGTAGGCAGACTGGCAATACAGTCCTGCATGACACGCATTTGCAGTAACTTGGCGCCTTCTGCGTGAGTCCTCTCGACCACGTCTCACTTCCTTGGAGTCACGCGCGCGACAAAATTTGGCGCAAGGATTTTACCCAACACTTTCAACCATAACTCGACAGCCGGTTATGTTAGAGAGCTGTGGAAAGCCTCATAAGATCCTGTTAGAATTGTACTTTCGATGAAAGAAAATCGGTAAGTTTTGGATTTGAGATTGTTTGGGGTGACCTAATAAGTGGGGCTATAAGCTTTGGCTTGTTTGGCCAAGGTTACCTGACCCTGGGCTCCAACCCCAAGGGGCAATGTTTTGTTTCTTATTTGTAAAAGAAACTAGGCAACAATGCGCATCTTTAGAGCCCTTGATTGGCCTTCTAGCGTTTGTGTTTGGCAAGTTATGACAAATATCGATAATTAATTAATTAAATTCCCTCGGGGATTACTTTCTTTGTTTGTCGTTTTAAGGCCATAACTTGCTTCATTCGAGTTGTAGATAGGGGTCATTGGGTTATAATGGGTTGCTATAATGGGTCGCGGTACAAAAACGGTTGAAAGCCACTGGTTTACACGGAGGTAGAGGAAGCCAGTGGCATGCAGAGGTCTAGTGATGCCCGGGGCGACTGCTTGATTGGATACCCCCCAACCAAATTCTAGTATTGAGCAGTGGCGTAGTCCATGGTGGTCATTGTTACTGGATATACGATGTTTGTGACGTCACAATATGACGTCATATTCACATTTGCAAACAAACGTTTTGGCCTAGTTTGTTGACACAACGTGCATATTCAGGGACGCCGGAGCAGCAGTAGGGCAGGGGGGCAATAAAAATGTTGAGAGCAATGGAAACTTATAAAAAAATCGTTACCAATTATGTTTGTTTCTGTTTATCAACAATGTTGACCTCAAAAATAATAACAGAAATTATAGAATATCATACTGAATTATCTGGGTGCCCGAATAGCTGCAATAAATTTATTTCAGGTCGATCTCGATAAACCTTGAAATTACCTATGATACTTTATGAAAAGGCACCTCCGACCCCGTTGCTTGACAGAACAGAAGAGGCAATGTTCCCGGCAGCATATTTACAAAATGTAACCGTGTTCGAAAAACAAGTAGTTTTTAGGTAAAGCTAAACCTAAAACCTAACCCTAACCCTAATCGTAACCTAATGCTAACCCATAAACCTAACGCTAACCCCTAAACCTAACCTCTGAACCTAAAGTTAGGGAAAAAAGTAATCCCATGAATTGAAATGTGCAAGCACAACTTCCAAAACGAACGTAGCAAAGAAGAGAGTCGAAACGAAAACCTTCGCCAAATCATTCCTCAAACATTCCGATAGGCTAGAAAGTCGGTGGCGATTGATTGACAAACAGCATTTTATCGGAGTTGCTACTGTAGAAACAACTTGTTTTTCGAATACAGTTACATTTTGTAAATATGCCTCCCGCCATGCCTCCATTCTCCGGCGTACCAATGCATATTATTCTGCACGCACTCTCTTTACTCGTTGTAGGCTACAATGTGTCACTCTAATGAACGTAAATTATATCAGCGGTCTCCTGAGGCAGAGCAGTTCATAACTGCAAAATCATCCGGCAACGCATTAAAACAGGGGAGTAGAACGCATTCAGTGCTACGTCAGCGCAGTTCACAACAGCAAAAATGCAAGGCTGCGCGAATTTCTCGTCGAATAGCAGTCGATTAGAATGTATACGGCGGGGATGGCGGACACCCAGGGTTGACAGTTCAAAATTTGTAAACTACACAATAATTGAGAATGTGTATAGAGTAGGCAAAAAAATTTTCGTTTCATTATGTGGCTGTACAGCTTTTGAGGGGACAGAACAGAAACGGGCTTGCGTGTGCCGTTATGATCTGTCCGCCTGAACTGCCAATTAATGGCGAAGCTCGAAACGAAGCACATATTGCAAGCACAGGCGTGCGACGGTATTAGCATAAAAAGCGAAGCGGGAAACTACTGATATATCATAAAATCAGCTAAATCAAGCACGTTGAAATAGAACAGTTTTGAAGTTTGACTCAGAAAATCAATTAAGGGTCCATAATTATCTTCAGTGTTGATGAAATTGGACGCAACCAAAAAAATACCGGGGTGTTTTTAAAAAAGCCAACTTAATACAAACCAACAAACCCCAAAAAAATTTCCACTCTTTTCCTCTGAAAAACGTACAGTACTATGAAGTTAAAAGTAAAGTAAGTAGAACACTTGTACAGTTAAGAGTACATTTTTTAATGAAAGAAAACGAACAGCAACGAAATTTGAAGGACTTGAAAGAAAGAGAAGAATAATTCGAACAGTTTGAGTAATTCTACGGGTTATCTTCTTCGGCTCTGTAAAATCGGTATATTTTAAACAATTTTTCTGCCTTCTCTGCGTCCAAACTCTTTCTGATGTTGGACCCTACCAAACCATATGTTCAAAAATTACACTATGTAGATGCTGAACTAGCAGGGCATGTAGGTTACATAAACTTGACGTGAAACGGCAGAGTTTGTGTGGGAGTGGCTTTTCTCTGTCTGCTGTGTGCATGCTTGCCAAACCTTACCACTTTGGAGTGAATTGACCAATAACACTGCAAAAACAAAGATGGCGTACATTTCTTTACCCTCAGATTTGAATGCCATAATAGGTATAAATATTATTATTTTGTAATTCTTAAAATGGTGATATTGCATGATGCAATAAAAACAATTCAGAATAGTGCTTTTGTGTTTTTTCCAAATGAAGAACAAAAACCTGTTTCTCTTCAAAAAAACAAAAAGAGGGATAAAAAAACAAAACATGTGAATCTTTTTTAACCCGTTTTTTTCAACCCTGATTAATTATCTTTCAAGCCTTTTTTGTAATTTTCCCTTGATCGCACGATCTGGAACAAGTCACGTCACTATCAGTTTGATTGGATGTGCGCCTCCACACCTAAAGTATAGGTCCCTGGTATTGAAGAAGCTGCGAATTACTGGCATTTGAATACGTAAAAATTAGTACTGACAACAAAACAAGTTTCGTAAAGTCAAATCCATACAGCAGGTATTAGTAGACTTACAATAGGATATATCATCGAGTTACAGTATTTCAATTTTTGTAATTTCACTCTTTGGATGCCCCCCTAGACTTGGATGTCCGGGGCCGTCGCCCCGTTCGCCCCCCCCCTCTACACGCCACTGGAGGAAGCGGGTGTTTTTTTTCAGAGCATTGGATTAGTAGTATGTGTATCTAAAGTTGGAGTATGCTTGCTTTGTATACGGCTTCGGCTTGCACCCACCCACTTTGTAAAAACTTCCTCCATCGCTGATTTGATACTGCAACCGCCGAGACGAGACTTTCTCAGAAATGCTAAAGATGATACCAAAACATTCACGATGTGGCAGTCAGACTGCACAGTTAAGAAATTCGAAATTAAGCAGACAACACGTTTAGCCACCCACCCTTTCATGTAGCAATAGAGTTCACCTACCGAGATCACTCTACACTTGTTGCTCACCTTATTCTTACATAAGGGAATTCTCGAAATGCTTTCTGTCTGAGGAGATTGTACATAAGTCTCAGTGATTATATGACGTCGCTCGTCACGGATACCAGGGCCGAGACTGAAGACCTGAAAATTCATCAGCTGTGGCAAGCAAGAGACATGCTGATTTCATGTTTAGTACTGCAGCTTTACCATCCGGTTCTTGACTAAAAAAAATCACCTACACTTTGACCCTCTGACTGATCGAATTTCATCCATCTTCGGCAAATTTTTTTATTTGTCCTTCACAAATACAAAACCAACAGGAAACAGACTGAGTTACTTCAGTTTTACCAAGTCCTGTTTATAAAGCGTTCCAGGTCTCGACACGAAGAACTCGAAATCTGTATCTGCATGCTTCGAAACCGAGACCGAAACTCGCTAAAACGATTGTGATTACGTCATCTCCGGTAATAGATACTGCATGATTTAGAACAGTGCTCTTCAACCTTTTTGTCATCGTGGAACCCCTGATGTACTTTCGCGTTTGTCACGGAACCCCCATGTAACAAAAAGTTAAAAAACACCAATTACCTGCAAGAAAATCAAATACTTCGTTGTTAGACACTTCAACAAATAAACAGTTATTACAGAAGGTAAAAAGAAAGACATTTAATGACTCGGTTATTCTTGCATTTCTGGAATGTAGCTGCTACATTCAGCAAGGGGTCATCCAGCAAAAAGAACGCGTATCTCAAATATCTTTCGTCCCATTTTCTAATTGAATTACATTTGGTCCGCTTCGGATTAGGTACCTCTTTCACATTTGAACTAGATTCCTCATTACCGTCCGTAACTTCGCTGTTGTTATTATTTCGCTTCACTTAAGAAAATATGCGATGTTGCTTCATCTGGCTTGACTAAATAGTAAAAATTTGGGTTTCACACTGTTTTTACTTTATTCCCACAAAGGTTGAACAGCAGCTCTAGTGTGTGACTCAGTCTACTCTCTGTAGTACGGGTGGAGAACCTGGAACCCGCGTGAACATGTGATATGGTCCGCATCAGAATTTTCGTTCGCAAGTTAGAGCACGAAATCGCGTCAAAATGAAGCTCCATGATAAGCAGGTACTTAGATAGCAAGTCAAGAAAAGTCCTTCTTGCTCATAGTTAGATAAAGGTAGATTTTTATCATTAAATTAATGAATTTAGTGGCCCGCCAGCGATAATGCACAATTCATGCGGCCCGTGGTAGTAAATAGGTTCCCCACCCCTGCTCTAATCTATAGACTCAGGCTGTCCACCTTGGTTGCCAGATTTACTTTTTGCTAAAGGGCCAAATCTAGCCCAGAAAAATCCAAAATAGGTCAAATTCTAAGACAAGGGGCCAAAAAAGGGCCAACAATTTTTTTCAAACTTATCAGCAGTTAAAAAGTCATATGAAGCCATACTCAGCAATTTATTAAATGACAACATTCTTCAATCACAATTATAACACAACAGCAAAACAAGCACATGACGAAAGATCATAACAGAACAACTTAATTTCCATGTGTGGCCATAAACTGAAATAAACTTACCATCATCGATAAGTGCTAATGCGATCAACAAGAATCTGAACAAAACCAACGAACAAGTGCACCACCTAAGTAAGAGTATGTTAGCCAACGTAACAGTTCTTACTGCTACCTTTGCAACTGCAACAAGTAACACTAAGCCTAGGTATTCTGATGAACTCATTTTCACATTAATCCAGAAAATCTAAAAAGATTCTAACAAAATTTTCTAATCGAAAACCTTCAAAATTTAGGAATTTGGCGAAAATCTACAACCAATTAGTCAAAAAAATGAAACAATCTGATTTCTCAGACAGGACCCAGTGTGGTCAGCTCTAATTTTTGCAAGGGGACAAATCTATCCTGGAAAAGGGCCAAACGAAAAGTTGGGGCCAGCAAGTATTATTTGGGACCAAATTTCAGAAATTTGGCCCCAAAAGGGCCAACCTGGCAACCCTGCTGTCCAGTGTTGCCACTGCGGTCGGTCTCGTCAACATCAGATTTTCGCCTTCTTCAACATCAGATAACATCAGATTTTTACATTACAGTTTCATATAAGCAAAATCAGTGGTCCTTAAAGTTTCAACGCCTCAATACTCCTAAGTCAAATTTTCGTCAATCTGGATATCCCTCTTCAACAGTTTAATAACAAAAAAATGTAAGAAACAAAACAGAACTGGCAAAGAAATACTCTATCACTGGAGTAGTGAGGAAAAAAGTCAATGCAAAGGCTGCATCACATTCATCAGCACTATTTGTCTGCTTCATATCGGTACAGTGTTGCTAGGTTGCTGGAACGAATGTAATGATTGGGTGTTAACATTGTTGAATACCCCTGTTGAATACCCCCATCGTCTAATCTCAATATCCGCTGGGGGTATTGAGGAAATGCTATAAGAACCCCTGAGCTAAATACTTCCATTTACCAATACCTAACAAAGCGTGATGAACCTCATTTTCCTAAAGCAGTGGTTCTTAACCATGGGGCACGCCTCCCCGGGGCGCTGAATAAATTTGCAGCGGAGCGCGAGCTTTTATGCGCTCTACAACATGGAAAGTTTGATCAATAAATTTACCAACAAATACACTTGTTTTTACAACCTATTTAATGTCAGGGGGCTTGAAACAAAGGACGATTACTTTAAGGGAGGCGTGGTATAGAAACGGTTAAGAAGTTAAGAACCATTGTCTTAAAGTGTCGTAACTAAATGGAGAAGTCGTTCGCGCGTAACATAATATGTTATTCTCAACTCAGCGTTTGAAGCATCTTCAGTTTGGAACGACAATCAGACATACATGAGGTTGAGACTTGAGAAATTGATGAAAGAAACTTAAAAATTATATATGAATCTAACTTATTTTCAACCTAGAAAGAGAAGAATGAGGAAAACAACAACTACGCACTCAACATCAGATTTGTCACCAAAACATCAAACATCAGATATTTCTCTCAAAACATCAGATCTGATGTTAAAACATCAGAAGTGGCAACACTGCTGCTGTCTACTTTCTACTGTGAGTGAACTGTACATCGGCAACATCGTATAACTATGATGCAACAATAACCTTCTTCTTAATTGCACAACAGTAAACAACAAATGCCGCAACAACACAATATTTCTTGTTCCGCTACCTGCACTCAACCTTTCTGTCCAACTAACTGGCCTGCTTGGAGTCTGAATGCGGCACGGTGATCTAAAAAATTTCATAATGACGCATCAATGCACTGAAGCAAAAAATCATTTCCCCTAGGAACTCTCACGGAACCGTTAAAACCCACAGAACCCCACTACATGTATTGCGGAACCCCTGTTGAAGAGCACTGATTTAGAAGGCGCAATAACGTCCTGGCCTACATGGTGTAAAATATGTGCTTGCAGTACGTGACTTTATCTGTTAGTGACTGAACACACGACTAAGCTGAATTTGTAAAATACGCGTGGTTTAGACCAACATGTTTTTCCGGGATTAGCACTACCACGGTAATGGTATGTTCATGAATGTCTGTGACTCAAACCACGAAAAATCACAAGTGCATACAAGAAGAATAGTAACATCAAAGAGTTAACTGCATGCTGATGAAAATATAAAAACATAAAAAACTTCAGGTTTAGCAAATTGATGTGAACTAACGTATTTGGCACAAAGTGTTGACGAAAGACCTAATGGGTCAATTGCTAAAGCCAGCCCCATTGTTAGCACAACTTAGTTTTTAAGTTAAAGACATTTCACATGTAGGCTAATAAAAAAAAGTAACAAAATGCATCGAATCAACGTCAGACAAAATAAGTTAAGAACACCACAACAACAACAAAAACAGAAGGGAAAAGCATGCCTATGCACAGAAAGGTGAGGTGGGTAAGTGTAGAGGTAAAAGACATAAGGAAGATAAGGGCTTTGAAAACAATATTACAAGAAAGTGCCAAGCATATGAAATGAAACTCAACAGAAATGTTGGCAAGACAGCAGAATGTTTTTGTATTGCTTTCCAATTAAATAAGGTGAGAGCAGAGGCGTAACAGGAGAGGGGGCAAAAGGGGCACAATTCCTCGGGCGCCGAATCACGCGGGGGGCGCCGAAAAGTCCCAACAATGTCACAGATATTTTCTTCAGTAAAGTATATTTGCTTCCGAAAGACCTCAGGTTCGAACATTGGGACGCCAAACTTGCTTTTTGCCCTGGGCGCCATCTAACTTCGTTACACCCCTGGTCTTAAAGCAAGGTTTTAGTGTATTTTGACGGTAGCAGTAAAGCGAGAATATATTTTATTTTGAGAGACCGTTGAGAAAATTTCCGAGACCTCTTTAGTGCATCAAACCACCTTAAAACACTGTTCACCGTTAAAGTCTATTTCATTTGTATTTGAAAACAAGGTTCTTATGCTCGCAAAGATTTGGTAGTAGAACGCTCGGGGCTACCCAAAATCTATTGTATAGGTCTGGTATCAATAGGGTTATCACCAGGGCTACCATATCGTCCTTATTTCTAAGATTTATCCTTATTTTGACGTACTACTTCTTAGAAAATATCACTGTCCTTATTTCCAAGAAATGTCCTTATTTGTGACTTGCGTCCTTATTTTTTCTTATTTTCTGTAGTGTAAAAATTTTAAATAAGTAATATCTGACAAACCTACAGACTACAGTACCGTGTTTCGCCGATAATAAGACTTACCCGATAATAAGACCTAGCGTGATTTTTGAGGATGATTTTAATATAAACCCTAGCCTTAAAATAAGCCCTGTTTGACTGGTGACGACAAAACTTCCCTAATCTCAACCAATCACTATGGGGCGCCGTTCGTAAAAATATTATATCTGACAGATTTAGCACAAAAACTGCTGTCTCTGCGCATATTTAGCTATCTCTGTGCATATTAAGCTATCTCTGCGCAGAGATAACTATCTCTGCGCAGCATTTTGCAATCTCTGCACAGAGATAGCTATCTCTGCGTGCATTAATTATCTCTGCTCAGAGATGCGCAGAGATAGTCAAATGCACGCAGGGATAGTTATCTCTGCGCAGAGATAGCTAAATATGCACAGAGATAGCTAAATATGCGCAGAGATAGCAGTTTTTGTGCTAAATCTGTCAGATATAATATTTTTACGAATGGCGCTCCATGCATCACATCATTCGACGCAAACACTCGTCATTTTCACCCATTATGAGGTCATTATTAATGTGCGTGCGCAAACGAGTCACGTGGAACTTTCCAACGGGCAAGAGGAGAGCTTGCTCGCTCGAAGTCATTTTGCTGGTCATTTTCACCCAAGGCATGTTAATGACCACTAAATATAGATAGTTTTTCGTAATTTCTGTTTATTTAGAAAATCTCTTCATTTTTACTTTGTAACTTCATTTTTTGATACATCAAGATAAGACATCTCCCGAAAATAAGCCCAAGTGTAAATTTCGGAGTGAAATTAATATAAGCCCTGTCTTATTTTTGGGGAAACACGGTATTTCTATCTCATCGTAAGCATGTTGTAATCAAGGCTTTCTGACGTAATAAAATTAAAAGTAGTTTATCCACATTTCATTCAAAAGAAATTCTGCTAATGGAAAGTTTCTTTTCTTTAACAACTGTTTTGTTTCTCACTTGACCTCAACAAGACGCGAAAGAACTCGTCCTCTTGAAAAACATCTTACTTCCGTATGGAA